>MDTE01064430.1_pt1 | contig 21906 bp, 21 predicted proteins | sample 811231 | NCBI WGS metagenome assembly MDTE01 (sample SAMN05326651, study PRJNA326480) | marine metagenome | isolation source: seawater | place: Indian Ocean: Red Sea | collected 2010 | reverse complement strand
GCACCGAGCGGATTCGAACCGCTGTACAAGCTTTTGCAGAGCTCTGCCTAGCCACTCGGCCACAGTGCCATAAGGAATGCAAAAATAGAAAAATTATGTGTCCTATCTTTCTTTAGCTATTACAACTTTAACTTTTTCCACATCTCCATCTATAGGAGGCTTTATTTTAGTTAATGAAACTTCGGCTCTCTGTATGTTTCCAGAAAGATCCAGAATTTTGTCACAAATAGCTTCACTTACTGTCTCTATTAGCTTTTTAGGAGTTTTCATCACCTCTTTTACAACATTAGTAACATCACAGTAATCAACAGTTTCATTTAAATCATCATTCCCAGACAGCTTAGGGTTTTCCAAATCTATAACTACATCGACAACATAGTTTCCGCCAATTACAGTTTCTTCTTCCAAACATCCATGATATGAATAACACCGAATGTTTTTTACATAAATTTTATACATCTAACAAATATAAATTTTAAACAGGATGGAGAAATTAATTACCTTTGATTTTTTATGAAAAAACACAAGAATTTTATCGAGCATATCATAGACCAAGATCTTAGAAATGGCTTTGATAAAAATCTTTTAAAATTTAGGTTTCCCCCAGAACCAAATGGGTATTTACACATAGGGCATGTTAAAGCAATTGTTTTAAATTTTGAGCTAGCAAAAGAATATGGTGCAAAAATCAATCTTCGTTTTGATGACACAAATCCAGAAAAAGAAGAGCAAAAGTATATTGACGCAATTAAAGAAAACATTAATTGGCTTGGATATAATTGGGATGAAGAGCTGTACGCATCTGACTATTTCGATATTCTTTATAAATGGGCTTTAGATCTAATTAAGTCAGGAAAAGCCTATGTAGACTCACAAACCTCAGAACAAATAGCCTCACAAAAAGGCACACCAACAGAGCCTGGGTCTGAAAGCCCATATAGAAGCAGGTCTGTTGAAGAAAACCTCGAGCTTTTTAATAAAATGAAAAATGGAGATTTTGACCCTGGAGAAAATGTGCTTAGGGCAAAAATTGACATGAGCTCACCAAACATGTTAATGAGAGATCCGGCTATATATAGGGTTGTAAAAAAACCGCACCCCCGAACTAAAGAAAAATGGATTATTTATCCAATGTATGATTGGACACACGGCGAGTCTGATTATATAGAGCAAATTTCTCATTCATTATGTACTTTGGAGTTCAAGCCACATAGGGAGCTATATGACTGGTTTTTAGATCAGGTTGTTCAGGACGATAAAATAAGACCAAAACAAAGGGAATTTGCTAGGCTTAACTTAAGCCATACGATCACCTCTAAAAGAAAGCTACTTTATTTGGTTGAAAATAACATTGTTGACGGCTGGGACGACCCAAGAATGCCTACGATTTCAGGGCTCAAAAGAAGAGGTTATACGCCAGACGCTTTAAGAAAGTTCGTTGAAACAGCAGGAGTTGCTAAAAGAGAAAACGTTATCGAAATGTCTCTTTTAGAGTTTTGTGTTAGAGAAGACCTAAACAAAAAAAGCAATAGGCTTATGGTGGTTCAAGATCCTTTAAAAATTACAATAACTAACTACGAAAAAGACAACGAGACATTGCTCTTGGAAAACAACCCTGAAGCTGAAGCGAAAGATAAAAGAGAGGTTTATTTTTCTAAAACCATTTATATAGAAAAAGAAGACTTTATGGAAAACCCGCCATCTAAGTTTTTTAGACTCACTACCGGAAAAGAAGTTAGACTTAAAGGCGCGTATATTATAAAAGCACAAAGCGTATTAAAAGACAGTCAAGGAAACATCACCGAAGTAATATGCACGTATGATCCAAAAAGTAAAAGTGGAAGCGGCAGCCCAGAAAGCCAAAGAAAGGTTAAAGGAACCCTTCACTGGGTTTCGGCAGAAAATTCTGTCGAACTTGAAATTAGAGAATATGACAGGCTTTTTAGCCACCAAAGCCCAGGAGATTTCGATCCTTCAGATTTCAATTCAATACTGAACAATGACTCTGTAAAAATATATAATGGTTACGGAGAATCTGCAATTAAAAAAACATCCCAAAATGAGCCCGTACAGTTTCAGAGAAAAGGATATTATGTTTTAGACCCCTCATCATCTAAAGACAGTCTGGTCTTTAATAAAACAGTGGGGCTTAGAGATGGCTGGAAACAAAAAAGCTAACTTTAGGACTAGAACAAAGAGTTTTGTATATTAACAAAATGGAAGACTACAAGGGCGATAAACACTACGATGTAAAACAAAAGAAGCCATTTAATCACACTGGGCTTGGCATTATTGTTTGGTTAATTTTTTTCTTCCCAGCGGGGCTTTATTTTATGTTTAAAAACGAAGTTTGGAGTGTTAAAGCAAGAGCCATAATATGTTTGTTTTTGTTGTTTCCTGTGGGAATTTATATGTTGTGGAAACACGATATTTTTAACATAGTAATAAGGGTTGTTGTTACCTCTTTTTATCCTTTATATTTTGTATTCCTTTATCTAAACGCTTCAAACGAAGTCTGCACCTGTCAGCGCTATTTTGTTGAAATGCAAAACAATCTTCAAACGGGGGGATCAAACAGCTTTTCATTACAGGATTTGACTGATTGCCAAATGCGATTTGGTAAGGGTACAACCTGGGCAAATCAATGCAGCAGTTTAGGAGGCAAACCAGCCCGTTTTTAATTAACTTACAGGCTTTAAAGGCCCCTCTTGTCACCGCTTTTATTCCTCTACACCCATTGATTCCTATTCAGAAACAGACCTTATATTTTCTCATATTTTGCTAATTGGTTTATTTGTTTTCTTCTTCTTTGGCTTTTGCCGCTTTTTTCATCTCCTCACCAATCTGGTTGCTAGCAGTAAATGATGCAACCATGTTGTTGAGCATCTCAGAGCCTGCCTGTGGAGAATTTGGCATTAAAATTAAATTACTATTGCTTGCAGACCCAACAGATTGCAGCGTATCATAATGTTGTGTTACAACTATTAAGGCAGAAGCCTCTTGAGAGTTAATGTCCACATTGTTTAATACCTTAACAGAGTCTTCAAGCCCTCTTGCTATTTCTCTTCTTTGGTCAGCAATACCTTGTCCTTGCAATCTTTTGCTCTCTGCCTCAGCTTTAGCCCTTTCTACTATTAAAATTCTTTGTGCATCACCTTCAAATTGAGCAGCCATTTTCTCTCTTTCAGAAGCATTAATTCTGTTCATAGATTCTTTTACTTGTTGATCAGGATCAATGTCTGTAACAAGTGTTTTTATAATATCAAAACCATAATCAAGCATCGCGTCATTAAGCTCAGCTTTTACTGCAATTGCTATATCGTCTTTTTTCTCAAATACATCGTCTAGTATCATTTTAGGAACCTCGGCCCTTACCACATCAAAGACGTAAGAAGTAATTTGATCTTCAGGAAAATCAAGCTTATAAAAAGCATCATAAACCTTGTCCTTGATCACCTTATATTGAACGGAAACCTTTACTTTAACAAACACGTCATCTTTGGTTTTTGTTTCAATTACAACGTCAAGCTGCTGAATCCTCAAGCTCAGCCTGCCCGCAACCCTGTCGATAACGGGTATTTTTAATTGAAGTCCTGAGTGTCTTGTGCTAACAAATTTTCCAAATCTTTCAATAATAGCAGCCGACTGTTGTTTGACAATAAAAAAGGTGCCAAAAAGTAATAATAACAGTGTAAGTGTAAGAATAGGTATAAGCAAAAAATTCATCTTTTTTTCTTTATAATTTACGAAAAATAAAGACTGATGTCAAGACCAGTTTGTTAATCTTTAGTCATTTTTTAAGGAGCTAATCTTTTTTGAAAAAAACAATCCAAGTACATAGGGCAAGCAAGAAGTTCATTTGTACAAAACCATCAGCTCTATCATTTAAATACTCGTGAAGCCAGACTAAATAACATGGAACAAATAATATGTTTAACGGAATTCTATGTTTTTTTTAAACTTCAAAACACAGTCAAATAGCGTCTATTAAATTAAGTAATCTTTTTGTCACCTCTTTACTTCCAAAAAACGAAATCAATTCAAAAAGGTCTGGTCCCTCAAGTTTCCCGACTAGCGCAATTCGGATTGCTGGTAGAATTTTGCCGGGCTTTATGTTGCTTGATGACAGGTGTTCAAAAAAGACGTCCTTTAAACTAGCCCTATCAACAACACCCTGTTCTTTAAAAAATGCAACTGCGACACTCAAATTTTCTTTTGTTTCATTATTTTGAATTTTTGACAACACCGTATAATCTAAACTAGGGTTTTTAAGAAGGTATCTGTAAGAGTCTTTTAGCCCTGAAAGTTTTTGTAGTCGCGGTTTAATCATTTTAGTAATCAGAATTGATTGTTCCACACTAACCTCCATCTGACTTGCAATAATTTCTCTTAATACCTGATCGCCCATTAACTGTATGTGTTGAGAATTAATCCAATCTAATTTATCAAGATTAAATTTTGAGCCAGACTTATTTATTCCACTCAAATCAAACTTTTCTATTAATTCATTAGAGCTATAAATTTCCTTCTCTTCTTCATTGTTCCACCCAAGAAAAACCATGTAGTTATTAAGCCCATCTGGCAGATATCCTTCCTCTTTGAATCCTTTGTGAACAACTCCGTCTTCTTCCCAATTTAATGGATAAACAGGAAACCCAAACTTAGCTCCGTCTCTTTTTGAAAGCTTACCCTTTCCGCTTGGTTTTAGTATTAAAGGAAGGTGAGCAAAAACAGGCATTTTCCACCCAAAAGCTTTGTATAGCAGCACGTGTAGCGCTAATGACGGAAGCCACTCCTCTCCGCGCACAACATGAGAAATTTCCATTAAGTGATCGTCAACAACATTGGCAAGATGATATGTCGGCATCCCGTCACTCTTAAATAATATTTTATCATCAATATCTCTTGTAGAAACAGAAATATTCCCTCTAATCGCATCTGTAAAATTTATAGTTTCTTCTTCAGGTGTTTTGAACCTCACTACATATTTACCTTCTTTTAAAAGCTCTTTTGTCTCGTCTTTACTAAGGGTTAATGAGTTTTTAAGCTTTAGTCTGTTGTGAGCATTATATATAAAGGTTTTCCCCTTATCCTCGTGGTTTTTTCTATGAAAATCTAGTTTTTCTTTTGTGTCAAAAGCATAATAAGCAGCTCCTTTTTCAATCAACACACCTACATACTTTTTGTAAATTTCAGTTCTTTCACTTTGATTGTATGGTCCGTATTTTCCGGGGTTCTTTGGTGATTCGTCACACTGTATTCCTGCCCACGCAAGAGAATCTTCTATAAACTTTTGACTTCCCTTAACCTTTCTTTTAAGGTCGGTGTCTTCTACCCGTAGAATCAATGCGCCGTTCATTTTTTTTGCTAAAAGAAAATTAAACAAAGCGGTTCTAAGACCCCCAATGTGTAAAGGTCCAGTTGGGCTTGGAGCAAACCTAAGTCTTGTTTTACTTGACATTATTGCAAAAATACGTTGTTGAGCCTAATTCTTACTTTATTTCTTCAGTTTTTCTAGGCACCAAAGGATTCATTATTTTGAACCATAATGGAGGAACGAAGCTTAATAGTATTGAGGCTGGGTAGCCAAAAGGAAGCTGTGGGCTTTCTTTATAAGACTTTAAAACCTGATATTTTTTTGCAGATTTAAAATGATGATCACTGTGCCTTGTTAACTCATAAAGAACAATTCTTCCAATATTATGGTTCGAGTTCCACGAGTGGTGTGACTGTACCCTTTCGTATCTTCCCGAGGCATTTTTGTTTCGAAGCAGTCCATAGTGTTCAATGTAGTTAATACATTCTAAGAAAAGAAACGCTATTACGCCTCCTATTATTGCAAAAATCAAAGCTTTAGTCGAAAACAAAGCAAAAACGGCTAAGAGATAAACAGGCTGAATAATATGATACCAAAGCATGTCATTTTTAATCGAAAAGAAGCTAAGCTTTTTCATCTTTAAAAGCTCCATTTGTTTTTTCCACGCGTCAACATATTGTTTTGTTGTTGAAGTAAACCAAAAGCTATAAACACTTTGGTTGTATTTTGCTGTTGCACCATCATCTGGTGTAGCCACTTTTATGTGGTGACCAAAATTATGCTCTATGTAAAAATGCATGTAAAGGCAAGGCATGAACAGCATTTTTCCAATAAATTTTTCAAAATAATTTTTCCTATGACATAATTCATGAGCAACATTGATTGCATTAGTTGCTAACAAAATTCCAGCTGATAACGAAAGGCCTATTAATTCTGATGTAGAATAAATATTACTGTCAACTTGTTTAAAGAAATAGTATAAGAGAACAAAAACAATCGGAAGGTTTATATACAGCATTAGATCAAAAACTGGATTAACCTTCTTCCTCTTTTCTTCATCTTCTTCAAGGTTCTCGTCGCTTGTTCCAAAGAGAACATCCAATGCAGGGATAATACCAAATGCGTAAATAACAGCAGTGTATGTCCAAAATCCTGTTGAAGAAAAAGACAAATACGCCGACAAGGGAACTGTATATGCAAATAAATATTTTAAATCTTTCACCTGCCAAATATATAAATAATTGACATTACAAATATCATGCTTAAAAACTATATTTGCACCGAATTATGTCAATAGACTTTGTGTATAATACTGATTTTGAGCTTTCTAACAAAAAGCATGTTAGCGATTGGGTTTTGCGCGTTGTTAGCTCACACGGCTATAAGGTGGACGAAATTGTATATGCTTTTTTTAACGACGAAGACCTTAAAGAGCTGAATATCAAGTTTTTAAATCACGATTATTACACAGATGTAATATCTTTTGATGAAACTGTAGATCAGGTTGTTTCAGGTAATATCGCAATCTCTGTTGACAGGGTTAAAGAAAATGCAATCCAGAATGGCGTAGACTTTGATGGCGAACTGCGCAGGGTAATGATTCATGGCGTTTTACATTTTATTGGTTTTAATGACAAAACCAGTGTAGAAAAAAAAGAAATTAGGAAACAGGAAGCTTTAGCTCTTTCCATGTTTCACGTGAAACAGTAGAGATGTTTAAAAAAGAATATGATGTTATTGTTGTAGGCGCTGGTCATGCTGGAAGTGAGGCTGCTGCAGCATCTGCTAATATGGGTAGCTCTACTCTGTTGGTGACGATGAACCTGCAGAACATTGCTCAAATGTCATGTAATCCTGCTATGGGAGGAATTGCTAAGGGGCAAATTATAAAAGAAATTGATGCTATTGGTGGTTATAGTGGGATAGTTACTGACTATAGCGCCATTCAATTCAAGATGCTTAACAGGTCAAAGGGCCCAGCAATGTGGAGCCCTAGAGCTCAAAGTGATAGAATGATGTTTTCTCAAAAATGGAGAGAGCTTTTGGAACAAACTCCAAATCTTGATTTTTATCAAGATTCTGTTACTGGCCTTTTGGTTGAAAACAACACAATTAAAGGCGTTTCAACACAATTAGGGTTAGAAATAAGGTCTAAAACGGTGGTTCTAACAAACGGAACTTTTCTTAACGGATTAATTCATATTGGCGAAAAACAATTTGGAGGAGGAAGGGTTGGTGAAAAGGCTTCCTTTGGCATTACTGAAGACTTGGTTGAGCTTGGTTTTAGTTCTGGAAGGATGAAAACAGGAACACCCCCTCGTGTTGACGGAAGAACCCTAAATTATAACAAAATGGAAGAACAAGCTGGAGATATTAATCCTGGCAACTTCTCTTTTTTGCCATCATCTCCAAAACTCTCAAAACAAAGGAGTTGTCATGTGACATACACAAATTCAATCACACACGACTTGTTGAGAGAAGGTTTTGATCGTTCGCCTATGTTCAACGGGAGAATTAAGTCTGTGGGGCCTCGATATTGCCCGTCTGTGGAAGACAAAATTAATAGGTTTGCAGATAAAGAAAGGCATCAGATTTTTGTTGAGCCAGAGGGTTGGAGCACTGTTGAGGTTTATGTGAACGGCTTTTCCACATCTTTGCCAGAAGAAATACAGTACAAAGCTTTAAAATCCGTGCCTGGGTTTGAAGATGTCAAGTTTTTTAGACCGGGCTATGCTATTGAGTATGATTATTTTCCTCCTACTCAACTAAAACACTCATTAGAGACTAAGCCGATCAAAAATTTGTTTTTTGCCGGTCAAATCAATGGTACAACAGGCTATGAAGAGGCAGCTGCTCAAGGATTAATGGCTGGCATTAACGCTCACCTCTCGATTAACAGCAAAGAGGCTTTCGTTTTAAATAGAGACCAGGCCTATATAGGTGTTTTGATTGACGATTTGATTACTAAAGGAACTGAAGAGCCGTACAGAATGTTTACTTCCAGAGCTGAATTTAGAATGCTTTTACGTCAAGACAATGCCGATATACGATTAACCCACTTGTCTCATTCTATTGGGCTTGCATCTAATGATCGTCTTTCTGTTGTTAATTCAAAAATTAACAAAACAAATAAGTTTATTGATTTTATTACTGGTTTAAGTGTAAAGCCTGAAGAAATCAACCCTATTCTTTCTTATAAAAATTCAAAAGAAATCTCTCAATCTATGAAGCTTAGAAAGCTTTACAGTAGGCCTAATATTGTAAAGGACGATATATCAAAGCTTGAAGCTGTTTTAAATTACGTTACCAAAAACAACATTAAAGATGATGTTTTTGAGCAAGCAGAAATTCAAATAAAATATTCTGGATATATAGATAAAGAAAAGGCAAATGCAGAAAAATTAAACAATCTAGAAAACATTAAAGTCCCTGAAGGCTTTGATTATTCAAAATTAAAATCATTGTCATCAGAAGCAAGGGTTAAATTAGAAGAAATAAAGCCAAAGACACTGTCACAAGCTTCAAGGATTAGCGGTGTTTCGCCTGCTGATATTAGCGCAATGCTTGTCTTTATGGGAAGATAGAATCATGGTTTCACGTGGAACAAATAGCTGTAATTCAATTGAAACTAAAGACTATTTAGTATCTAATGAAACTTTTATTGTGGAAGAAAAAGAAAAAGGAATTTCTTTTACACACCCTGTGGTCGCTGATGAAAAAATAGAAAAATACTACAACACAATTGATTATTTACCTCACTCAAGCAACAAAACCTTGGTGTCTTTTTTATTTGGCTTTTTTTCTGAAATTATGGTTAAAAAGAAAACCTCTTTTATGTTAAGGCTAGGCACTGTAAACACTTATCTTGATTATGGCTGTGGAGTTGGAAAGCTCATTAACTCAATGAAAAAAAAAGGAGTAGTGTCTTATGGCTATGACACAAGCTTGTTAGCTGTTTCGGTCTGTAATAATAAATCGTTAAAAGCGAGCCAGAATTTAGACGATCTTCCGAATCAATTTGATCTAATTTCTTTTTGGCATTCATTAGAGCATGTTTCTGATTATACAAAAGCTCTAAAAAAAACAAAACAAATCCTATCTAAGAATGGCAGCGTGGTTGTGGCGCTTCCAAACTATGACTCTTTTGACGCAAAATTTTACTCAAAATTTTGGGCAGCCTACGACACACCTAGACACAGGGTTCATTTTACTAAAAAAGGTTTCGTTAAGGCTGCTAAACAATTAGGTTTTGATGTTGTTAAAATCAAGCCGTTGTTTTTGGATTCGTTTTATATTTCAATGATGTCTGAAAAATATAAACAAAGTCTTTTCTATTTTTTAAAAGGGTTTTTTATTGGTGCACTCTCAAATGTTTGCTTCTTTTTTACAAAACAAGCAAGCTCACACGTATATGTGTTAAAAAACTTAAAATAAGCCGTTTTAAGCCCCTTTGTTTGATGATGGGTTGTTAGACACTTGGTTTTTGTTTTTAGTTAAAATAAAGCCACTTTGTGAGCGTTATTTTTGTAACAAAAATGTTATATATGCAACAACTAGTGTTTGTGTATTGATTTTGTAAGGCCTAGAGCTAGTCCAGTCATTATCATGTTTGAGTTTCCATTTCTTGTTGTTTGATAATGTGCAGCTTCAAATTGATCACACAGCTCTTCAATGTTGTTTTTTGTAACGTATTTTGAAAATGAATCAAAATTAAAATCTGTTTTAGCCTCAAAATTAACCAAGCTTGTAGCATTAATGTTTTTAAGAAAAGACTGTCGTATGAGTTCAATTGAAAATCTAAAAAAAGATTTTTGGCTCTCTCTGTCTAGCCTTGAAGCCTTGCTAGCCCAGCTAATTATTTTTGCTCCTTGCATTAAGTCTTTTCTAATTAAGAATGCGCTTCTTAAAAGCTCTCCAAATAATTTTTCAAATTCAGAGGACCCTTCATCGATGAACATATTATTAAATCCAATTGTCTGACATCTTGAAACAATAGTGGGTAATAAATCTGTTTTTCTTTTACATAAAAAAACAAACACTGTTTTGTTCCCTGGCTCTTCAACTGTTTTTAAAATCTTGTTTGAGGCTTCTAGATTAAGCCTTTCTGCTTCCCAAAAAACTACCACTTTGTATTGACTGTTAAATGACGATAAAGAAAGCTTTTTTATTAAGCTTGAGACACTGTCTACACCAATTCCAAGTTGCTTGTTTCCACAATTAAGTACATCTTTCCATCCATTGAGGCTTGCATTTAATTTGGAATCAAGAACGTATTCTTTCCAATTGGAAGCATAAAAATCATATGTGTTTTCATCTTTTTTTACCGAAGAAGGTATAGGAAAAATTAAATGAAAGTCAGGATGGTTTAGCTTATTACACATCATTTCACTTAGTTGTTTTTTTTCCGAATCAAGATTTAGGCTTAGTATAATTTTAGAAAAGTTTAAAGCAGCTTTGAGTTTTTCGTTATTTAAACCATAAAGCATTATTGCGTTAGGCACTCTTTTGCTGTCTGTAATTTTTTTTAACTCTTCTATTTGATTATAATTTTCCATCAACTAATGCCTTAAAAATAAACCATATTCTCTTATAAATGACATATCTTTGAAAAAGAATATGAACACAATTGATCAGTTTAGTTTTTCAGAAAAAAAAGCAATAATTAGAGTTGATTTTAATGTTCCGATAAACAATGGAGAGGTTACAGACAATAGTAGAATAGTAGCAGCATCACCAACAATAAAAAAAATTATTTCTGACGGAGGAGCATGTATTTTAATGAGTCATTTAGGAAGGCCAAAAGGCATTGATCTAGGTCTGTCTATGGCCAACATTTCAAAAGAAGTTGAGCGTGTTCTAGGCTCAGAAATTTTGCTCTCTAAAGATGTTGTAGGGCCAGATGCAAAATCTAAATCAAAAAACCTAAAACAAGGTGAAATTTTATTGTTAGAAAATTTAAGATTTCACAAAGAAGAAATGGAAGGCGATGTCGCGTTCGCAAAACAACTTTCAAAACTAGCCGACTGTTATATAAATGACGCTTTTGGTACAGCACATAGACCTCATGCATCTACAACGACTGTTGCTCAGTTTTTTGAACACAAGTTCTTTGGTAAACTTCTTGAAAAAGAAGTTTTATCTATTGATAAAGTTATGAAATCAGGTAAAAAACCTGTTCTTGCAATATTAGGTGGAGCAAAAATTTCTACAAAGATTCCAGTTGTAGAAAATATAATAGACGTTGTTGATCATATAATTATCGGAGGAGGAATGTCATTTACTTTTGTCAAAGCCCTAGGCGGCAGCATTGGAAATTCAATTCATGAAGACGAAATGATAAACACTGCTCTAGATATTTTACAATTAGCTAAAAACAAAAGTGTCAAAATTCATCTTCCTGTTGATGTTCTGTGTTCAACAGAATTTAGTAATGATGGTGTACAAAACATATTCGATATTGATAAAATACCAGACAAATTTGAGGGAATGGATGCTGGCCCAAAATCATTAGAAATTTTTAAAGAGGTGATTTTAAAATCTAAAACAATATTGTGGAACGGGCCTGTTGGGGTTTTTGAATTTTCAAATTTTTCTAATGGAACAAAATCTGTTGGAGATGCAGTAGCAAGAAGCACTGAATGTGGCGCTTTTTCACTTGTTGGTGGCGGAGATTCAGTTGCAGCAGTCAAAAAGTTTAAGCTACAAAACAGTGTAAGCTATGTTTCCACTGGAGGTGGCGCAATGCTTGAAAGTCTTGAGGGAAAAAAATTACCAGGTATTAGCGCTTTAGAAAATTAGTAATGAGAATTTTTGAAGCTTTTCTTTTTTTATTAATATTTGTTTCTTGTGACAAAGAAGTTAAAAATTTTAAACCCCAATCTTCAGGAAGAATAAATTCTATTTCTGTTATAATTGATAAGCCATCATGGGACGGCAAAATTGGAGATGCAATAAGAGATAAATATGCATCTGAGTTCATTGGCTTACCACAGGTTGAGGAAACATTCACTCTCAATTATATTCCTTATGAAGCGTTCACGGGTTTTGGAAGAACTGCGCGAAACATTATTTATATAAACAAAAGTAAACAAGACAAACCAAGAATGATTAGAGACAGGTACGCTAGGCCCCAACTTTTTTTAGAGGTCTCAGGCTTAGACAATGAGTCTGTAATTAAAGGAATATCAAGTTCATTTGAGTTTTCATCTGCCCAATTTCAAAATGGAGAGATTGCAGAGAACAGAAAAAGAATTCTCAACTCACTCTTAAAGGACACAGGTCTAGATTCATTAAATATTTCGTTAAAGATTCCATCTGCATATTCCGTTTATAAAAACGAATCACAAACTGTGTGGCTTCAAAAACCATTAAAAAATGGCACATCTAATTTAATTATTAAAGACCTTAATAACCCTGTTTCTGATTTTGAAAAGATAAACCTAAACGATGTAGTTTCTTTGAGAGATTCAATTGGTCAAGAATTTATACCTGGAAGGGTTCAAAACAGCTATATGATTACAGAGAAAGAATACCTGCCCTACATATCTTACCAATTTGTAAATGGTTTTGAGGCAATTGAAACGCGCGGTACATGGGAGGTGAAGGGTGACTTTATGGGCGGCCCTTTTATAAATTACATTATCAAAGACACATTGAATAAAAGCCTTCTATATGTTGAAGGGTTTGTTTTTTCTCCTTCTCAAAGAAAAAGAGACAAGATGATCGAACTGGAGGCGGTTATTAAATCACTGGTGATAGGAAAAAGATAATTACTTATCCTTATTCTTCTTCTATTTTTGAATCATCTTCTGTCGTTGAATCATCTTTCATTTCCTCTTTGAAATCTTTAATGCCTCTTCCAACCCCTTTCATAAGCTGAGGGATTTTATTGACTCCAAAAAGCAAAATTATAGCTAAAGCTATTAAAACAATTTGACCTGGACCTAATGCTAACAATATTAAACTTAAATTCATAAGAATTTTTTTAACAAAAATATAAATAAAAACTACACATTATTTATTTCATAAAAATTAAATTATAATTGATGATTATCTTTGTTTCAAATGATTTCAAAAAAGAATAACAAAAATACAAATCCAACTTCAAACAACTACAGGCTTGTGGTGTTGAATGAAGAAAATTATGAAGAGAGGCTTGCTTTAAGATTATCAAAGCTAAATGTGCTTTCTGCCTCTATTGTTGTTATTCTTTTTTTAGTTTCAATAACTGCTTCTATAATATTTTTTACACCTGTAAAAGAATATATTCCTGGATATGACACAACAGAAATGAGACTTCAAGCTGTAGAAAATATAAGGCTTTTAGACTCTGTTATGATTATTCTTGAAGACTATCAGCAGTATGTGTTAGCTTTACAAGCCACAATTTTAGGAGAGGAGCACTCTAATAAGTACCAATCAGACATAGAACTAATTAAAGTAGATTTATCAGAATTAAAAAAACCAGTGAACATTCAAGATTCTGTTTTAAGGAGACTTGTCGAAAGAGAAGACAGATTTAATGTTATTGAAACTTCTAGCTCAGAAATTGGGCTAAACCTGCAGCCACCAGTTAATGGCATAATTTCGCATGGATTTAGTGTTCCAGAAAAACACTATGGAGTTGATATTGTTTTAAAAGAAAAAACACCTGTAAAGTCAGTTGCAGATGGAATTGTTATTTTCTCAGAGCAATCAATTGGGGCAGGACATACTGTATTGATTTTTCATAAAAACAACATCTCCTCAATATATAAACACAACCACTCTTCTAGCGTTGAGAAAGGAGACTTTGTGAAATCAGGACAGATTATTGCTCTTTCTGGAAACACAGGTGAAAACACAACAGGTCCACATTTACATCTTGAGATTTGGGATGATAAAGGGCCAATCAATCCAGAAGATCTAATAACTTTTTAAAATGTTTAAGAGATATTTGGCTCGGCTTTTTTCTTTGATAATTGTAAAGAAAATCGAATCTACATATAACAAAGCGCCAGAGATTCAAGCCAAAATTCTTAAACAATTAATTAAAAAAGCAAAAACGACTGACTTTGGCAGAAACCACAATTTTTCTAAAATATTTTCATATCAAGATTTTTGTAACAATGTTCCTGTAAGAGATTATGAACAACTTCACAGTTATGTAGAAAAAGTAAAGAAAGGATGCGAAAATGTCCTATGGCCAGGAAAACCAAAGTATTTTGCCAAAACCTCAGGAACAACAAGCGGGTCAAAGCTCATACCTATCACAAAAGAGTCAATACCTAATCACATAAAATCTGCCAGAAATGCGTTATTGTTTTATATAAATAAAACAGGAAAAACAAAGTTTTTAAATGGCAAAATGATTTTTATTCAAGGCTCTCCAATACTTGAGAAAATTAACGGAATTAAAACTGGAAGACTTTCTGGAATTGTTGCTTATTATGTTCCCAGTTATTTAAAAAGAAATAATATGCCATCATGGGAAACCAATTCCATTGAAAACTGGGAAGAAAAAATACTTAAAATTTGTGATGAAACATCAAAAGAGGAAATGACGGTAATAGGAGGAATTCCATCCTGGGTTCAAATGTATTTTGAAAAACTCCTTTCTTTAAATAAGAAGCAAAATATTAGCCAGCTTTTTGAAAAATTTTCTTTGTACATATATGGTGGCGTTAACTACTCTCCATATGAAAAAATATTCAACAAACTTATTGGAAGAAAAGTAGATTCTATAGAGTATTTCCCTGCGTCAGAAGGGTTTTTTGCTTATCAAAATGACCAAAAAGACAAGTCCCTGCTTTTGCAGTATAATTCAGGAATATATTTCGAATTTATTAAGGTCAAAGATTTTGAAAAAAAGAACCCAAAAAGATTCAATCTTTCAAATATTGAAATAAATATAAATTATATCTTAATTGTTTCTACAAATGCTGGTTTATGGGCTTATAATACTGGTGATACTGTAATGTTTGTTTCGACTGTTCCACCAAAGCTTTTAGTAACAGGGAGGTATAAACATTTTATTTCAGCTTTTGGAGAACACGTTATCGCGTCTGAGGTTGAGCAAAGCTTGTCAGAAACTGCTAAGAAATTTAACATAAGTATTTCAGAATTTACAGTTGCTCCCAAAATTGAAAATGGTGATAAGTTGCCATGTCATGAATGGTTTATAGAGTTCGAGGAATTAGAAATTAATATAAAAAAGTTTGAAAAGCATTTAGACTCCATGGTTCAAGAAAAAAACATTTACTATAAAGACTTAATTAAAGGCAAGGTTTTAAAAACTTTAGAGATCAAAAAACTGGAAAAAGGAACATTCAACAGCTATATGAAATCTATTGGAAAGCTAGGGGGTCAAAACAAAGTTCCAAGACTATCAAATAACAGAGATTTTGTAGAAAGACTGTTAAAAAAATAATTCTATCTTTTATAAAGTTTAATTCTGTTATTAAGAGTATAGTTGGTTAGACGAGAGTCTAATTCATCTTTTTCTTTCACAACGATGTTTTTTCCAAAAGCACGTTTAAAGCTTTTATTTAAGCTGTCTATTGATTTGTTTTTTCTCTTTGTCGCAAAATCTTTAGTTTTACCTTTTTCCTCAAATAAAAAAAGAATCTCTTTGTTGGAAACAACTTCTTTTTTTGTAAAAAGTAATATCACTTTTATCTCATCAGGGCCTAAATTAATTTGATTTAACGAATTAAATAAGGAGTTGCTACTTATAAAATAAGTTTTGCTAACCCTGTCATTTGAAAGCCATAATAAAATCAAAATGATTATTAATGTAATCCCACCTCCAATTAGGTAGTTAACAAAACTTATATAACCTCTTATAAAATATTCTTCTGAAATAACATTTTTGTCAAGATCCCTTAAATCATAGTAGGTTATGGAATTAGTATTATTTGATGTATTTCTAACAGAACTTATTATTGTGCCATTTTTAACAATTGATTTTCCTCCACTCTTATATAGAAGAAGGTTATCTGAGTATCTTCTAATTTTATTATTTTCAAGATCTATCTCAAAAATATTTGGGGGCTCCATCTTGCTTATAAGTACTTTTCCGCTTAAATTAAAAAACCTATCCGCCGTGGTGTTACTTTTTTCAATGTATGAGGGATTAATTAGCCCCCCCCTTTCCCAAGTTAACGTCTCCATATTTAATGAATATAAGTTTGGGTTTTTTATAGGGGCTTGGTTCTGTGGCCTTTCAAAAAAGTCAAATAAATACAGAGAATTGTTTTTTATAGTAAACACAGGATTTGAAATTCCATCTGGAGCAGCTCCACTTGTTTTTATATAATCCCAATCACCAGAGTTAAAATTAAACTTTGTTAAAATGGACTTTGTTTTCCAAAAGCCGTATCCACCAAGTAAATAAAGCTGGTTGTTATAGCTAAAAAAAGCACCGGCATATTGATTCCTTTGAGCAAAAGAGCTATCAATCCTGTTAATAGAACCATTAAAAAATTCATACAAAATACCTCCTCCCGGATACAACAAGTAAGTTCTTCGATTATTGAACTGTGTTCTTTGGCTGTTTGATGACGCGGCTAAAGGAACTAAAGCTTGTAGGCTTGTTGTAGTGCTTGTTTGAACATTTAAAAACTCACTCGGTAGAGGTGATTTGTATTTAAAAAAATTGAATGTTTTTGTTTTAATATTTCCAAGAAAATAACCGTTTTTTGTTAATATATTAAAATAATTTCCAGGACCATTTACAATTAAAAAATCATTGCCCAGTAACTTCGTTGAGACCTCTTCTTTTGAAAAAATTTTCTGATCAAAAGGGATCAGCTCAGCTAATGCCCCCTTTTCAATATTCTCTTCAATTTTCTCAGAAAAGCTTCTTTTTTCTTTCTGTGAAAAAGCTAAAAAACAAAACAAAACAAAAAGAAGCCTTATCATTTAAAAACGGCGTAATATAAAATGCACAAATAAACAAAAAGAACAATAACAGTAATTCCGAGCGTGAAAACCTGTGACAAAAGAAATCCAACTAAAAGAATGCTGATTGACGAGATTAAGATTGTCACCGATGCTCTCCAATGACTAGCACCCTTGTTTAACAATCGATGATGTAGATGAATTCTGTCAGCAACAAAAGGAGATTGCTTTTTATAAACTCTTATCACAAAAGCTCTTAAAGTATCTGCAAGAGGATAAATCAACAGTAGTATTACAAACAATGGCCTTGACATATAACCATCAGTAACTATAAATGAAGAGCTATTTAATGTGTAAAAGATAAAGAACGCCATTACAGACCCTAACAACAAAGAACCAGTATCTCCTAAAAAAACTTTTTTATTTGGGTTAAAATTGTATGCTAAAAACCCAACTATAGCTCCTGCTACAGCAGGAACAACAAGCTCCATTTCTCTTGAAGAAACAGCAAGTATTGCTCCCATAACAAAGAAAAACTTTAAAGACAATAAAGAAGCAAGTCCGTCAATACCATCAATAAGATTTAAAGAGTTAACAACAACAATAAAAACAAAAAGACTTACTGCTACACTCAATAGATATGGCAGTTCTTCAATTCCAAAAATACCATGAAAAGAATCAATCATATATCCACTTTGAAGCAAAACAATTCCAGCAAATAATTGAAGGAAAAACTTCTCTCGATATTTTATATTAAAAAGATCATCTCCAACACCTATTAATGCAATCAAACAAAAACAAAGTAAGGCATATGAATTTATTTCAATTAGCCCTGTTGCCTTTCCAGCTCCATAACATACGCAAAACGTAAAAAACATCGCCAAACCTCCAGACCTTGTGGCATTTAGCCTATGCGAAGATCGATCAGTGATCGGATCAAACATTTTATTTAGATTAAAAGATTTATTTAAGTATTTATTTAGATATAAGGATAACCCAAGTGCTAAGAAGAAAAACAAAAAATGATTTAAATAAGCCTCTAGCATATTATTTTATTTTAAAAAGATGGGTAATAAAACTTGTTTTTCTCTTAAAGCTACCGTTTGCCTTATAACCCTTTATTCTTTTATCGTCCATATGCTTAGTTTCATATATTCCATTTTTTTCACCGGTTAAGTTTTCAATTTTAGTTTTGAGCTTTAAAACAAACTTATCTCTCAGTTCAGTTAAATGCGACTTACTATACTTTTTTTCAGAAAGAATTTCATTGAGCATTGATGCAGACACAAAGGGTTTAGACGAAAGTAGTTGAATAAATTTTATTTCAGCAGCGCTTAATGAAACAAACTTTTTTCTATTATATATGCCGCTCTCGTCATAAAGTATTAGGCCTTTTATGTGGTCTTGATACACAAAAAGCTTCATCATTATCCAGAAAAACATTAACGAAACAAAACCGATTAAGACAACTTTTAAAGGTTTTGATTCAGCGGCATTGTTAATTAAAGAATATCTATTTTTTTGTATTTCAGTGCTCTTAAGATTTGTTAAATCATAAGATTTAACAGAAAGTTTATCAAATCCGCTTATATAATATAAGTTGTTTTCAACAACATAGCACGGATATCTACTATTGTGGTTTAAAAACTCGCCCAATACTATATTTTCAACAACGACATTATTAATAAAGTCAATCATTGTAATTTTTTCAGGCGTTATTAGAACAATAGAAGAATTGTATTTAGGTAATGCAAAGTTTGAATATGTTTTTGTAAGCAAAGAATTTATTTTTCCTAGATTTTTATATAGTGCGTTATTAAAGTCATATAAAAAAACATCATCTAAATCAAAATCAACGTTTAAATCAACATTTGAGTTTCCGGTTCTTCCGCCCAAAACATAGAGCTTATATTCCGTGTAATCACCAATAGCTTTCCATCTAGCAGTTGGAATATACTTGCTGTTGTGATAATTAATGTCCCATTGTTTGACTGTAGGATCATAAAAAGTAATATATTCTTTATGTGTCCACAACCCATAACCACCATATAAATGAAGCCTATTATCTATTTCAAAATAAAAACTACTTGCTTGATTAAGGTGAAGTGTTGAATTATCAACTCTTCTAAACGAACCCTCAAACTCTTCAAAAACAACACCGCCTCCATTATGAAATAAATGTAGTTTCTCGTTCAACACAATAGACCTGTATTCGTTATTGTTTAAAGGCCTACCAACAGCATTAGTCTGTTTTGAAAAATTTAAATCTTTAAATTTTTCATATATAAAAACAGAGTCTTTTAGTATGTGGTTCCCAAAGGGAGTTATTAGTTTTATTTGATTGTTTGCTGCTTTAGAAAAAACAAAAGAATTTATTGAATCAGGAATCGTAATTTTAGATTGAGAAAAAGATAATGAATGAGCAACTGAAAAAACAAATAAAACAACACACTCGATTAGAAACCTCATTAAGCAGTTTTTTGAAGCTTTAGGCTGGTCGTTGAGACTATCAGCTTAATATTTAGGCTTTTTAACAACACAAGCGCTTTGTTTTGAATGAATTTTTCAACAACACCCCTCTCACTGCAAAAAGGTCCTGACCCAACTGAAACAACATCATCAACAGCTAACAAAGATTTATTTTTTTCTTCAGATCCTGATAGGTATTTTCTTAAACAGTCAATCTCGTTCTGAGGAATCACAGCTGGCCTTCCTGAGCTTGTTCTAACAACATTTGTGGTATAGGGGTTAAGATTAATTAAATCAAAATCTATCTCTTTCAGTTTAAAAAAAAGGTATCCAGGAATTGCAGAGACTCTAGTTTTTTTTATTCTGTCTGACCAAGCTCTTTTCGTTGTATAAGTTGGAACATAGGCCTCTACGCCAAGCGCAGAATAATAATTTCTTGCCAGCATTTCTTTTTTTGATTTGGTTCTTACAGCATACCAGTTCATAAATCAAATATAACAAATTATATTTTTTAATGGTTCGGATATTTGTATTATATATTTAAACAATTGATTATCAGCAATTTATTTTATAAAAAAACTATATTTAGTAATTTGTTAAGTCTTGATTTTTTTTTAACACCAAACTATTTTTATTGTTAAATATTAAGCTAATTTTACACTGTGAATATTTTAATAATAGGAAACGGAGCTAGAGAACATGTTTTTTTTAAACTGCTAAGCGATTCTCCAGCCAAAACAAACCTTTTTTCAATTAATCCTAACGCAGCTATTCAAAAATTATCAAAGCCAATATTTAGCCCCTTCTCTTTTAATTTGGTAAAACAGGTTATTAGCAATTCAGCTATTGAAATGGTTATTGTAGGGCCAGAAAACCCTTTAATTGATGGTATTTACGATTTTATCAAAGCTGATTCAGAAATAAATCACGTTTCAGTTATTGGTCCATCTAAAAATGGCGCACAGCTTGAGGGTAGTAAAAAGTTTGCAAAGGATTTTATGTCCCGAAACAACATACCAACAGCTTTCTCAAAAACATTCACTAAAGAAACTTTTTTAGATGCATGTGATTTTATAAAGCAATCCACTCCGCCTTATGTTCTAAAAGCTGATGGCCCAGCAGCTGGAAAAGGCGTTGTGATATTAGAAAATGTTGAAGATGCAATTGCAGAACTTAAAAGTATGCTAATAGACTCAAAGTTTGGCGAATCTTCAAAAAAGGTTGTTATTGAAGAGTTTCTTAGAGGTATTGAAATGTCTTGTTTTGTAATATTCGATGGAAAAAATTATATAACCCTCCCTTATGCTAAAGATTACAAAAGAATTGGTGAAGGAGATGTAGGTCTAAACACGGGAGGAATGGGTTCTATTTCACCAGTCTCTTTTATTGACGAGAGTCTTGATCATAAAATTCATCAAAAAGTAATTAAACCGACAATTAACGGACTAATTAAAGAAAAGATTAACTACAGAGGATTTATTTTTATTGGCTTAATAAATGTTGATAGTGAACCTTATGTTATTGAATATAACGTAAGAATGGGTGATCCTGAAACACAAGTTGTTCTTCCTAGAATTAAAAATGATTTTCTTGAAATTATGCTTGCTATCGAAAATCAAACGCTCGATAAAATTAATCTTAAAATAAACCCTGATCATTTTTCAAACGTTGTCTTGGCATCCAAGGGCTATCCAGAAAAATATGAAAAAGGTTTTGATATTACTGGTTTAAATAATGTTAAAGACTCAATAATATTTCAAGCTGGAACAAGTTTAACTGAAAACAAGACAACTACTAATGGGGGTAGGGTGCTTTCTGTTGTTTCAAGAGATAAAACTTTCCAAACAGCTTTAAAAAAATCCTACGGCAATATTGAGAAAATCAATTTTGAAGGAAAAACATTTAGAAAAGATATAGGTTTTGATCTATAAAAAGGAGTGAGCTGTAACTTCAGTTTCTTTACCTTCATTTTTATCATATTTAACAAGCTCTAACGTCCAATAAATTAAAGCAGCTGAAATAACAAGCATAAAGCTGAAATTGATTGCATTTTGTAGAAACCAATTTGCAATATCAAGCCTAATTACATCGAAGGGTAAAAATAGTATGTCAACAAATAGAAACTCAATAAATTCGAAGAATTCTTTCATAATATAGCAAAGATAAAAACAAAAAGTATTTTTGTGTAAACTTTATTAAAATAAAAATGAAAATTAGTTCTAATCTGGTTGAAATATTTC
>MDTE01092947.1_pt1 | contig 21907 bp, 27 predicted proteins | sample 811231 | NCBI WGS metagenome assembly MDTE01 (sample SAMN05326651, study PRJNA326480) | marine metagenome | isolation source: seawater | place: Indian Ocean: Red Sea | collected 2010 | reverse complement strand
GCGGTTTCCAGAAAACCATAGAATAAAACAAAAGTATGCACCATTTAGCAAAAAGTTAGATGGCACTTGGACTATGAAGCGTCCAGAAGGCTTGATGCCAATATATTACAAAGCTAAGAATAATGACTTGCCCATAGTTATATGTGAAGGAGAGAAGGCTACAGTAGCTTGTAGAGACCTTTATGATGGCGATGCTTGTACTTGGCATGGCGGTGTTAACGCATGGAGTAAATCAGACTGGTCGCCTATCTATGGCAAGCAAATATATATATGGCCTGACAATGATAAAGCTGGCTTTGATTGTGCTGATAAGTTGTATAAACATCTTAAGAAGAATGGTTGTGTAGTAAAAATTGTAAATCCACCAGAAACTTTTGCTGATAAGGATGATCTGTGGGATGCAAATGTAAGGAATGATTTTGCAAATAGTAATGACTTATTAGAATATATGCAAAACAACCTACGATATGTTTCTAATAATGAATTTGAATTGTTGTCTTATTCTGAGATGGAGGCAAATGATAGGCCACCAGAATGGTTGATAGATAAGATTGCAGAAAAAGAAACAGTCGTCAGTATTTATGCAGAGCCAAAAGCAGGCAAATCATTTATTGGCATTTCAATGATGCTTGCCATAGCTACAGGCAAAAATTGGTATGGCTATGATACAAGCAAATCAGGTGTATTGTATTTTTGTGGTGAAGGAGAGAAGTCTATATTTAAAAGAATATTAGCTTGGGAAAAACATTTTGATGCAAATTTAAAAGATGCAAATTTTAGAGTAAGTAATAGGCCTGCAAGAATATTAGATGATGAAGATTACGATGATATTTTAGAGAAGTCGCAACAAAGCAAAAAGGAGTTTGGTAAGTTAGGCCTCATTATAATCGACACCTTACAACGAAACTTTGGCGGTGGTGATGAGAACAGCACTTCTGATATGAATAATTTTATTAGTAAGATCGATAGGCTAAAGTTTGAAACAGGCGCTTGTATAGTTCTAATACATCATACAGGACACGCTGGCGCTAAGAGTAATGGTATCAGGAGAGGTAGAGGATCAAGCGTGCTACCTGCGTCTGTAGATGCTGAATTTTTTATAGAAAGAAAAGACAAAAAGGCTGATGGTGATTTTTTAGGCGTAGAGGATAAGGTTATGTATGTAAAGATGACGCAGACACTAAACAAAGAAGATATGAATATGCCAACATTAAATTTTAAAATGCAGACTGTTGCTGATTTAGGCAAAGACAAAGATAAAAAATCTGCGGTGCTTATAGCGGTTGATGAAGAAGATATGCCACATGAAGCGCTAAGTTCGGAAATTACTGATAAACAGCAAATAGTTTTAAATGCATTGTTGGAGTTAGCAAAGATTGATGATCCTAAAGAGCCAGAGTGCAAATTGTATTTAGCCGATGATCTAGTTGGCAGAATTAAAGACGGAGATAAAGATATGACAAAAGGTTCTATACAAGATAGGTTGCAAGAGTTAAAAAACAAAGAATTAGTAAAGCATGTTCCTTATAAAGGCTATCAACATAAAGAATATGCAAAATTAGCGCCTAAGTTTAATTAGGTGTAGGTTAGGTGTAAGTTAGGTATGTTTAGGTGCAAATCATTAATTATTTTAGGTGAGTGTAGGTGTGTTCCTATAGGAACACCTAAACACCTAAACTAATGATCGCATAATTAGTAATATGAACACCCAACTAGACAAAGACGTGCAAATGGCTTTAAAGATACTGAGAAAGTATGAAAAAGATTTTTTCTGCAAATTTGGTAGCAAAAAGAGAATTTACAAAATGGTCGGTGTAAATTTAGAAATTAAATATACAAAGGCAAATATGTTATTGAAAGAGGCATTACAAAAGAAAAATACAAAAAGGCAAATCAGAATGATTGAGATGATGTATAGAGCTTATGATGCACTTGAGGAAAATATAGAGGCAAATGGCTTTTGTGAGTTGCAACCGCAAATTAGATGTTATGATTATGATAAAGGCAAATATGCTTTAGTCTGCGATTATGATGATGAAAAGGCAAATATGATAAAAAATTATAATTTAGATGCCGATGCAGTCTTTTTTAGTATGCAAGAATTATTTAGAATGATACCAACAGATTTTATGCAAATTAAGGAAAGTCTTACAAAATCTTTTGGAGATGCAAATTTTGAAAAGGTAAATTATGACAGGTAAGGGTAGTAAGCGCAGAAAGGAAGATAAAAAAAAGATAGATAAAAATTGGGATAAGATATTTAAAGATGCCAACAAAATTAAAGCCAAGCGTAAAGCACTACGACAGAAAGACAGGCAAATACACAATAGAACACTTTTATATAAAGAACTCATCTTATCAAGAGTTAGAGGAGATAATTAAAAGTGAAAGGGCAAACGCAAAGTTAAGAATTAAATGTAAACGTGAAATTATTAGGAGGATTAAAAATGGCAGATATGATAAATAAACCACCACATTACAATAAAGGTAAAGTAGAATGTTTGGATTATATTAAACAACAGCTAGGCTCAGGCTTTCCATATTATCTTGAGGGTAATATTATTAAATATTTACATAGGCATAAGTTTAAAGGAACAAATATAGAGTGTTTGGAAAAAGGACTTTTTTATCATAAAGAACTAATAGATTACTATAAAAATTTATGAAACTTGAAAGGCAAATACTTAAAAGCTACATAGACAAAGGCAAATCAGTTAATGATGTAGCCTTGTCTACAGGTAAAAGCAAATTTACTATATTGAAAAAAGCAAAAGAGTATGGCCTTAAATTTCAAGGCAAATCATATTGGGCAAATTTATAAATGGATATACAAATAAAAACAAATCTAAAAGACATAGAAAAGAAAATGACTTTGTTGCAAAAGAAAGATTTTTTAAAAGTAATGTCTGAAGGCATAAACTTTACAGGCGCTAAAGTTGTTAATGCGCAAAGGCAAAAATTGTTTGAGCAAAATTCTAAACACAGAAAGACAACTTACACAGCAATAGTTATGAGTAAATTTGCTAAACCTAAAAAAAATCAATTATCTGCAACTGTAAGAGTTAAAAGCTATGCTACTAAGTTTTTATACTATTTATATACAGGTGATAATGAGCCAGCAAGAAGGCAAGGCTATCCATCGCCTGCTGGTGAAGGTAAAGAAAGAGTTAACGCTTTTGGTAATATTATTACGCAAAAAGGTTTATTAAAAAGGATAGATAAAACAAAAGTATCTGGACGAAAGGGTAGTAGGTTCGTTGGAGTGCCAAAGGGTAAAGGCTCTAAAAGATATGGTGTATGGGAGAGAACAGGTAAAAAAGGACGTGAAGGTCTAGAACTTTTAGTAGCCTTCACGCCATTTATCCAGCATAGAAAGTTTATTGACTTCTTCAAGCTATCACATAAAGTTGTAAAGAACAACATGTATAAAGAGATCAATAAGCAAATGATTAGACGCATAAAACGTAGGTTTGGTTAAATGCAAATTTAATAGACAACGATGCATAATTCTGCATCATCATCAATATTGGCATATTTGGTAATCCATTTTGTTTTATCTTCGTCTATCACCCAACAACCATCCTTATCTTTTTTAACCTTGCCATTACCATGTTTTTTATGCACTATTTCTCTTTCCAGATATTGTAAAGATAATTCTTGCATATCTAAACATTTATCGTCTAAGTCTAACCCATAAGCTATTTCTACATGATTTTTAATCATTTCTTTCAACTCATGTCCCCATATTCTAATTTCCATATTAGTCCTCCTCAATTACTCTAAAAGTTGCTACAGGCAATACGCCAAAAGTATTACGAAACCTATCTTCATCATTCACCTCCTCTAAATGACCAACAAGATCACCATACTTGTTAAATAAATATTCATTGATTTCACAATAATCAATTTGTTCTTCTAAATCCCATTCACCAAAATAGTCATATTCAATAATCATGTTGCCATCAGCGTCATGCTCACCTGTTTCTGCTTCAAATGGCATATCCCACATTTTATTAATAAATCTATCTTTAGCCTTATCGCTGAGTTCTGCAAATTTGTATGCTCTTATAGTTATTAGCTTACTCATAATCATTCACCTCCTTAATAGAAACAACTTTAACTTCTGTATAATGTGGCTCATTATCGCAACCATCACTTTCAGCTAAATCTTCTGCTTTATATTCATCTTTAGCTTCAATCGTCAATACATGACTTTCAACTATATCAACTAAAACTTCATACTTTTTCATCATTTACCTCCTTACTTGTATAATGTATAAATAAATATATATGCAAATACATTGTATGTCAATACCTAAATGCAAATACTTATTTAAGGCAAATTTACTTTAGATGCAAATTTACTTTAGATGCAAATTTATATTAGAGGCAAATACTTATTAAAGGCAAATACTTATTTGATGCAAATTAAAATTAAATGAAAATAATTTAATGATAAAAAAAACAAGATCAGCAACCAGCAACAACAACGCCACCAGCAAGAAAGAAAAACATAAAAAGCATTGTAAAGCTCTATAACGCATTAAAAATTTTACTTAATGCATTAGTATAGATATATATAGATATGCCCTTAAAAAGGCTTAGAATTAGTCTGATAAATTAAAGGCAATAAAAAAGGCGGTAATAAATACCGCCTTAAATAGTTAATTTAGTGTCTTATTTAATCAATAAATAAAGAACACCACCCAGAACAGAAAGAACAGTTAAAAACATAATAAAATTTTCGGCAAAAATAATACCTTTATTTTTATCGCCAGCGATAATTTTATATTTTAACTGGCCGTCCTTGTTAAATTTGTAATTATAATCTTTCATTATGCAACCTCTCTTTTGCTGGTGTAATCCCAAACAATTCCTTCACCGATAATATAAGCGTACATATTAACCACTTTTTCAGGATCGCTAAGATCAGTAGTTACTTCTCCAAAATTATCCTGTTCATACTCTTTTATATGTTCTATAACATCAAATACTTTATTACCCAACCATTCCTTGGCTTGATAAGTTCCGATAATATAATAATCAGTATTAAAAGCATGATAATGAAGATCATCAAGATTCTCTTCAATCCACTCTTCGTCCTGATCTTTTATAAAATAGTTAAAATATTCTTGTATTTCTTCTTTTTTATAATTCATATTATTCACCTTTAATATATTCTATAAATTTATCTGCATTAAATCTGTAGTTATCTGCTTTTAACATTCTGCACATATCATCAATTAATATATCTAATACATCATCAATAGCATAAAAGTCTCTGTTATTGTTGGCAGTCTTTAATACGCTTGCGATCTTTCTATAATCTTTTCTTGTCATGTCTAACACCTCCTAGTGTTTTTATTTGGTTAAGACTGCCGACAAGGTCGGCAGTTTCTGGCAATCTAGCCGTCATCAGTTAACCTACTCTTTTATAGTCTTAGTGACACCGCCCACCTGAAATTGCAAAGACTCTAAAGTATCAGCGTAAAGGTGTACTTCACTTGTTACAAGACTATATCCGTACTCATCATCTGTTGATGCTTCTAAATAATCTCCGAACTTTTTATATTCAAAAACTATTGTGGCGGTATATCTTTTAGAGCCGTCTTTTTCGTGCCACTCCTTAACATCTCTAGTTGTGATGCTTTCTATGTTGTGTATTGATAAATCCATTTTTATACTCCTTTTTTGTATACTGTATATTTATACAGTAGTTGGTTAGTTGTGTTTATCATGTGATCTATTATACATATAAATATGTAAATGTGTAGATATTTATACAAATAATTTTTAATAACAAAAGCTAGGAAAAATAATTAAAACATTTATATGCTGACCCCCACCTAAAAAAACAAAGCAAATATAAATATGATGAATATATATATTCTTAGATTTTTTTACACATTTACGCCAATTTTTAGCGGTTACTCTGAAACCCTTTTATATCAAGGGCTAGCGGTCATAGGTTCTTTTAACGCTATGCGTACGCAGGTTGCGACACCAAAGGTTTTGTTTAGAGACAGCGCCATACTATTCACCATATTTATATTACATCCTATAATTTTGTAAAAGAGCTTTGAATCGAGTATATTATTGATTTAGAGAGTAATTTGGATACAAATATTGGCAACAAGAAAGGAACTAGCAGAGCATTTAGGATTATCACCACAATCAATCAATGACCTTATAAGAAATAACGTTATTACTATTGGTTCTGGTAGATCGCCTGTAAACATAGATGCTTGCAGGCTACAGTATTTAAACTATTTAAGAAAAGCTGCTAGATACACAAAGAAGGATGGTACTGCTGATATTGCTGAAGAAAAGGCAAGATTAACAAAAGCTCAAGCAGACAAGGCTGAATTAGAGGTTTCTGAGCTTGAGGCCAAGCTAATACCAGCAGAGCTTGTAGCTGATACATGGATAGACTATGTTGCCAATGTTAGAGCAAAACTTTTAGGCTTACCTTCTAGGATAGCTCACCAAGTGCTAACTCTTGACAAATATTCTGAAGTAGAAGAAGTTATTAAGGAACAAGTATATGATTCATTACAAGAACTAGCAGATGATGGGATACCTACACAATATAGAAAAAGTATTACAAAAAACAAAAAAGACTTGGACTCCTCCGCCAAATCTAAAAATTAGCGACTGGGCGGACAAATACAGAAAGCTATCTGCTGAATCTTCTGCTGAAGCTGGGCAATGGCGAACAAGCAGAGCAGAGTATCAAAGAGATATAATGGATGCTTTTAATGATCCAAACATAAATCGCATAGTGTTTATGAAGTCAGCACAGGTCGGTGCTACAGAGATACTTTTAAATGTCATTGCTTACTATATAGATCAAGACCCAGCTCCTATGTTAATTATGCAGCCAACACTACAAATGGCTCAGGCATTTTCTAAAGACAGACTTGCCACCATGATAAGAGATTCAGAAAAGATTAGGAATTGTGTAAAAGATCCAAGAAGTAGAGACTCAGGTAATACAGTTCTACATAAATCTTTTCCCTCTGGTCATTTGACTATAGTGGGTTCTAACTCTGCAAGTGGTCTGGCCTCAAGACCAGTTAGATTATTATTAGCAGACGAATGTGATCGTTATGAGACTTCTGCTGGTGCTGAGGGTGATCCTATATCACTTGCTACAAAAAGAACAACTACATTTTGGAACAGAAAGATATACATGTGTTCAACACCAACAATAAAAGGTTTGTCAAGAATTGAAACCGCTTTTGAGGAATCAGATAAAAGATACTATGAAGTGCCATGCCCTGAATGTAATGAGTATCAAGTTCTTAAATGGTCAAATGTAGTATGGGAAGAAAACCAGCCTGAAACTGCTAACTATGCTTGCGATCATTGTGGTGCTGTTATAGAAGAGTCAAAAAAGAGCTGGATGTTAAAACATGGTAAGTGGGTTGCTACAGATACAAGTAAAGACACAGCAGGCTTTCATATATCAGAGCTGTACTCAGTCTGGTCAACTTGGGCAGATATGGCACAAAACTTTCTTGAAGCTAAAAAACAACCAGAGATGTTAAAAACTTGGATTAACACAGCATTAGGTGAAACTTGGGAAGAGCAAGGAGAAGGAGTAGAGTATGAAACTCTACTGCAAAGAAGATTGCATTACGATATAAATACGATACCAGATGATGTTCTAGTAATTACTGCTGGTTGCGACACGCAGAAAGATCGTATTGAATTGCAGCTTATGGGATTTGGAAAAGATTATGAGGGTTGGGTGCTTGAGTACAGAATATTTTGGGGTGATCCAAACAGCATACAAGTTTGGCAAGAGTTAGATGAGTACATAAAGCAAAGATTTAAAACTGTATCTGGTAGAAGTTTGCCTGTATCTTGCGTTTGTATTGACTCTGGTGGTCATCATACGAATCAGGTTTATCAGTTTACAAAACCTAGACAGTCAAGAAGAGTTTTTAGTATTAAAGGTATAAATCAGCTAGGCAAGCCTATTGCTAACAAACCTTCATTTGTTGGTAAAAATAAAGCTGTTTTATATCCTGTTGGCACAGATACAGCAAAGGAAGCTATATTTGCAAGATTGTCAACAGATGTTGAAAACTCAACCTTACACTTTCCAGCAGATGTAGATGAAGAATATTTTAAGCAGTTAACAGCAGAAAAAAGAATAACAAAGTTTGTGCGTGGTAGAAAATCACTAGTTTGGAAACAAATACGTCCAAGAAACGAAGCCTTAGATACAATGGTCTATAATTTTGCAGCTATCTACATTTTAAATCCAAATTTTGACGTTATAGATCAAAAAATTATGACAAATGCTGAAAATATGGCAAAAACAGGACAAAAGTCTAAGAAAAAACGTAGAAATACTAAAAATTTTGCTACTTCTTGGAAATAATCGTTGACATTTGCATAGAAAACCATAATGTGATAGTAGATTAATCTATTTTAAGAGGTCTGCTTGAGTAATAAATTCGATAGAACTAATTATCCTACTGCTGAACCTGCAAAACTTGTTGCAGGCGACAGATTCGCATGGAAAAGAGATGATTTAGCTACTGACTATCCTCCAAGCACGTTTGCTCTTACTTATGAGTTTCATGATGACTCAGGCGGTGGTGGTAATAAAAAATTCACAATAACCGCAACTGAAGCAGATGATACTTACTATATAGAAGTAGGATCATCAACAACAGCAAGCTATACTGCTGGCGACTATATCTGGGAAGCATACATAACCAGAAGCGCTGACTCTGAAAGAATCATGGTCGATTCAGGAAGAACTGAGATAACAATAAATCTAGCAAACACAAATGCTGATCTCAGAAGTCATGCAAAAAAAGTTCTTGATGCAATAGAGGCTGTTATAGAGGGACGTGCAACAATAGATCAATCTTCATTTTCATTAGGCGGTAGATCACTATCAAGAATGTCTGTTGAAGAACTAATGACATTTAGAGACAGATACAAAGCTGAATATATGAAAGAAATTAAATTAGCAAGAATTAGAAACAAACAAGGATCAGGCAATACTATAAAGGTACAGTTTGGTTCATTAAAAAACATTAATCCAACAGAGTACACATAATGGCTTGGTACGATAATTTATTTGGCAACAATAATAAGAAAGGTAAGAAAAGAACTTTTAAGAGAAGTTATCAAGGAGCAAATACAGGGAGACTATTTGCAGACTTTTTAACAAGCTCTACTAGCGCTGATGCCGAGATAAAAGACAATATTAGAATATTAAGAGATCGAGGAAGAGAGTTAGCACGCAATGACGCTTATATCTCTAGATACTTAAACCTGATGGTGTCTAATGTCATTGGCAAGCAAGGCGTAAGAGTATCCAGCAAGAGCAGGAACAATGATGGTTCACTTGATCTTGCTGGAAACCAGCTTATTGAAGGCGCATGGAAAGAATGGTCAAGATTAGGTAATTGCACATCAAACGGAAGATTGTCATTTCTTGATTGTCAAAAAATATTTATAGAGACTTTATTAAGAGATGGTGAAGTATTAATAAGAAAAATTAAAACTACTGATTCACCTTTTGGTTTTCAGATTCAATTTTTAGAAGCAGATCACTTAGACGAGCAAAAGAACGAAGAAGCCAGAGGTAATGGTAACTCAATTAAGATGGGTGTAGAGGTAAATAAAAATGGCAAGCCTGTAGCTTATCATTTATTTAAGAAACATCCTTACGATAACACTTATCCAAAACCAGAACAACAATATATAAGAGTGCCAGCAGATGAGATTATTCATGCGTACTTACCAAACAGAGCAGAGCAAACAAGAGGCGTATCTTTTATTGCGCCAGTCATGGCAAATGTCAAACAACTTAACGCATATCTTGAAGCAGAGATAGTGGCTGCAAGAGTGGCGGCATCAAAAATGGGTTTCTTTACCAGCCCTGATGGTGATGGTTATGTCGGTGATGGAGAATATGAAGATACATTTTCTCCAACAATGAACGCTCAGGCTGGCATCTTTGAGCAGTTGCCAAGCGGTATGACCTTCCAGAGCTTTGATCCAACACATCCAACTTCAGCATTTGAATCTTTTACAACCAGCGTATTAAGAAGTATTGCAAGTGGCTTAAATATTTCTTATCATTCTTTGTCTAATGATTTGACTTCAGTCAATTATTCATCTATTAGACAGGGTGCTTTGGAAGATAGAAGTAACTATCAATTAATGCAACAATTTGTTATAGAACATTTTGTTGATCCAATTTTTAAGTCTTGGTTAGAAATGTCTATATCAACAGGTTACTTAAGTTTGCCAATAGCAAAATATGACAAGTTTGCAGGAGGTATAAGCTATATACCACGATCATTCTCATGGATTGATCCACTTAAAGAAATGCAAGCAAATGTAGTAGGACTACAGAATGGAACAGTTACTTACGCAGATATTTCTGCTAGTTATGGCCGAGATACCGAAGAGCTTTTTGAGCAACATCAAAAAGAAATAGAGCTAGCAAAACAATATGGTATTGAGTTGGCTTATCAGCCATTCGGACAAAAACAACCAGTAGAAGCAAATATTGTTGGTGCATCGGAGGATGATGATGGCTAAACCAACAGAGGGCATGAAAGCCGAAGCACAAAAAGGCTTGGATTGGCGAGAAGAGTTTGGTCGTGGTGGCACGAGAGTTGGTGCTACTAGAGCAAGACAGATAGTAGCAAATGAAAACTTGTCAGATGAAACAATCAAAAGAATGTATAGTTTTTTCTCAAGACATGAGGTTGACAAACAAGCAGAGGGTTTTTATTCAGGAGAAGATGGTTATCCTTCTAATGGAAGAATAGCTTGGGCATTGTGGGGTGGAGACGCAGGATTTAGTTGGTCAAAAAGATTAGTTAAGCAAATGGATGATGATAGAGATTACGAGGAAGAAATGATGTTAAGAGGAACAGAAGAGACACTAAGAGAAAAAGCAAGAGAACATAATAAAGAAGTTGGCGACAACCCATCTAAGAGAACAAGTTATGCAACACTACAAAAAGTTTACAACAGAGGCATTGGTGCTTATAACACCAATCCTTCAAGCGTCCGTCCCAATGTTACGTCAAAAGAACAATGGGCAATGGCCAGAGTAAATAATTTTTTACGAGTCCTAAAGACTGGTAAATATAAGTCAGGCAAACATGATACTGATCTGTTGCCTGCATCACATCCTTTATCAAGCAAAAATAAAGAGGAGAAATCTATGAAAGATAAAGAAGATAGGCATATCCTCAATGTTAGCGAAACCGATGATAAAGTTGTTGTCGAGTTTGCAAAGCATCATGAGGATGAAGAAAAAGAAGGCGAAGAAATGGAAATGACTGAAGCTGAAAGACCTTATCATATTGACGATGATGAAAAAGATAGAAAAGTTGTTGATTTAAAAGTCAACTACAGAACTATTGATTTATCAAGATCAGAATATATTGATGAAGAAAAAAGGTTGGTTCGTGTTGGCGTTTCTAGTGAAGAGCCTGTTGAACGTAGTTTTGGCATGGAAGTGCTAGGACACAGCGCTGAAGATATAAATATGGAATTTATGAACTCAGGGCGTGCGCCTCTGCTCATGGATCATGATATGACCAAGCAGATTGGCGTAGTAGAAGAATTTAAACTTGATGAGACAGCTAAAAGGACAATTGCTGTGGTTCGTTTTGGTAATTCAAACCTTGCTCAAGAAGTTTTTAGGGATGTATCCGATGGAATAAGAATGAACATATCTGTTGGGTATAGAATTGATAAATTAGTTCGTACCAATAAAGATGACGAAAGCTACTATAGAGCAAGCTGGACTCCGCTTGAAATATCAAGCGTTGCTGTGCCTGCTGACCAGAGTAGAGTTGTAGGTGTTGGTCGATCTAAAGAAAAAGATAATATAACTAAGGTAGAAATAATGGAAAACGAAAAACAAGAAATTAATCTTGATGAAGTTAGATCAGAAAGTGCCGCAGAAGCTAAAAAGGAATTTGCAAGAAACTCAAAAGAGATTATTGATTTAGCTGTAAAGCACAACAAAAGAGACCTAGCACATCAAGCTATTTCTGAAGGCAAATCTGTTGAAGAATTTAGAGGTTTATTATTAGATAATATTTCTAATGATGCTCCTTTAGAAACTCCAAAAGATATTGGTCTTACAGAAAAAGAAACAAAAAGATTTAGCATTTTAAGAGCTATTAATGCTATGGCTAATCCTACTGATAGAAAAGCACAAGAAGCTGCAAGTTTTGAATTTGAAGCATCTGAAGCTGCTCAGAGAGCTTATGGCGCAACTGCTCAAGGCGTAATGTTGCCATCTGAAGTTCTAAGAAATTGGAGTCAGAGAGATTTAAGTGCTGGATCAGATGGTGATCTTATTGGTCAAGACTACAGAGCTGGCGACTTTATTGATGTGTTAAGAAATAACTCAGCAGTAATGCCACTAGCAACAATGTTAAATGGCCTGTCTGGCGATGTTAAAATCCCAAGAAAAACTGCTGCATCAAGTGCTGCATTTATTAGTTCAGAAGGCGGAGCTGCTGGTGAAAGCGAGTTCACAGTTGGTTCAGTCTCTATGAGTCCTAAGTCTCTTGGAGCTTTTACAGACGTTACTAGACAACTTATGATCCAATCATCATTAGATGTAGAAAACTTGATCAGAAACGATTTAGCTGCTTCAATGGCAATTGCTATTGATGATGCTGCATTAGAAGGTTCTGGAAGCTCAGGTAATCCAACAGGTATTACTAACACTTCAGGAATAAACACAGTATCACTATCAAGTGCTGCTGCGCCGACCTTCGCTGAGATGGTTTCGATGGAAACAGCAATCAGAGTTGATAATGCACTACTAGGCGACTTAGCTTACATAGTACATCCATCAAACTATGGCACACTTAAAACTACTGAGAAAGCAACCAATACTGCGCAATTCGTAGCTGCAAACGATGAAATTAATGGCTATAGAGCTGTTGTTTCACCACAGCTTACAGCTAACAATTACGTCTTTGGTAACTTCAATGACTTACTTATTGGGATGTTTGGAGGATTAGACATTGTTGTTGATCCTTATAGCAATTCAACTTCAGGTACAGTTAGAGTTGTAGCTTTACAATCAGTTGACGTAGCTGTGAGACATGCTGTCTCATTCTGTGCTGCATCATAATAAATGGTTTTAAGCACCAAAAACACGGAGGGCTTAATGCCCTCCGCTTTTAAGAGAGGAACTATGAAATATTTAATACTTGCAGATACAGTTGCAAACAAAGAAAAAGTTAAAGCAGGTGATGTTGTTGAATTACCTATTGATGAAGGTAGATCACTTGTTGGCTATGGTAAGGCCGAAGAATATAAAGGCAAAGAAAAGAAAGAAACAAACAGAAGTGTAGGATTAGAAAAATCCGAAAAAAAAGTAAAAAAAAGAGCTAAGTAATTATGGCGATGGAGTTTGATAGAGATTTTAATGGCTATCTAGATGCCACCTTTGGGCATGGTATAAGTTTGACTTATACACCTAATGGTGGCTCAGCTTCTACAATAAACGCTATACTAAATCAGGAATATGTAGACATAGACTCAGGCGGATTACCAGTACAAGGTTTTCAACCAGTAGCGCATGTAAAGACAACAGATGTCCCAAACATAGCTTTCGGTGATGACATATCAGCACCAGCTATTAAAAATTTGGATGGCACTACTATAAAAGCCGCAACCAACTATAAAGTTATAAATTTTGAAAATGACAATCTTGGCATGACACAATTACTTTTAGAGGTACAGTAATGGCTAATCATGTAAGACAACAAATTAGAGAATACTTTGGCACAACATTAACAGGCCTTACTACAACAGGCACAAATGTTTACGAATCAAGAGTTTATAATCTACAAGACAATACATTGCCAGCTCTTGTTATATATACAAAAGCAGAGGCATCTGAGCCTATAGTTTTAGGATCAGACAGAGTTATGAGCAGAGAGCTATCAGTAGTTGTTGAAGGATATTGTAAGGCGACTAGCAACTTTGATGATACTATTGATACAATATGCAAAGAAGTTGAAGAAGCGATAAGTGCAAATGTTGAGCTAGGCGGTTTGGCAAAAGATACTTTTCTTGAATCAACAGAAATTGAATATACAGGTGAAGGTGAGCAACCAGTAGGTTATGTAACACTTACCTTCTTAACTAATTATTACGTCAAGGAGAAAAATCCTGACGTAGCAGTTTAGGAGACAAAGCATGAAAATGATTAGTCCAGATGGTAAAATTTCTATTGATTGTCATCCAAGTAATGTTGACAATTATTTAGGCTTGGGTTGGAAAGAAGAAGCAACCCCTTCTTTGAAAAAAGAAAAACACAAATCTTCTTCTAAAAAGAAAAGTGAGGAATAACTATGGCAGTTATAAAAGGAAGTCAAGGCGTAATAAAAGCTGGAACAAATACTGTAGCCGAAGTTAGATCATATTCTATAGATCATAATGCAGAAGTTGTAGAAAAGACTGCAATGGGCGATAGCTCTAGGTCTTATGTTTCAACTCTAACTCAGTTTACTGCATCTGTAGAAGTTTTTTATGACGATACTGATACAGCACAAACAGCTTTAGATGCAGGCAACTCTGTTACTCTTGAAGTATATCCGAACACAACAGCAGGTGGGAGTAAGTATTACTCTGGCACAGCTATTGTTACTGGTATAACAAGAACAGGATCAGCAGATGGTCTTGTAGAAGCAACTATTGCTTTACAAGGTTCAGGCGGATTGTCAACATTGACAGCTTAATAAGATGTCAGCAATAGATAACGCAAAGAAGCATTTTGATAGCCTTGAGACAAGAATCATAGAAGTCCCTGAATGGGGTGAGGATGCAGATAACCCCCTTAAGATTTACTGTAAACCTATAACCCTATCAGAGACTTCTAAGTTTATGAGGTTAGCTAAAGATGATGATGTTCAGCTCTTAGCTTATGTTTTAATTTATAAAGCATTAGATGAGGCTGGTGAAAAGTTATTTACGATAGCTGATAAGAAAAACTTATTGGAGAGAGTAGATAGAGACGTATTAATTAGAGTATCTAGTGAGATGATGAACAACATCCCACAGGAAGATGTTAAAAAAAAGTAAAAAAAGATAAGCAGCTATATATTAAATATGCATTAGCTGAAAAATTGGGTAAGACTCTGTATGAAATAGAACAAATGACTATGGAGGAGTTTCAGGGATGGTTGGCTTATCTAGAATTGAAGGAAGAGAAAAGTGGCAGCACTAACTAAGTCAGACATACATTTTAATATATTTGGTAATGACAAGTCTAAAAAGGCTTTTAATAGTTTTAACAAAAGCACAAAACAGGCCAATGATTCGTTAAAAACACTTAGAAACACCATCATTGGTGCTTTCAGTATAAGAGAGATTGTACAAGCTGGTAACGTAATGATTGGTGTCCGTAACAGGATGCAGGCTTTTACAGGCTCAGTAGAAGAAACCTCAAAAGCAATGGATCACATGAAAAGAATTGCGATTGAGTCTAGGTCTGATTTTGATGCGGTTGCTATGTTATTTACCAGATTATCTTTAGCAACAGAACATTTAGGCGCAACACAGTTAGACGTAGCCAAAGCAACACAGATGGTTGCAAATACTTTTATTATTGCTGGTTCACATGCTCAAGAGGCAAATAACTCTGCAAGACAGTTAGCGCAGGGTTTGGCTTCTGGAACATTAAGAGGTGATGAGCTTAGATCAGTTATGGAAAACAATACCATCTTGACAAAGATGTTAGCTGAAGGTCTAAACATGACTGTCGGTGAATTAAGAGAGTTTGGTCATGCTGGTAAATTAACAGCAGAAGTTGTAATGCCAATTCTTATACAAGGTTTTGAAGAAACCAATGATCTAATTAAAGAAATGCCTATGACTATAGGTCAGGCTGGCGTTGCTTTGCGTAATAATTTTCAATTTCTAATTGGTGATATTGAAGAACTGACAGATGGTTTTTCTGGAACTGCAAGCATCGTATCAAAGTTAGCAAACAATATGGATGTATTGTTAATACCAGCTATAGCATTGTTAGGAACTGTTGTTGTAAGCACTCTTAAAAAAATAAGATTGTTAGCTATGGCTAATCCATTTATGGCAATAACAACTGGCATAGGTATTGCATTAGCAGCAGCTTATGTATTTAGAGATGAGGTTGGTGTAATTGTAGAAAAAATAATTAACAAGTTTGAAATAGCTGGACTTAAAATAAAGCTAGTATTTCTCATGCTATTTAGAGCTATTGAAAGAAATTTTGTTGTACCTTTTTCTAATGCTTTTCGTGGGGTTCTTTCTTTCATAGTAGATGGTCTAAATGAAGGTATACAAAAGATAAATCTCTTAATTGATAAAATACCACAAAGAATAAAAGACAAATTAGGCATACAGCAATTACCAGAATTAGGCTTGCTTGAAGGTATGACACCTAAAGAAGAAAGAGTTACAGAAGAAATAAACAAGACAGCAGCAGCAATAAATAAGGCACAAGCTAGAGTTTTTGAAAAAGTTAAAAGAAGGTCTTTGATGGACTTACTTTTAGGACGTGATCCAAATGAAGAAGGCGAAGATGGTGAAACAGGGTTTGGTGCAAGAGGCGCATTAGAAACTTTTTTTGCAGATGCAGAAAAGGGTTACAAAGATTTCTTTACGTCAATAAAAACTGTACAAGAAGAAATACAAGGAGTTTTTAAGAAATCTTATGATGGTATAACAAACCTCACTATGGACTTTCTTAAGAAAGGTAAAGCTAGTTTTAAAGATTATGCAACCTCTATAGTAGAAGAGCTGATAAGAATAGCTATGCAGAAACTTGTCATAGATAAAATGTTTGCTAGTTTTGGTAAAATATTCCCAAATCTAAATATCACAGGTACAGACATACCATCTGGTGATGGCGGTGGTTTTACAGGGTTTGGCTCAAGATCAGGTGGTGTTGACGGAAAGGGAGGCTTCCCAGCAATACTACATCCCAATGAAACAGTTATAGATCATACAAAAGGACAAAGCATAGGCGCTACTGTAAACTTTAATATATCAACAGTAGATGCAGCAGGCTTCGATCAGTTGCTTGCACAAAGAAAAGGTTTGATAACAGCAATGATAAATCAAGCAATGAACAATCAAGGTAAGATGGGAATAGTATAATGTCAGGTCAATTTCCAACATCGCCAGCTTTTAGAACACTTAACTTCCAAGATAACAGGCCAACTCTTGTTAATCAAACTCTATCTGGTAAAAAACAAGTAAGACAAATAGGCGGTCAATATTTTTCTTTTACTGTAGCAATGCCACCTATGCAACAAGAAGATGCACAGAAAGTCTTTGCTTTCTTACAAAAACAAAAAGGTGCATTTGAAGATTTTACAATTGTTCATCCGATAGAAAACTTAGGCGCATCTAAATTAGAAACAGACATATTAGTTAATGGCTCACATACAGCAGGAGATGCTACTATAGCTCTTGATGGTTTTGCTAACAGTCAAACAGGAGCTTTAAAAGCAGGCGACCTAATAAAGTTTGCTAATCATTCAAAAGTTTATATGGTGCAAGCAGATATAGATGCAAACTCATCAGGTGAATTAACTGTGCTTGTATCGCCTAATATAGTAGCTTCTCTAGCAGATAATGAAAGTGTAACTGTAAACAAACCATCATTTACAGTCTATCTTGCCAATAATGAAATTATGTATTCAACAAGTGCTGGTAATTTATTTTCTATTTCATTTGACGTTAGAGAGGTTATTACCTAATGCCTAGAAGTTTATCAGCAGGATTACAAACCGAAGTCTCATCTAAAGCAACAAAGATAGCTTTTTTAGTAGAGCTAAATCTTTCTTCTGTTATTAGACTTACTGACTGGTATTCAAATGTTGTATATGACTCTAACACTTATGAAGCTGGCGGATCATTTTTATCAGTAGATACAGTTACAGAAACAGGTAAGTTACAAGTAGATGAGATTACACTAGGCTTTTCCAACATAACAGATCAAGTTAGATCATTAGTACAATCTGGTGCTTTTACTGACAAAGAAGTAGAAATACACATCGGTTACTTTGATGACAATGAAACCTTTGTTGGCGCTATAAGTTATTTTACAGGGCAAATTAGAAATGTTGCTATAGATGAAAATATAGAAAACTCAGTTCTTAATATGACAGTAGCCTCACATTGGGCAAATTGGAATCTAACCAAAGGTAGACATTTTAGTGAAGAGAGTCAGCAAGACTTTAGTTCAGGAGACAAGGGTTTAGAGTTTGCTACACAAACTAAAGAAGATGTCAGGTGGGGTAGCTAATGAGTTTTTGGGCAGCAGTTGGTAAGTTTTTTAAAGGTGTAGGTACTGCCATAAAGACAGCTTGGGCAGAAGCAGAGTTATTAGGTAAAATTAACATGGTTTTATCAGCAGCTACATTAGCTGTTGGTGTTAAAGGTTTCTTACAAGCTAGAAATATGTTGGCTAAAGGTCAAGATATTATGGCCAACAAAGTTGCGGCAGGTGGCAAGATACCAGTCATCTATGGAACAAGAAGAGTTGGTGCGCAAATAGTTTACATGGATACATCACAAAACAGGTCAAAAGATTTGTTTGTAGTGTATGCATTATGTGTTGGTGAAGTAGAGCAAATTTTAGGTAATACCATAGAGCTTGATGGTAATGCAATTACAGATAAGGTTAGATTTAGAGATGGTTGGTATTTAGGCTCTGATAAAATTAATTCTGGTGCTGGCTCACTTTGTACCGCAGATCAGGTTGGTAGTGGTACAAGTGCTAGCACTCAAAGAGCTGGTCAGAGCGGTACTGATCCAACAAAAAAATATAGAGCTGTATTTAATCTGCATCATGGAGCAGCTTCACAAACTGCCGATCCAATGCTTAGAGCATCTATTGGAAGTCAATGGACTACTGCGCATAGATTAGATGGTATTGCATACATCGCAGCATCGTATGAGTATGATACTAAAGGCATGTGGAAGGGAGTGCCACAGCTTACAGTACAGGTAAAAGGTAGAAAAGTATTTGATCCAAGAACAAGCACAACAGCTTACTCTGATAATGCTGCTTTATGTTTCTTAGATTTCATAAGGAATAACGAATATGGTAAGGGCATACCAGATGCAAAAATAAATATGACAACATTTAGTGCTGCTGCTAATTTAGCAGATACACAATTAAATGTGCCTTACTACAATGGCAATTTTCAAAATGTAACTTTTAACGGAAGATCAGGCGATAACTTTATAACAATAACCGATAATGAGGATTGGTGGCAAAATAAAGTTGACCAGAGAATCACACTTAAAGATAGTGATGGTACAACAATTATTGACGACAAGAGTATTGATGCTGTAACAAGATATAAATACTTTGGAGAAACTACACAAGATAGCAGAGTGTATTTTGATGGCGTTGTGCCACCAAGAGATACTACAGCAGATGGCGGTGTAACATTATCTGCTACCAATGGCGATGCCACAATAACTGTTACAGATAATAGTCATGGAGCAGTTGCTAATGATGAAGTGTTATTGACTGGCGCAGTATCTTTGGGTGGCAATATAACAGCAGCAGTAATTAATCAGGTCTATACCATAGCCACAGTAATCAACGCAAATAGCTACACTATAGAAGCTGAAGATTTAAGTGGCGCAACAGTTTTAGCTAACTCTTCTGATACAGGTAATGGTGGCAATGCAGTTGGTGCTAAATATCAATATAAGAATGATGATGGAACTATTAGAGGTAAGTCAAAAAGATTTACTTGTAATGGCTATATAGACACAAACAAAAATGTTATGGATAACGCAAAAGAATTGCTTGCAAACATGCGTGGTATCTTTACATATTTTGATGGTAAGTATGAGCTTAAGATAGAAGATACTGGCTCTGCTACATTTAACATTACTGATGCGCACATTATTGAAGATAATGGTATCTCTGTTGATTATGGCAATAAAGATGCAAAAGCAAATAAGGTCATCGTAGAGTTCTTTAATGCTAACAAAAGATATGAGCTAGATACAGCAACAGTATTTCATAATGCTAGTCCACAATATTTTTCTGATGATGGTGATGAGATACTTGAAATTAAAGCTGAGTTTCCTTATGTAACAAGTCCATATATTGCTTATAACATGGCAAAGACCATTCTTACCAGAAGCAGAAATCAAACTAAAGTTTCTTTCTTAGGTACAGCAGAAATGTACAAACTCAACATCGGAGATATTGTTGATTTGACTTATGCTGGCTTAGGGTTTAGTTCTAAAGTATTTATTGTAGAAGCTCTTGAGCTTCAGCCTAATGGCCTTGTTGGTGTTTCATTATTAGAATACTTTGATGTTTACACTTGGGAAGTTCCACCGCAAGAGCCAACAGAGCCGCTACAAAACACACCATCTGCTTATGCAGTCTCACAACCAGCCAATGTTGCATTTACTGATACTAATGCAAGTCCAACTGGTAGGCCAAGAATTACATGGGATGCGCCAACTGATTATCCTGATTATGAATTTAGAGTTGCGATTTCTGATAGCGGTGGCAATGCTTTACAAAACAGTCTAGTAGAAACAAATTTTGTTGATCTAAATTTTATACCTGTAGGTTCAAACTATGTTGCATCTGTAACATCTATAAACTCAACAGGATCAGAGTCTAATGCAACAACATTAACTTTTAGTGTTGCTAATGAGCCAATTAAAGGAACAGATATACAAACAGATACAAAGATAATAGCTGGTTCAGGTAATAATGTTGGTATCTTAGATGGATCACATAGCACATTTAGAATTTATGCTGGTAACGCAGACCCAGATTTAGCCAGTTTTAAAGTTACACAACAAGGCTTACTTACTGCAACAGGAGTTACAGTTACAGGCACTATAAATGCAGATACTTTAAATGTTACAGGTGCAACTGTTACAGGAACAATTGATGCAAGTAAAATAACACTTAACAGCGAACCTTTAACTGATATATTTGCACTAGCAGGTAGTGGTCAATCGCAAACGCTATCATTAGGTACAGATACAAAAAATCTTTTAAAAGTTGATGGTATACAACTTAAATACTTTGCTTTTGATCAAGTGCAAAATCAAGGCACAGAAGTTTTGCAAATGGATTTAGATGATTTTGAACTATTTAATACAAGACTTGATCACAAACAGACAACAATTAAAAGTGAAGGGTCTATTGTTTTATCTTCTATATCTGCACCTTCTTCCACTGGAAGCAAATTATATAATGTTGGAGGAACTCTCCATTTCAATGGAACAGCATTAGGCACAGGTACAGGTGATATTACAGCAGTTGTAGCAGGAACAAACCTTAATGGTGGTGGAACTTCTGGAAGTGTTACGCTTAATTTAGATTCAACTATTACAGGCAATCATACTTTTTCTAACAACCTCATAGTTGGTGGTGATCTTACAGTTCAAGGCACAACCACAACCATTGACACCACAAACTTAGATGTAAAAGATAAAAACATAACGCTTAACTTTTCAACAGGTGATTCCTCTGCAAATGCAAATGGAGCAGGTATAACTATTCAAGATGCAGTAAATAGTTCAACAGATGCCACTATTCTTTGGGATGCAACCAATGATGAATTTGATTTTTCTCATGGTATTACTTTGCCTGATAATCAAAAATTACAGTTTGGTGCAAGTAATGATTTAAAAATAGATCATAACTCTTCAACAGGTGTTAGTAGAATTATTGATGATTCAGGTATTTTAAATATTCAACAAAGTGGTGATGATGGACAAATAAGATTCCAATGTGATGATGGTTCTGGTGGTGTTACAACCTATTATCAAATAGATGGTCAGTTTGAAGCCAATACATTTTTTAAAAATGTAAAACTTGGCGACAATGTAAAAGCTT
>MDTE01193709.1_pt1 | contig 21910 bp, 23 predicted proteins | sample 811231 | NCBI WGS metagenome assembly MDTE01 (sample SAMN05326651, study PRJNA326480) | marine metagenome | isolation source: seawater | place: Indian Ocean: Red Sea | collected 2010 | reverse complement strand
TTTTCTACTAAAACCAAAACTCCTGAAATTAAATTTTTAAATAAATCTTGGGCACCAAGTGCAACTGCAACACCAAATAAACCTAATCCTGCTATTATTGGAGCAATTTTAATCCCCCAAATGTCAAGTGTTGCGGCAAAACCAAAAAAAATAATTAAAATTTTATTTGCTTTGATTACCCAATTTAATAAATCTCTAGATAATAATTCTTCTACTCTTTTAATCAAAAAAGTGATTGGTTCTACAATTTGATGAATTAACCAAAATATTAAGATTGTTATTAAAGAACGATTAAGGTTATCAACAAATACATTCATCTTTCCCTCAAAGTCCATATAGGATGTTGCAATAAATATCCCAAGAACTATTGGAATAAATTTTACAGGACCAACTGATGCCTCCACCAAAGCATCATCAAATTTATTTGAAGTTTTTGCCACATAATTTTTTAATCTTTGAAGAATGAATTTAGCAATTAAACCTCTTAGTAATAAAAAAAGTAATAAAATTCCAATTGCTAATCCAATTTGAGTAAAGTCGACCCCAGCAATACCTTGCTTCCAAATTTCTATAAATAAATTTTTAAACTGTTCTAATACATTCATTCAATTAGTTCCTAAAGTTTTAGTAACTCATCACCTGGGTTAAATACCTCAATTTTTTTCCATCCCTTGGATTTAAAAAAATCTGCAACTTTTTTACTTATACACATAACAGTCGATCCTGTCATTAAAGGATGCAAAGAATAATTTTTACTAATTTCAACAAAACTTTGAGCACTTCTCATCGAATAAATGAATATTAAATCTGGAATATTGTTTTCAATTATCTTTTTGCTCTCTGCACTCAGGTCAGTAATTTTTTCAGAGAGGTAATTGATTATTTTTTTAACTTTATAACCTTCTTTTTTTAAATCTTTATCGAGATCATAAGAAATATTATCCCCACAAAAATACGCAATTTTTGATTTATCATTTAATTGCTCAGAGCACATAATTAAATTTTTCAAGGCATTAACAGTTCCTCCCGCAGAGAAAGTATTTTGAAAACCTTGTTGCCTAGCTATTTTTTCTGTAATTGATCCAACACAAAAACAAAAAATTTTTTTATTTTCTTTTGAAAGTTTTAAATTTCTTACAGCATTAGCACTGGTAAATATAAAAGCATCAAAATCATCAGGATTAGTCGGTTTAATTTTCAAAGATGAAATTTTCAAAGTTGGGATATGTAAAATTTTATGTCCTTTTGAAAAAAGTTTCTCCATTAAATTTTCAGAGTCAATTAAGGGTCTTGTTATTAATATGTTCATTTTTTTTTTTTATATTTTGATCCTGCTTTTTTTAATAAAGCATTTCCAACTATTGTGCCGATTTTAATAGCATCTTCCTTTTTTCCTTTTAATTGGTAAAAAAAAGCATCATCTCCAGTATCTGAGAAAAGTTGAGCTGTTAATTCTATTTCATCGCCAATTATTTTTGCAAAAGCACCTACGGCTGTATCACAATTTCCACCAATAGCTTTAAGCATACTTCTCTCAGAGATTGCACATTGTTCAGTTTTAGAGCTGTTGATTTTATTTAAAATAATTTTAATTTTTTCATCATCCTTTCTGCATTGGGCGGCAATAATTCCTTGCCCTGCAGCCGGAATAACATCTTTTAGTGAAAATATTTCCTTCACATTCTTTTCAAGATCTAAGTTTTGAATACCTGCTAACGCAAGAACAATTCCATCATATAAATTTTCTTTAAGTTTTTTAAATCTGGTATCAACATTTCCTCTAATTTGTTTTACTTCAATATTTCTGTTTAATGTTTTTAGTTGAAGCTGTCGTCTTCTGGAAGACGAACCAATGATATTATTTTTAAGTTCTTTCAAAGAATTATATTTAAAACTTACAAAGGCATCGCGAGGATCATTTCTCTCTAAGTAAGATCCTATAATTAAATTTTTTTCATCATCTGTTTCCATATCTTTCAAAGCATGAACTGCAATATCTATTTCTTTGTTTAAAAGACTTTCTTCTATTTCCTTACAAAATAATTTTTTTCCACCTATTTCTGAAAGTTTTTTATCCTTAAAAATATCGCCAGATGTTTTGATTGTTTTAATTATCAGGCTCTCTTTTGATAAATTTGTTTCTTTTTCCAATATTAGATTTTTCACTTTATTCGCATAAACTAAGGATAGTTTGCTTTCTCTTGATCCAATTATAATTTTTTTCATTATACGTATATATATTTAAGTTATATATCTTATACTATTCTATTATTTAGCTCATAATAAGATGAAAAGAAAACTTGCATTTTTAGGAATCGAAACTAGCTGCGATGAAACTGCTGCTTCCGTAGTGATCCAAGAAAATAATGAATTACCAAAAGTATTATCAAACGTTATTTCCAGTCAAATGGAGGAACATAGTAAATTTGGTGGTGTAGTACCTGAATTGGCGGCTAGAGCGCATGTAGAGAAGATTGATTTTATAATTAATAAGGCTTTAAAAAATAGTGGTTTGGTTTTAAAAGATTTAGATGGTATTGCATCAACCGCTGGCCCAGGTCTGATTGTTTGTTTAAATGTCGGATTAAATATTGGTAAAGCAATAGCCGCTTTCTCAAAAAAACCTTTCTTAGCTATAAATCACTTAGAAGGTCATGCGTTAAGTCCAGGTTTAGAAAATAAAATCAATTTTCCTTATCTTCTTTTATTAATTTCTGGCGGACACTCACAATATTTATTAGTTAAAGCAGTAGGTAAATATAAACAATTGGGCACAACTATTGATGATGCATTAGGAGAGGCATTTGATAAAACGGGTAAAATGCTGGGTCTTAATTATCCTGGTGGAGAAAAAGTTGAAAAAATTGCCAAAGATGGTGATAAAAATTTTTTTCAATTACCTCAGCCGATTATAAATAAAGCTGGTTGCAATTTATCTTTTGCTGGTCTTAAAACTGCAGTCTTGAGAGAAACAAAAAAAATAAATTCAGAAAGAATGAAATATAATTTAGCAGCATCTTTCCAACATACAATTAATAAAATTCTTAAAAAAAAAACTTTAGTGGCGATGGATTTATTTAGAAAAAATTTTAATCAAAAAAAAACTTATCCTTTTGTTGTGGCTGGTGGTGTCGCGGCGAATACATCTATACGAGAAAACTTATCAAAAATCTGTAAAGATAAAAATTTTTCACCAGTATTTCCATCTTCAAAATTTTGTGGAGATAACGCTGCAATGATAGCTTGGGCTGGAATTCAGCGATTTAAAAAAAATAGAAGAGATAATTATAATATTTCAGCCAAATCAAGATGGCCATTAGATAAGCTTGCACCATATATGAAAGGACCTGGATTAAAATTAGATTAAATGGAATTTGAAATAAAAATTTTAAATAATTTTGATAATAAATTGAAAAAAATTTGGACAGAATTTGAAAATCAATCAGAAAGTAGTTTTTTTCAAAGTTATAATTGGCTTTATAATTGGTACTTAAATCATACGGATAAAAATTCTTTAACTATTTTAAATATTCTAATTTATAAAAAAAATCAGCTATTAATGATACTGCCAATGTGCATCCAAAAATCAAAGGGTGTAAATATTTTAAAGTGGCAAGGTGAAAATAAATCAGATTATATGACAGGCTTATTTTCTAAAAATTATATTTTAGAAAAAAAAGACTTTTTATTTCTTTGGAATTTGTTAAAAAAAACTCTTCCGAAATTTAATCTGATATATTTAAAAAATCAACCTGGATATATTGGCCAAAATAAAAATCCATTTACAAATTATTTAAAAGTTTATTCCGACTACTATACAAGTTCGATAATATTTGATGGGAGCTATGAAATTTTCCTTTCAAAAAATTTTAAAAAAAAATTTTTGGACGATACAAAAAGAAGAATAAATAACCTCAGAAAACAAGGAAATTTGAAATTTGAAGTTTTTGAAGATGAACAGAAAATGAAGGTAACCAAAGAGATTTTAGACCAAAAAATAAATAGATTGAAAAGTTTAAAACAAAAAAATATTTTTAAAGAATCTGACAAAAATTTTTATATTAATTGTTGCAGCTCCGGAGATAATAGCTACAAAATCCATATTTCTTCCCTTTCAATAAACAATAAACCTATTACTTACCATTGGGGCGTCGTACACAAAGATACTTTTTTTCATTTAATTCCTACAATTTTTAATAATGAATATTATAAGTTTTCACCAGGTAGGATATTGCTTTTTGAGTTAATAAAATGGTCGCTGAATAATGGACTTAGAAAACTTGATTTTACTATCGGCGATGAGACTTATAAGAAAGATTTTTCCAACAATCACAGTCATCTTTTAAACTACTTGGATTGTAACGATTTTTATGGAATTCCTATGTACCTATATTTAGTGGCAAAAAAATTATTAAAGAAAATTTTATTTGTAAAAAAATTTTACAGATTTATAACTAGAATTATTAGATAGAATAGAATAATAAATAAATAAGTTTTAACCTAAATGAAAAACTATATTAAAAAAAAATTGAAGTCGTTGCTTTATTTCATTGAACTTAATTTAAAATTAAAAACTCAGAGTAAAAATGCTATCGATAAATATTATGAAAAGATGGCAAATGATTGTTATGAATTTTTTAGTAAGTCTATGGAGGACGCATCGATATTTAGACAAGTTGACGACATAAGAAATTTTTCAGTTTATAAAGCTTTTAATAATGGAAATGAAAAAAATTTATTTATGGAATTTGGTGTTTGGAAAGGAAATTCGATTAATTTATTTGCTAAGTATCTCGCAAAACACAAGGCTGAGATTTATGGTTTTGACTCTTTTGAAGGTTTAGAAGAAGATTGGTTAACTCATGAATTTTTTCCTAAGGGCTCTCTTTCTTTACAAAAAAAAATTCCTAAAGTTTTAAAAAATGTAAAATTAGTTGAAGGAAAAATTCAAGAAACTTTAGTAAAATTTTTAGAAAAAAATTCTGATAAAAAAATTATTTTTGCGCATATGGATATGGATACCTATGAATCCACTAAGTACGCACTAGAGAAAATAAAACCCTTTTTACAAAAAGGTTCAATAATTTTATTTGATGAGTTTTATGGTCATCCAAATTGGAAAAAGGAAGAGTATAAAGCTTTCACTGAAGTATTTTCCTCAAATGAATTCAAATATATTGCATTTTGTGAAAATGAAGTGGCAATTGAGATAGTCTAGAAAAATTTTCTTAGATTTTTTTTAAATTTAAAACCTGAATGCAGAATTGCTTTTTTACTAAATCTATTATTTGACACGGTGTATATTATAAGTTTTTTATTTAAGAATTTATTTTGTATTTTTTTGAGCAATAATTTGTAATACCCTCTGTTTCTAAATTCTTTATGAGTAAAAAAATCATAAAGTATTTTTTCATTTTTTAAAAAAATTTTTTTATCTATTTCTTCAATGTTCCATCTAGAATTTTTTGATTGATGAATCCAACCTGAACAAACAATTTTTTTACCACGAATTATTCCAATAAAACTAGAATGTTCAAACCTTTTTTTTTTATTATTATTTGTTTTAAAATAATTTTTGATAATATTGTTTTTTAAAATCTTTTTTTTATCAAAGATATGAAACAGCTTAGATCTTGTTTTAATTACGCTTTCACTTTTAGGAACTGACTCGAAGACATGTATTGTGATAATGAACTTGTAAAAAAATTTTAATAATCTTCTAACTTTAAAATTTTGAAATATTTTCATTGATTAGTTTTTTTATAATCATAAGATACATTATTTAGAATAATTTTTATAACAAAGGTTTATTAATTTACCAATGAAATATTGGCTTCTCAAATCTGAACCGTACGTTTGGTCAATCGAACAACAAAAAAAAGCAGGATCTAAAGGAATTGCTTGGGATGGGGTCAGAAATTATCAGGCCAGGAATAACCTTAAAAAAATGAAAAAAGGAGATATGTGTTTTTTTTATCATTCTAATATTGGTAAAGAAATTGTAGGGATTGTTGAAATCACAAAAGAAGCATTTTTAGACAAAACTGATAAAAGTAAAAGATTTTTAGCCGTTCAGGTTAGGTTTAAACAAGAATTTAAAGAAACAGTAAGTCTCGAAAATATTAAAAAAAATAAGGATATTTGTCATATACAGTTAATAAAACAAAGCAGATTATCTGTTATGCCTATTGACACTAAAAGCTGGAAAATAATTTGTAAGATGGGTAAAATCTGATCAAATTTTTAAAAAATCATTGGAGATTAAATTGTCTAAAAGAAGTAGAAAAAGTAAAAAAAGAAGAAAAAAGATTAAAAAAAAGTCTAGAAACAAAGTAAGAAATAGCAAATCTAGAAATAAAGCAAAAAGAAAAAGATCAAAAAAAAGAAAAAGAATTTTAAAACGAAAATTATCGAGCAAAACATCTCCTTACAATGATGATGAGGGGAACTCAGTTTTCCCAGTTACAGACAAATGGGCAAAACAGGCTTACGTAAATAAAGCAAAATATAATAAAAAATATAACTTATCTATAAAAGAAAATGATAAATTTTGGAAAAAAGAAGGTAAAAGAATTTCTTGGATTAAGCCTTACACTAAAATTAAAGATGTCAAGTATAGTAAAGATGAAGTAAGAATAAAATGGTATTATGATGGTACACTTAACGCTTCATCTAATTGTATTGATAGACATCTTAAAAAAAACGGAAAAAAAACTGCTATAATTTGGGTAGGTGATGATCCTTCGAATTCAAAAAAAATTACTTACAAAGAATTGCATAAAAATGTTTGTAAGGCCGCTAACGGTTTGCGAAGTATTGGGGTTCAAAAAGGAGATAGAGTAACAATTTATTTGACAATGATTCCTGAACTAGCCTACATCATGCTGGCTTGTGCAAGAATTGGGGCTGTTCACTCAATTATCTTTGGAGGTTTTTCTCCTGACTCCATTGCTACAAGAATAAACGATTGTGAATCTAATTTCCTTGTTACAGCTGACGAAGGCGTAAGAGGAGGAAAAATCATTCCACTTAAACAAATGGCTGATGAAGCTTTATTGCAATGCCCAAATGTTAAAAAATGCGTAGTGGTTAAAAGAACTGGAAATCAAGTTAATTGGGATCATGAAAGAGATGTTGCATATGAGGAGATTATTTCCAAAGTTCCTAATAAGTGTGAACCGGAGGAAATGAATGCTGAGGATCCATTGTTTATTCTTTACACCTCAGGCTCTACTGGAAAACCTAAAGGAGTTTTACATACTACAGGTGGTTATATGGTTTATGCATCAATGACACATCAATATATCTTTGATTATAAAAACAAGGATATTTATTGGTGCACAGCAGACATAGGTTGGGTGACGGGTCATAGCTACATAATTTATGGACCTCTTTCTAATGGAGCTACAACTATAATGTTTGAAGGAGTTCCTACTTACCCTGATAGTTCAAGATGGTGGCAAATTGTTGATAAATATAAAGTTAATATTTTCTATACTGCTCCAACAGCTATACGTGCTTTAATGAGTGAGGGAGAAAACCCTGTTAGAAAAACATCTAGAAAATCATTAAAATTACTTGGAACTGTTGGAGAACCGATCAACCCGGAAGCTTGGAAATGGTACTACGAGATAGTTGGTGAATCAAAATGCCCAATAGTTGATACTTGGTGGCAAACTGAAACAGGTGGAATTTTAATCTCTCCTCAACCTGGTGCGATGAACTTAAAACCTGGTTCAGCAACAAAACCATTTTATGGAATTAAGCCGGTAATAGTAGACGAAGCAGGAAAAGTTTTAAAAGGAGCTGGTTCTGGAAGACTGTGTATGTCAGCTTCATGGCCTGGACAAATGAGGACAGTTTATGGAAATCACCAAAGATTTATTGATACATATTTTTCTCAATTTGATGGAAAATATTTTACTGGAGATGGATGTAAAAGAGATAAAGATGGATACTATTGGATAACAGGAAGAGTTGATGATGTCATTATTGTTTCTGGACATAATTTAGGAACAGCAGAAATTGAAAGTGCATTTGTAGCTCATCCAAAAGTAGCGGAGGCAGCAGTGGTAGGTTATCCTCATGATATTAAAGGTAACGGCTTATATTGTTATGTTACTTTAAATGTGGGAGAAAAAGCTGATGGAGATTTAGACAGAGAATTAAAAAATTGGGTAAAAAAAAATATTGGGGCACATGCACGACCAGACTATATTCAATTTTCACCAGGTCTCCCTAAAACAAGATCTGGAAAAATAATGAGAAGAATTTTAAGAAAAATTGCTGCAAATGAACACCAAGAATTAGGTGATACTACAACTCTAGCAGATCCGAGTGTTGTTGACGCTTTAATTGAGAATAGACAAAACAAAAATTAAATAACATTAAAATTTGAAGTAAGTTCTTTAAATTCTTTTTCTACTAAGTTCCATTTGTATTTAATCGAATTTAGAACAATTTCTTTGTCTAGTTCTTTTAACTCATCTGCAATCGGGGACCAATGGTACAAAGCATCACAACTAAGTTTAAATGGATTTTCTTGATGATAATTTTTCCAATTCATTGTTGTTAACCTTTTTTTAAACTCTAATAATGCTTTATCATAAATTTCTGATGGCAAACCATTTGATTCTTCTTCATTTAAAATTTCAGTAAAAATACCCTCCGCTTTTACTTCTTTTAAATTTTTTTTATCAATTAAATATGAAAAAGTATAAAATGTACAATCCGCTAATGCTATTGCATAAATATTCCATTTTGCCAATTCAAGAGACTCGAGAAAAGATTTATTTTCAAACATCATTGTATACTTCAATCCCATTCGAGTTTTTACATATCCAAAAAGTGTGGTTTGAGTAACATGAGCTGATCTTTCGTGAATAAAAATTTTTACCTGCGCAACTGATTCAATTGTTTTAAATTTGCTCGTGAGTTTACTAACAGGAAATACGTATTCCTTGATATGCTTTAGTGTATTTATGAACGTTTTAAATTTCAATCTCACGTTGTATTCATTCTTTATTCTTATTTTTATATGCTTTTTAACACCTCAATTTAGGTTTTTTAACTTTTAATTACCACCTAGATAAGTATGATCTTACCATTAAATTACGAAAAAGTAATAATAGGGGGAAAAATGTCAAACAAACAAAATCACTGGGAGAGGTCTAAAAACCATATGCTTATAACGTTAGTTATTTGGTTTTTCTTCTCAACAGTTATCTTCATGTTTGGATCAGAAATTAACTCTGCATCTTTTCTTGGTTACCCACTAGCATATTACATGACAGCGCAAGGATCATTGCTTGCGTTTGTATTGCTAATATTCTGGTTTGCTAACAAACAAGAAAAAATAGATGAAGAGTGTGGTTTCGCTGAAAAGGAGGATGACTAATGTTTAAAGGTGGATTTATACAAAACCTTCCAAAAATATATGGACTTTACACTGGGGGTTTCCTTGTATTCATCATATTGATGGCTATCTTGGAACAAACTGGGGTATCAAAGGAAGCAATTGGAATAATGTTCGTTGCTTTTACGGTTGCGATTTATGCATTAATCGGATGGTTATCAAGAACTGTTCAAGTTGATGCCTACTACGTAGCTGGAAGACAAGTACCAACAGTATTTAATGGAATGGCAACAGCAGCGGACTGGATGTCCGGTGCATCATTCGTAGCATTAGCAGGAGGTGTTTACTTTGGTGGCTATGGTTATATGGCCTTCTTAGTTGGTTGGACAGGTGGATATGTACTTGTATCAACTTTATTAGCACCGTATCTAAGAAAATTTGGATGTTACACAGTGCCTGACTTCATTGGAACGAGATACGGCGGAAACGGAGTAAGATTCTGTGCGGTATTAGTTTTAGTGTTAGCGTCATTCACTTACGTGACTGCACAAATTAATGCAACAGGTACAATTGCAGCAAGAGCTTTACAGATTCCATTCGAACTTGGTGTTTGGGTAGGATTAGTAAGTATCTTGTTATGTTCAATGTTGGGTGGAATGAGAGCCGTTACGTGGACTCAAGTTGCTCAATACATCGTTTTAATCATAGCTTACTTAATTCCAGTTTTCTGGATTAGTAATAGAATTGGTGGAGGAGTATTCCCTCACTTAATGTTAGGCGATGAAGTTGCTCGTATCGGAGAGCTTGAACAGCAATTTGGACTAGTTAAAAATAGCGCTGCAGATATTAAAGCTGCCGGGGTTCCTGGTGGTTTAAAATCTATAGCTGTGTCACACGCAGGAGTACCTGCTGGTGGAATGGCTGTATGGAAATATATATCTTTAGCAATGTGTATGATGATCGGAACTGCATCGTTACCTCATATTCTTATGAGATACTTTACAACTCCATCAGTAAAACAAGCTAGAAAATCGGTAGCATGGTCGCTATTCTTTATCTTCTTGCTTTACTCATCAGCACCTATGCTTGCAACTCTATCAAAAATTTCATTAATGGATCCTAATTTACCAACTGGTATTATAGGAAAACCTATTAGTGCGGTTATGAGTATAGATTGGGTACAAGCTTGGTCAGCTCAAAAGCAAGTTTTCATTGCTGATTTTAATGGTGATGGGATACTTCAGTTAAATGAATGGTTCATGAGAACGGGTGTGGTTGTTTTAGCTACTCCTGAAGTAGCAGGATTACCTTATGTAATTTCTGGACTAGTTGCTGCCGGAGGTATGGCTGCAGCGATGTCAACTGCTGACGGATTAGTGCTTGCAATTGCAAACGCTTTATCTCACGACGTTTACTTTAAAATGGTTGATCCAAAAGCGGATGTTAGAAAAAGATTGATAGTAGCTAGAGTACTATTAGTCGTAATTGGTGCTGCAGGTGCTTACATCGCATCTATGCGTATCACTAGTATCCTTGGAGCAGTTGCTTGGGCGTTCGACTTTGCTATGTCAGGTCTATTCTTCCCACTTGTACTTGGAGTATGGTGGAAGAGAGCTACAAGAGAGGGAGCTATAGCAGGTATGCTTGCAGGTTTAGCTGCAGGAACAGCATATCTAATATATGTATATCCTAAATTTATGGGTAATACATGGTTATCAGATGCGACGGGTATCGATCACCTAAGATTTGGTATGATCGGAGCACCTGTATGTTTGATTGTTATGGTTGTTGTAAGCTTAATGACCAAAGCACCTGATGCTGCTACTCAGAGAATGGTTGAAGAAACTAGGGTTCCTAGTGGAAGAACTATTCTAGGTAAACAGCACTAGTAAAATAAATTTAAAATTAAAAAGGGGCGATTTATTCGCCCCTTTTTTTTTATTAAAATAATGTTATTGTTTTATAAATGTCAATTTGGATACTCACACTAGATTATATTCTTGGAATAGTAATGTGGACCTTAATTGGAAGATCTGCGATGAATATATTCCAAAGAGAAGATTCAAATTTCTTTTTTATGAAGGTTTTTGTTAAATTTACCAATCCTTTACTTAAGATATTTGATCCGATTACCCCAAGTTTTCTTCTAAGACCGATGATACCACTTTACGTTGCGTGGTTTTTTTATTTATTTAGATTTTATTTGATGCCTTATCTACTTGGATACTCAGTAATGGGGATGTTATCTTTTCCTCTAGAAAGTGATATATCTAAAGAGTTATATTCAATTTATACTCAATGGACCCAGGAATAAAAATATCTCCATCAATTTTATCCGCTAATTTTAGTAAATTAGGTGAAGAGATTTTATCATTAGAAAAAGCAGGTGCAGATTATATTCATATTGATGTTATGGATGGTCACTTTGTTCCAAATATAACAATCGGGCCTGAAGTAATAAAAAGATTAAGACCAATAACAAAAAAAATTTTTGATGTACATTTAATGATATCACCAGTAAATAATTTTATTAAGAACTTTGCAGAAGCAGGTTCAGATATTATAACATTTCATCCTGAAGCAACTGATGATGTTGGAAAATCAATTAAACTAATAAAAGATCATAAGAAGAAAGTTGGAATTTCACTCAAACCAAAGTCAGAAATTAGTTTAATAGAAAAATATTTAGAGGAAATTGATCTTGTTTTAATCATGAGTGTTGAGCCAGGATTTGGGGGTCAAAAATTTATGCCAGAAGTTCTTGAAAAAATTCAAGCTCTAAAAACTATAATTTTGAAAAAAAAACTTAATGTTGATATCGAAATTGATGGCGGTATAAATTTTGAGAATAGTAAAATTGTAAAGCAAGCTGGAGCTAATATTCTTGTTTCTGGATCTACAATCTTTAAAGAAAACGGTGGAGATTTAAAAAAAAACATACAATTACTTCGTTTGAGTTAACAAATGTTTAATGAAAATTTACTTTTATTTTTTAGCAACAAAAATAGTAATAATTAAATTTTTTAAAAAAATTTATTTCTCAACAAGCTATTATAATAGATTTTTACAATCGCGTATCCCAGAAAGATTTCATTTTTATCCAAATCCATTTTTACTCTCTGTTTTCACAAACCATAAAAATTTCTCTTTTAAAGTTGAAAACGTACAACCTCATATTTTTTGGAGCAAAAAAGAAACGAGAAAAGAACGTGATAATCTTCACAACTTTCTGTGGCTTAATTTACTAGATCGAAAAAATGATAACCTAGTAACACAAAAAATTATAAGATTTTGGATTAATAAAAATTCAAAATATAAATCAGAAATTTGGAACGACAGAATTATTGGAAAAAGAGTAATATCGTGGATTCTAAATGCTGAAATAATTTTGAAAAATTCTGATAGTATTTTTAGAGTTAATTTTTTTCAATCTATTTTAGTTCAAATCAATCATTTAAAGAGGAATATAAAATTTATCACTGACCAATCAAAAAAAGTTGAAGTTATCACTGCTATAATTCTATCAGGTCTCGTCTTTAGAGAATATAAAGAAAATTTTGATTTTGTCGTAAAAGAACTTGAAAAAATTATAGTTAACAACTTTGATCAAGATGGTTTTCCATTAAATCGCAATCCTAATGATTTGATTTTCTTTTCTAAATTTTTTATTTTAATAAAAGAATGCATTAAAGATGCTCAAATTCTAATACCAGAATATCTGGACGAAATTATTGAAAAAAATCTAAATTGTTTAAATTCTATTAAAACCTCAAATGAAAAAATTCCTCTCTTTAATGGCGCATCAGAAATAAATATTGCAGATTTTTTTAGTTATATCGATAGATTAAATTATAAATTTAAAAAAGTGAGAAATCTAGTTGGAAATATTTTTATACTTAAAAATAAAAAACATGATATTTTTTTTGATGTAGGCGGCACACCACCCATAAAACTTTCACACAAATACCAATCTGGACCACTTTCATTTGAGTACTTGGCTGGTTCAAATAAGATAGTGACTAATTGTGGTTACGGAAATCAAATATCTAAAAAAGCAGAATTAATAAGTAGGTTTACTTCGGCACAGTCAACTTTATGTATCGATAATACTTCAGTTGTAAAATTTGAGAGAAATAAAATTTTAAATAACATTCTAGGAAATTCTTTAAAAACTAATTTTAAAGTTTATAATCAAGAATATGAGAATAACGAGCAACAAATAATTGCGGCGGCAGAGCATAATGCGTATGAAAAACAGTTTGGTTTTTGTCATAAAAGAGAAATTAAATTAATCAAAAAAAATTGTTCTGTAATTGGATCTGATTTCTTGATCAAAAAAAGAGATAATCCAGTAGAATTAAATTATCACATTAGATTTCATTTATATCCTGGTATTTCGGCAGTTAAAACTATTGGTGGAAATGGTGTTTTAATACAGGTCGAAAAAAACAAGTCTTTAATGTTTAAATCAATTGATCAAGATATAAATATAGAAAAAAGTATATTTTTAGGAAGAAATCAAATATTAAATAATTTCTGTATTACACTTAGTGGCGTAATCAAAAATAATGATAAAAAAGTAGACTGGGAATTTAGTAAAGATATTTAAAATGTTACGTAAAATAAAAAATGCACTGATTTCTGTTTCTGAAAAAGAGGATTTAATTAAAGTTCTTAAAATATTAAAAAAGAATAAAATTGGGATAATAAGTTCAGGTGGAACTTATAAAAAGATTAGAAATTTAGGTTTTGAGTGTTCAGAAGTTTCGTCTTACACGGGCTTTGAGGAAATGTTAGATGGAAGAGTTAAAACTCTTCATCCAAAAATTCATGCTGAAATACTACATGATAGATCAAACAAAAAACACAGATTACAAATTAAAAAAAGAAAATTTTCATCTATAGATCTTGTTATTGTTAATTTTTACCCATTTAAAAAGACTATTAAAAAAACAAAAAAATTAAAACAGATTATTGAAAATATTGATATTGGTGGTCCCACCCTGGTCCGTGCTGCAGCAAAAAATTATAAAGATGTTACAGTTATTACTGATAAATCTGATTATTCTAAGTTGATTAACGAGCTTATAAAATATAAAGGAAAAACTAGTATTAAATTTAGGGAGGAAATGTCTAGTAAGGCATTTAATTTAACTGCATTCTATGATGCAACTATCGCTCAATGGTTCAATAATAAATTAAAGATTAATTTTCCAGAAAATAAAACTTTTTTTGGAAAAAAAATACATGAACTTAGATATGGAGAAAATCCACATCAAAAAAGCTCTATATATTCAAATGACTTGGAATCAGACGATTTAAATTTAAAAAAATTAAATGGAAAAGATTTGAGTTATAATAATTATAATGACATTTATGCTAGCCTTAGTATTTTAAATTCAATTGATAAAACTCCAACAACAGTTATTATAAAACATGCTAACCCTTGCGGTATTGCTTCTGATAAATCTCCTATTCAATCATTTAAGAGGTCACTAGAAAGTGATCCTATAAGCGCTTTTGGAGGTATAGTGGCGTGTAACTTCAAAATAAATCATAAAATAGCACTAGAGATTAATAAAACCTTTTTTGAGGTAATTATGGGGAAAGGTTTTGATAAATATGCTTTAAAAATTCTTAAAAAGAAAAAAAATATGAGAATTTTAGATATTTCGAAGATACAAAGAAATAGTAAAACAACAACCAAAGTATTTGAAAATTCATTCCTTCTTCAAGAAAAAGACAATATAATATTTAATAGAAAAAAATTGAAATTTGTTACAAAAATTAAACCAAAAAAAAATGAAATAAAAGAAATAGAATTTGCTTATAATATTTGCAAATTTGTTAAATCAAATGCAATTGTGATTGTAAAAGATTATGCAACTTTAGGAATTGGCGCTGGCCAACAAAATAGATTGGACAGTTGTAGAATAGCAGTTCAAAAGGCAAAAAAATTTCAACCAAAAAAATTGCATAATTCTATTGCAGCTTCTGATGCCTTTTTCCCTTTTGCAGATGGTATAAAAACTCTCATTAAGTCAGGTGTCAAATTAATTATTCAGCCTGGTGGATCAATAAGAGATAAAGAAGTGATTGAAGCAGCCAATAAAGCAAAAATAAAAATGGTTTTTACTGGAACAAGGCACTTTAATCATTAGCTAAATTTTATCTATCTTTGCAGCCAAAATAAAATCACTTTCAGCAAGTCCTTTAATTGCATGTGTTGAAATTTTGATCTCTGCATATCCCCAACCAAATTTTATATCTGGATGATGACCCTCAACTTCTGCTATCTTTCCTACCTTTAGAATAAATTTTTCACTTTCAATAAAATTTTTAAATTTAAATTTTTTTTCAATGTAATAATTTTGATCTTTATCTTTTAAAACATCCCATCCATCAACTTTTTTAACGTATTTCTGTATTTGACTATAATCAAAAGCGGGAATGTCCCCTTCACATGAAACACATTTTTTATCTGCTAAATCAGTCATAGGTAATATATTTGGAGCGGGCAAAGGGACTTGAACCCTCGACCTTCTCGTTGGCAACGAGACGCTCTACCACTGAGCTATGCCCGCAAAATTAATTCATTATAGTTAACGAATAATTTATAAGCAAGTCGTCTTGTAAAAGAAATTTTAATAGTAAAGTCATTGAATTTATCCTTGATTCTTTGTTAAATAATTAAAATGAAAAAAAAGTTTCCAGATACAATACCAATATTTCCTTTAAGTGGAGTCATCTATTTTCCAAAAACTAATTTACCATTAAACATTTTTGAAAAAAGATATTTAGATTTGGTAAACGATACTTATAAAAAAGATAAATTTATGGGGATGATCCAATCTAAAAAAAATGTAAATGATTTATATGAAGTTGGGTGCTTAGGTAAGATTAGTGACTTTGTTAAAAATAAAGATGGTAGAATTTTGATAAATTTGACTGGAGTAATTAGATTCAAAATTGTTAGAGAAGTTGAAAATTCAAAATTATATAGGGAGTTCAAAGTGGAATATAATAAATTTGATAATGACATTGATAATGGCCTGGAAAGTTTAGAAAAGAATAAGACTGAACTTGATTCATTTTTTAAAAAAGTAAAAATTTTTTTTAAAAAAAATGGCCTACTTTTAAACTGGAAAGAATTTGAAAAACTAAATTTAGAACAACAAATTAATACTTTAGCTATGATCTCTCCAATTTCAAATGAGGAAAAGCAAAAACTTTTAGAAACAGTTGGAATTAATGAAATAAGAAAGACACTTTCAAAAATAATTGAATTTTATATTTATAACAAAAATTTAAATAATACGACTATTCAATAATTAAGGTAGAAAACCTTTGTCTGAAATACGCATACTTAAATCTTTAACTTTTTTGAAGTAATTTATATTTTTTAAAATTGAAAGTTTGAAAGGTTCAACCATATCATATCTCTTGAAAAACGCGTTGGTAAAATGTATTCCCAAACCAAATAAAGTATTTTCGGGCTCTCTTTGATTATAAAAATCACCAAGAATATTTGAGTCTTTTATATTCAGACCAAGTTTAATATGTCTTTCGATTAATTCACTTAACTTTTTAATATCCCTTAAAACTAAATTAAAACCTTGTCCAGCCAAAGGATGTACTGAGTGAATACCTTCTCCAAAAACTAAAGTATTAAATTTAAAGTATTTTTTTTCAAGATTTAAAAAAACTGGAAAAGAATTAATTTGATTTATACTTAATTTTCTTTTTATTTTAAAAATTTTTTGCAACTTTTTATTAATTATTTCTCTAAAATTTTTTAAATTATTATTATAAAAATCTTTTTTCACTGTCCAAACTAGAGAAAAACAGTTTTTTTTTATTGGAAGAATTGCAAAGGGCCCTTCCTTTAAAAAATATTGACTAGGATTTGATATTTCAAACTTATGATTTATATTTGTAGTGATTGCAGTTTCGTTGTAGTTTTTAGAAATTGACCTTCCTTCCATTATGTTATTATGTAACTCTGAATTTCTACCAGTGCAAAGTAAGATGCAGTCATAAAATTTCATATCATTATTAATTTGAATACAATTGCTTGACAAATTGATTTTATTTATCTTTTTTTTAAAAAATCTAATTTTTTTATTTTTTTTAAGTGTTTTTTTTAAAAAATTTTTAATTTTTGAATTTTCAAAAATATACATTAAATTTTTATTTTTTTCTTTAAAATTTAAAAAATTTAAATATTTTTCATCATTCTCATAAAATAAATTTATCTTATCACATTCCCAAAATAAATTTTGATATTTCATTTTTATTTTTGTTTTAAGAAATTTATAGTTACTCTCCGAGATCGCAGTGACTCGTTTATCTTTTTTGTAATTTGATTTTGAGTTTTGATAATAAATATCAATATTCAGGTTTAGATCTGCCAAAGATGCAGCCATTACCAAACCGCTCAAACCATCGCCAATAATGCTAATTTTCTGATATTTCATATTTTTAAAAATTTTATCAATTAAATAAAAATGATACAAATAAACTTATTGATTCGGTAAATGAATTCAAATTTATTAAATAATCTAACAAATTTTATTAAAAAACGTAGCCTTGAATTTATTGGTTTATTAATAGTTTTTTTTAGCTTATTTCTCTTTATTTCTTTAATAACATACTCACCAAACGATCCTTCGTTAGTTTATGGAATTGAAGATTTGAAAATCGCCAACTTTTTTGGCTTTTACGGCAGTGTTATATCAGATTTTTTACTTCAGTGCTTTGGGGTTGCTTCTTTTTTAATTACTTTTACCCTTTGTTCGTGGGGTGTTAATTTAACAATTAAAAAAAAACTTGAAAAAATATTTTTAAAAATTTTTTATGTATTTTTATATTTAATTTTTACGTGTGTTTTAGTATTTGTAGAATTTAATAATTCTTTTTGGTTAGTTGATAATGGTAATTCTGGATTTCTAGGAAGAATAATCCATAATTTTATTTACCGTATTTCAGATAAAATTGACAGCCAGTACTTTACACTTTTTTTAGCTATATTATCATTGACATTTTTTGTTCTTGCGTCTGACATTAATTTTAGAAAAATTATAATTATTATTTTTAATTTGTTTAAATCATCAAAACCAAAAATAAATAATAATTTTTATCAAGAGAATGAAAATGAAGAAGTAAGTCAATCTACAAATAATTATCAACCCCAACAATCATTCTTTTTTGAAAAAAACAATGAAAGTAAAAATCTAAAAGTTCAAAGTTTTAAATTACCTTCAATAGATTTATTAATTAAAAATAATAACAAAAAAAATCATAATGAAATTAGCGGAACCAGACCGAACTCGGAATTTATGGAAAAAGTTTTAATGGATTTTGGCATTGAAGGAAAAATAAAAAAAATTAATAATGGGCCTGTTGTAAGTTTATATGAGTTTGAACCAGCTCCTGGGATAAAAGTTTCTAAAATTATAAATTTATCCGATGATATTGCCAGAAACACCAGTTCAACTTCAACACGGGTTGCGGTTATTCCGGGAAAAAATACTGTTGGTATAGAAATTCCCAATGAAACACGTGAGGGAGTTTTGTTAAGAGATGTTTTAGTAAATGAAAAATTTAAAAAAAAAGAAATTAAGTTACCAATAGCGTTAGGTAAAAGTATTTCAGGACAACCGCTTATAGCAGATTTAAGTTCAATGCCTCATCTCTTAATTGCTGGAACTACTGGATCTGGGAAGTCTGTTTGTATTAATACAATTATTGTTTCGTTGTTATATAAGTTAAGTCCAGAAATCTGTAAATTTATTTTAATTGATCCAAAAATGCTTGAACTATCTTCTTACGAAGGAATACCAAATCTCCTTTGTCCAGTAATAACTGATTCTAAAAAGGCAACATCAGCACTTGGTTGGACTGTGAGGGAAATGAACAACCGTTATAAGTTAATGAGTAAAGTTGGTGTCAGAAATATTGATGGCTACAATCAAAAACATAAACTTAAAATGCCGTATATCGTTGTTGTTGTTGATGAAATGTCCGACTTAATGCTTGTTGCTGGTAAAGAAATAGAAAATTATATACAAAAACTTTCACAAATGGCAAGAGCAGCTGGAATACATATTATCATGGCAACACAAAGACCAAGCGTTGACGTTATAACAGGGACAATCAAAGCAAATTTTCCAACTAGAATATCATTTCAAGTCAGTTCCAGAATAGACAGCAGAACTATATTGGGAGAACAAGGTGCGGAGCAACTTTTAGGAAAAGGAGATATGTTATTTATGTCTTCAGCAAATAGAATAACAAGAATTCACGGTCCTTATATTTCTGAAAAAGAAATTGAACAAATTACAAGTGTGCTTCGTGCACAAGGAGAGCCAGACTATCTTGACGATATCACGACAGATAAAGAAAATAATGAAATTACAGACTCAAATGATACGGATGATCTTTATAATGAAGCATTAAAATTAATAAAAGCAGAAGGAAAAGCTTCAACAAGTTTTTTACAACGAAAACTTCAAATTGGATATAATAGAGCTGCAAGGATAATAGATCAAATGGAAGAAAAAGGTGTAGTAAGTAAAGCAAATCACGTAGGCAAAAGAGAGGTTTTATAAAATTTGTTTTTTAAAAAAATATTGTTTTTCGTAATAATTTTATTTTTTACAAAGAATATTTATGCATATGAAAAAGAAATTATAAACAATCTTTTATTAACAGAAAATATTAAGTTTAGTTTTGTACAAACAACCAATGAAAAAATCGAAAGAGGTGTTTGTAATTTAATATTTCCCTCAAAGTTAAGCTGTGATTATGATGATGATAAAAAAAAAAGAATAATTATAAAAAACAACAATTTGACTGTAATACAAAGAAGATATAATAAAGTGACAAATTATCCCATCAAAAATTCTCCTTTTGTAAAAATTTTAAATAAAGAAAACTTAATAAGTTTTATCAATACAAGTCAAAAGAATGATGATGGTAAAAATATTGTTTTTGTGTCTGCAAATGGGAAAATTAAATTAAAATTTGATGTTGAAAATTACGATTTTAATGGCTGGGAGATTAATGATAATTACAATAATACAGTTATTTTTAAAATGGAAATACTTTCAAAGAATATTAAAATTGATAAGAATATATTTAAAATACCTGAATTAAACTAGGCAACAAAATTAATCTCTTCTTGCTTAAATATTTTAAAACCCCTTGCTTCATAATTTTTTAGTGCATACTTATGATCTAGGCTACACGTATGAACCCAAATTCTTTTAGCATTTGATTTAAAAGATTGTTCGATTACATGATTAAGCAAAATGGAACCTAGCTTAAGACCTCTAAACTCTTTTAAAATTCCCATATTGATTAATTCAAATTCTTTTTTATCAGGATGGAATTTATTTTCATAAAATCCAACTAAATCATTATTCTTTTTAATTATCCAGGTTTGCAAATTATCATCTTTTACATACTCAATCCATTCTTTATCAGACCAAACCAACCTATCTCTCCAATAATGTTCTGATCCTATCTGCTTGTAAAAAAATTTGTTTATTTCAAAATCCTTTTTATTTATTAAAACTATTTTAAAATTTTTTGTGGAAGGAAAATTCTTTGATGTTTTATCACCTTTATTTAATTCAAGAAAATATCTTTGAACTTTTTTCATATGTTAAACAACCATTTTTCCAATTTTTTCACCGGCAAAAATATGAAAGTGTAAATGCGGAACTTCTTGTCCTCCATCATTTCCAATATTTGTTAAAGCTCGGTAACCTTTGTCTTTAGAGCCAATTAAGTTTGCTACATGTGTAATAGCTTTATTTAATTCAACAATCTCTTTCTCAGATGCTTTGTTGTTAAAATCATCTAGATCTACATATTCTCCTTTTGGAATTACTAGTACATGTACTTTCTTCTGAGGATTTATGTCATGAAAAGCAAGAACATGATCATTTTCGTAAACTTTTTTGCAAGGAATTTCACCTCTAAGAATTTTTGCAAAGATATTGTTTTTATCGTAGTTCATTTTTGTCTTTTTTTAAGTTCGCTCATTACGTCTTCTACCCTGATATTATTCGCCTCAAGATAAACCATCAAATGATAAATTACATCGGCTGCTTCGTGTATTTTATTGGAGTCTTGTTCAACTGCCTGGATTAATTCTCCTATTTCCTCCTTAACTTTTGCAACGCTTAAGCTTTTGTCATTAAGAAGTTTATTCGTATAGGATTTATCAGGAGAAGAATTTTTTCTTTCTCTAATGGTTTGTATTAACTGTTCTAGATTTTCAAACATTTTATAATCTTACCGATACATTCTTAGATTTCAAATATTCTTTGACTTCTGTGATTTTATATTCACCGTAGTGGAAAATAGAAGCAGCAAGAACAGCGCTCGCACCACCTTTGACTATCCCATCATACAGATGATCTAAAGTGCCTACACCACCAGAGGCAATTACAGGAATATTAGTGCTATCTGTAATTACTTTTAATAATTCAATGTCATAACCAGACTTTGTTCCATCTCTATCCATAGAAGTTAATAGGATTTCTC
>MDTE01052983.1_pt1 | contig 21912 bp, 18 predicted proteins | sample 811231 | NCBI WGS metagenome assembly MDTE01 (sample SAMN05326651, study PRJNA326480) | marine metagenome | isolation source: seawater | place: Indian Ocean: Red Sea | collected 2010 | reverse complement strand
GGATTGAGACGGTCGAAGGCGCTTGTGAGATCAATTCCCTGAATAGCCAACGCATTCTGGCCGGCGATTCTGTGGCAGGTGATACAGGCGAGGCCCGTCGTGCCGATCAACTTCCTGCCGATTTTGGCCGCTGCGGCGCTGAATTCGGGGTTGGCATCGAGCGCAGCATGGTCGTCCGCCATCCCGATGTTCTCGACAAAGCTCTTGAGGTTATCGAGACCAAAATTCGGCATCCGAGTCTTCATGTAGTGTCGGACATGAAGACTCGGTGAACTCAGAATAGTATCGATGGCCGTGGATTTCAGTTTAGCGCCGACGAAATTGAGGGTGGGCGGGATCTTTCCTTCTTCGCCCAGATCGATTTCACTTTCGGTGTTGAAGTAACGGGAGGCGATAGAATCGGTTGGGCCTCCAAGACCGTCCCGCTCGTGACAGGCGTAGCAATTGAACGTCGCCAAGGTCTTGGTGACCTCTTGGGCGGGAGAAAGGGGGGAGGGGGCGGCAGCAAGCTGTTGAATGGCGGCCTTGATTTGCCGCCGTTGGATCTGGGTGAGCTGAAAGTCCGGTAGGCCTCTTCGAATGCTGGAGCTCAAGCAGCCGTCGCGACTTTCCAGATCAAGTTGGGACAAGGCCTTGGAAGTGGACAGTGCTTCGAGACCCTCCAGATCGTGACAGGAGGCGCATCGCATCGCTTGAAACATTCGTTTGCCTACCACCGCTTTTTGTTCATCCACAACAAATGGTCGGGTGTTGAGGGGAACCATTGGGGCACCGCCGGAACGAATGTAGAGATCCTTCGGGATCGGGCCTCCCCGGCCCTCGCTCTGAGCTTGACGCCAGAAGACACGAAGTTCCGCCCCCCCGCCAGCATTGAAAAAGGCGACTTCGAAATCATGGAGGCCGGGCTCCAACGCCAAGTCACCTCTCCGCATTTGGGGGCTGTGGGTGCCCCCGTTGTCGACTACGACCTGTCCGTTGATGCGAAGGATGGAACCGTCGTCAGAATAAGTTGCAAATGTGTAGTTTCCCGCCTCTTTAATCTGAATCTGACCGTGGAAGCGAAGGGCGTAGTGAGTGGTGCGACGTCGAAAGGGGAGGTCGAGTGAGACGTCCTCGACGGCGGCCCGGTGATTGGGTTTGAGTTTGGTGAAGTCGGGGAGCTTGCCGATGCCGTCGATTTCGTAGTAGTCGACGTTGAGCCCGGGCATGTTGGCCGGAGGCGCTTCCTTCGATTGTGGGTTGTCCAGTTGGGCACGAAGCAAAAAGACACTCAATGCGCGTGCCTCATCTTCGGTGAGCCAAAGCGAGGGCATCCGGCCCGAACTGCGGATTTGGTGGGGATTGAGTAGGAACTGGGTCAGGGCGTCGACGGTAGTCTTTTCGGCCAAGGAACCGAGGGGTTGAAACCCTTCAGGAGCGGTTTCGTCCTGAGGCCCATGGCAGGCGACGCACCCGATGGAATGGTAGAGTTCCTTGCCCCACTCCAACGTCTTTGCCGAGCCGCCGGTTTGGGAGGGGGGAAGGGGGCCGCCCAGCGAAGCAAGGAAGTGAGTCAGGTATTCGACAGCGCCATCCCGCGCGAGGGGATCGGAGGAGTGGAACAGGTCTGGCATCGTCGTGCCTGGCTTCTTCGTATGGGTGGAGGTGATGAATTCTGTGAGATACTGGGGGGTGATTCGGGCTCCCGCTTGCCCGAGATCCGGGGCAGCCTTGGGCTGAATCGAATCACTTGAATTCTCATCGGCGTGACAGCGCGTGCAGGACAGTTCCCCCAAAAGGATTCGGCCGGCTAGAATCTCGTGAGCTTCGTTGTTCGGGCGAAGTCGATCAATCCCCGGAAGGACGGGAGCTGCCTCGAGGGGGATCCAGGCGAGCACCGAGGCCATGACGGCGACCATGCTGGGGCGACCATTCCATTCTGAACGAATTGACATCCCGCAGCTTTGACCAAAAGGAAGGCGTCTGTCAACTGGTGGCGTCGAGTCGGGTTCAATCATGGGCCCGGTGACCGCTAGAAGGACACTTTTCGTTGTCTGGCGGGGCAAGGGGGAGTAGCGTCTAGTGACGATGAAACAATTCCGAGGAGTGGGAGCCGCAATCCTGTTTGGTTTGGCGGGGTCGGGCCTATTGGCGCAAGAGAGCGAGGCCGATCTGCTCTACAAGCGAATGATTTCAGCCTACAACGCGGGCAATTTGGAGGCGGCGCTAAAGTTGGCCTCAGAGGCGGTTGTGGAGGGAAAAGCGGATGCTCGACTGTATTTGGCGCGAGGCTACATTTACCAATATGAACGGGAATATCAGAAAGCGATTGACGACTTTACCGCAGTGTTAGCGCTGGAACCTAACTCGATTGCGGCGCTTCAACGAAGGGGTGAGGAGTATTTCAAGGTGGCCCGATTCAAGGATTCGGTTGCCGATTTCGAGCGCGTTGTTGAGCTTGAGCCGGACCGACGCCCTCATCACTGGCAACTTGGAATCTCCTATTATTACACGGGGCAGTTTAAGGAAGGAATGGAGCTTTTTGAAAGCCATCAAACGGTGAATAGCAGTGATGTCGAGAATGCGGTTTGGCACTATCTTTGTGTGGCCAATCATCTCGGTGTTGATGAAGCCAAGAAACGCCTCTTGCCTATTCCCAATGATACGAGGGTGCCCATGATGCAAATCTACGCGCTCTTCGGAGGGAAGGGCTCGGAGGATCATGTGATTGAAAAGGCCCATGAAGGTCGGTTGGTCGGCGGTCAACGGGGCCGGCAAATCTTCTACGCCCACTTATACTTGGGAATCTACCATGAAATCCTGAAGAACGAGGGAAAGGCTTACGATTACATCAAGAAAGCCGCCCAGCAGTACAAGGAGAACGGCTACATGGGGCAAGTGGCTCGTGTGCATCGGATTCACCTGGACCGGCAGCGGGATCAGCAATAGGGAGCTCAGGCGGAGGAGGGCTTGTTGCACCGCTTTCCCTTGCCAGGAGCGGGGAGGGTTTGAGAAGGTCCGGCCTTCGCAAAGATTTTCTACCCATGAGAACATTAGTCGTTGGAATCGATTCAGGTACACAATCCACCAAGGCACTGGTGGTTAACGCTTCGACAGGGAAGGTTCTCGGGGCGGCGGCGAAGGCTTACGGCTTGATCGAAGGGGTGCCTCCCGGCGCAAAAGAACAGGATCCCGCGACTTGGGTGGAGGCCACTCAGACGGTGGTCCGGCAGGCGCTTAGGAAGGCCAAGGCCAAGCCGAGCGAAGTCCGGGCTTTGGGAGTCAGCGGGCAGCAGCATGGGTTTGTGCCCTTGGATCGTGAAGGGAGAGTCATCCGAGCGGCCAAGCTCTGGTGTGATACGACCACCGAATCGGAATGCCGCCAGTTGACCGATCGCGTGGGGGGGGGTAAGCAGGCGATTAAGGCAGTGGGGAATGCCTTTCTACCCGGTTTCACTGCTCCCAAGATTTTATGGATGAAGAACCATGAGCCGGCCAACTTCAAGCGGCTTTCGACCGTTCTTCTGCCGCATGATTACCTCAACTACTGGTTGACAGGACGGGCGGTGATGGAATGCGGTGATGCGAGTGGAACCGCTCTCTTGGACGTTCGTAAGCGTGCCTGGAATCAGGACGTGATTCGATGTATCGACCGGGGACTTGGCAAAAGGCTGCCGGAACTGATCCAGAGCGATGAGCCCGTGGGGACGCTGCGACCCGAATTGGCGAGGCCCTTGGGGTTGACTCCCGAGGTGCTGGTCAGCGCGGGAGGAGGCGATAATATGATGGGGGCGATTGGGACGGGCAATACGGCTGCCGGAGTCATTACCGCCAGTTTTGGGACCAGTGGGACCATCTACGGGTGTGCTTCCAAGCCGGTGGTGGATCCGCTCGGAGAAATAGCGGCCTTTTGTGATTCAACCAATCGATGGCTTCCGCTGCTATGCACCATGAATGTGACGGTTGCCAGCGAATTAGTGCGCCAGCACTACGGCTGGACTCATGCCGAGTTCGAACGTGCGGCGCGGCGGGTCCCCGCCGGGAGCGAGGGGCTCCTCTTGTTACCCTATTTGGAAGGAGAGCGGACCCCGAATGTGCCGGATGGAACAGGCGTTTGGTTGGGGGTCCGGCCAAGCACCTTGTCGGCCGGCCATTATGCCCGCGCGGCGATGGAAGGCGTGACCCTGGGGATGAACTATGGCCTCGCGCGATTGGCAAAACTCGGATTGAAGGCCACACAGATCAGAGCGACCGGGGGGGGAGCCCAATCGAAGCTCTGGCGTCAGATCATGGCCGATGTCTTCAATACGGAAGTGGTCACCTTGCAGGTTAGTGAAGGGGCGGCCTATGGGGCGGCCTTGCAGGCCCTTTGGTGTTGGCGGCGTGCCCAGGGTGATGCTGTCTCGATTGCCTCCCTGACGGATCGTTTCGTCAAGGTCAACGCCCGTCAACGGACACTCCCAGACCCGGCTGCGGTGGTGCAGTATCAACGAAGCCAGTCCCTTCAGGATCAAACGTCTCGGGCGCTCCGGAAGGTCTTTGGAGAACATCGTCAACTGATCGCGTAGGCGGTTTGCGGTGGACCCGTGGCCTGTCGTGATCGGGATCCTGTGACCATGCATTTCTTGGATTCCGTTTTCAAGCTGAGCGAGCACCAGACCAGTCTCCGAAAGGAGGGGGTTGCCGGTTTGACAAGCTTCGCCGCGATGGCCTACATCCTGGCGGTCAACCCGTCCATTCTTTCGGCTTCTGGGATGGATGCGGCCGCTTTGGTGACGGTCACGGCACTCAGCGCTGCCATGGGGTGTGGTCTGATGGCCATTCTGGCGAATTATCCGATTGCATTAGCGCCCGGAATGGGAATGAACGCGTTTTTCGCTTTCACGCTTTGTCAGACTTTGGGGATTCCTTGGCAAGGGGCTTTGGGGATCGTTTTTTGGAATGGGGTCCTGTTCATGGCGCTATCGCTTTCTGGAATCCGAGAGCGGATCATCGAATGTGTGCCTGATGGACTGCGAGTGGGCGTGCAAGCGGGGATTGGTCTGTTCATTGCCTTCATCGGGTTGAGTCAGGCCGGACTCGTGGTGGATCATCCCGCCACTCTGGTGACGCTGGGGGATTTGGGGACTCCTTCAGCCTGGTTGGCGATTTTTGGAATCCTGGTGACGGGGATCTTGATCTTGCGAAAGATACCCGGAGGGGTTCTGCTGGCGATTGTGGTCATTGCCCTGCTTGGGTGTCTGGTACCGGGTGAAAACGGGCGTGTGACATCGCTCCCGTCAATGCCCTTTTCGCTCCCGCCCCCTCCGACAAGCATCAGTTTTCAGCTCGATCTGCTCTATCCGATCAATCACTGGAGGACGGCTCTTCCCTTGGTGTTTGCCTTTTTGTTTGTCGATCTTTTTGACACCTTGGGAACTCTTTTGGGGGTCGGCCGCACGGCGGGGCTTCTGACTTCCAGCGGCCAGCTCCCTCGTCTCAAATCGGCGCTGGTGGCCGATGCGGGCGCAACCCTGGCAGGAGCCTTGATCGGCACCTCTCCTGTGACCGCTTATGTGGAGTCAGCTGCGGGGGTCAGAGCCGGGGGACGCACGGGATTAACCACCCTGGTGGTCGGTCTCTGTTTTCTGCTTTCGCTTTTCCTGACACCTCTGATTCTTGCGTTGCCCTCTCTTGCGACGGGGGCGGCTCTTGTCGTGATCGGGCTGACCATGGCCGAGGGGCTTCGGTCTCTGGCATTCGATGATCTGGCGCAAACCCTTCCCGCGTTCCTGACGATGTTGGCCATGCCGTTAACCGCCAGCATTAGCGATGGAATTGGTCTTGGATTTATCTGCTATGCCGGGATGATGTTGGGCGGGAGGCGTGCTCGGGAAGTCCCGTTATTGACCTATGGGGTGGCGGGATTGTTCCTGTTGCGTTACGCCTTTCTGTAGAGTCAGGAATCCCCAATATCCTCCGGGCGGATGTCGAGGCACTCGTCTTGGTCTTCCCAAATAATGGCAGGGAAAAGGTCAAGTAATTGGGGGAGGAATTCCTGAGCCGCTTGTTCCAACATTTGTTCCGCCCGTTTCGCTGCCGTCTCGAATTGATCCTGGTAGTCTGGGGTGGCCTGTTTTCGAGCCTCCTGCCAGTGAGCGATTTGATGGGCCTCCTGGTAGGATTGAGCCCATTTCTTGATCGGCGATTGAAGCGCCTTTGGGAGATTGGATAAGGGCACGGCCGTGCTCCCACAGTGTTCGCAGATCAATCCTGATTCGGTGACATCCCGACTGAAGAGGGGCAGGATCGGGGCCCCACAACAGTCGGCGGGGTCATACCCGTGAGGGATCTGGACGATCCGTTTTTGCCAAATGTCACGTTCGTTGGCCACGAGGGTCGCTAAGCGATAGGTGCTGAGCAAGGGATGGGACAGACGCCAGATTCTCCCGTGGACCTGTCCCAAGGTTTGTGCCAACCAGCGTCCCAGAGTCAGGTCATCCCATTCCTTGAACACCTGGCTGTATTCTGCCCAGAGGCGATCTGCCGATGTGGGTGAGTCGGGAACCATGTTCAAAAACGCTAACGGAGAATTCGGGAACTGCAATGCCTTTAGGGATTCAAGAGAAGGTCCCGAACCGCCTTCGTGAGGGCTTTGTTTTCTTCCGGGTTTCCAATGGTGATTCGGAGAAACGGATTGACGCTGGGGGCAGAAAACCAGCGGACCAGAATCCCTCGTTCGCGGAGCGCCTGGTGCCACCAGCGTGCGGATCCAGTTCGCGTCGGGGGCTTGACCAAGAGGAAGTTCGTTGCGCTTGGAAGTACCTGGAATCCCATTTTCTCCAGGCGCCCGCCCAGCGCTTGCCGTGCCTTGATGATTCTTCGGAAATTGGTTCGATAGTAGGGGAGGTCATCCAGCGTTGCGCACGCCGCGACCTGGGCGAGGCCATTGACGTTATAGGAGTCGCGAATCTTGTGGAGTGCTTCGATCAGGGGGGGAGGACCAATGAAGTAACCGATTCTCTGAAAGCAGAGTGAATAGGCTTTCGAGAAGGTTCTTGAGACGAGGACATGGTCAAATTCCGCCACCAGCTCGAAGGCGTCTTCTTTGGCGAAGTCGACATAGGCTTCGTCGAGGATGAGAGGGCGTTCCGTGTTCCGGCAAAGCCGCCTGAGTTCTGAAGTCCGGTAGCCTCTTCCGCTTGGCGCATTGGGAGTGGTGACAAAGCTGAGGGCGGCCTTCGGATTCCAGTTCGGTCCTTGGGAGCGCTGTGAGAAGGGGATTCCAAATTGTTTCGTCAGAGGGACTTCATGTTGAAGGCCTCCATGAATGGCCGCCAGGACAGGGTAGAGGGAATAGCTGGGGGTGAAGTATTGAATGGTGCTTCGTGCCCGGTTCCCTCGGCCTGACCAGGGGGCGACAAACGCTCGAGTGGCCAGGGCTAGGAGTTCATCGGACCCATTCCCGATAATGATCTGATCCGGATCACACCGATGCAGTTCCGCGAGTCGAGCCCTCAGGTCGTCCGCGGTGGGGCTGGGGTAAAGGCGCAGTCTTTCCGAGACAGCCGTCTTGACCGCGTGAAGGACTCGAGGGGAGGGGCCATAGGGGTTCTCGTTTGTATTGAGCTTGATGAGATCCTTTCCTTTGGGCTGTTCCCCGGGGAGATAAGGGTGGAGGGAATGAATATGGGGGCGAACCCAGGGCGAGGGACGAGGCATATGGGTGGTAGTTTGGAGACGACTCTAGGCAATGAGTATGAAGAATCCCTTCAATCAAGACGGATTGTTGCCGATCGACCATGGCCGTCAAGGCCCTCCATGGTGGCAAATGCAGAGACGGAATCAACGGCTCGATTGAGGGCTGCTCTCGAGTATTGAACGACACTCGTGCGCCGTTGGAACTGATCGACCGTCAACCCGGCGAAGCTCTTTCCGGCACCGCCGGTGGGGAGAACGTGGCTGGGTCCGGCCACGTAGTCTCCCAGCACGGTTGGTGAAAAATCACCGAGGAAAATGGCTCCGGCTGTCCGGATGGACTTGGCGATCCGTTGTTTGTCCGCCGCCATGATCTCGCAGTGCTCCGGGGCGAATTGATTGGTGATTTCGATGGCCTGACTCAGATTGGCGACATGGATTGCCCAACCATTGGCTTGGAGCGCCTTGCGGATGAAGGTTGCTCGATTGCGGTTATGAAGCTGACCATCGATGGCGTCGCGCACGCGGTCAATCGTCCTTTTTGCCGGGGAGATCAAGACGACGCGCTCATGACCGGACCCGTGCTCAGCCTGAGCGATGAGGTCGGCCGCAATCCATTCGGGTTGAGCCGTTTGATCGGCAATGATGAGAACCTCGCTGGGTCCGGGGAGAAGGTCGATCGCCACTTGGCCGAAGAGCGCGCATTTGGCCGCGACCACGTAAGCGTTTCCCGGTCCAAAGATCTTGTTGACGGGGCGGATGGTTTTGGTGCCCAACGCCATGGCGGCGATTGCCTGGGCCCCCCCAATGCGGAATACCTCGGTGGCGCCGGCCTGGGTGAGGGCAAAACACAGGTCGGCATTGATCTGTCCTTGAGGACCGCACGGCGTGCAGACGACGATTTCCCGGCAGCCCGCGACACGGGCCAGGGTGATGGTCATGAGGGCGGTTGAGACAAGAGGTGCGGTGCCGCCCGGGATATAAAGGCCGACTCGCTGGAAGGGATCGAATTTCTCACCGACTCGGGCGCCGTGGGAATTCTTCATCGTCCAGTCTCGTCTCATCGATGTCTTGCTGAATTGCTCGATGTTTCGGGTGGCCTCTCGAATCGCGGTGCGAACTTTCCGACTCGATGGGCGAGCGTCCTCTAGCTCAGTGCGTGAGATTCCCAGACTCTTCGGGGTCAGTCGGGCACCATCGAATTTTCGGGTCAGTTCGATCAAGGCCCGGTCTCCTCGGCTTCGGACCTCGTGGATGATGGCCGAGGTGCGGTCGATAATGGTTTGATCAAAGAGGCTGGAAGATTTCAGCATCTTCGCGATTTGCGATTGAAATCCTTTTGCCTTGTGTGAAACGAGTTTCATCTGTGGCTAAGCTTATTTCACGGCGGTTTAAAAATGCAAATTCTCAATTCGTTGGAGAGGTGGAATGCCTTGAATCTCCCTCTCTGGATTCACTAAGCTCTGGGGATGAAATTCTCATCGTTGGTGCTAGGGCGTTGTAGTCTCCTCTTTCTATGTCTTGGGTTCATGGATCTCGGGGTGAGGGGACAAGATGCGACGGGAAAAACCTTCACGGTCAGTGAGTATCAGTTTACCCGGCCAGATTCCTGGCGGACGCTCCGTCCCCGATCGTCGATGCGAAAGGCGCAATTGAGTGTTCCGGGAAAGAAGGGGGGGGAAGCGGGGGAGGTGGTCTTCTTTCACTTTGGGCCGGGGAACGCTGGGGGCACGAAGGCCAATGTCGACCGATGGTTGCGACAGTTTCAGGAGCCCGTCGCGGAGCTGAATTCGAAAACGGAGACCGGACAGGTGGGCGGGACCAAGGTGTCATTTGTTCAGGCTGAGGGGACCTTCCTGAGCGGGCCTCCGGTGGGGCGAAAAATCCCAAAGCCGGGCTATGCGTTGTTGGGTGCCATTATCGAAGCCGAAAAGGGGTTTGTCTTTGTTAAGTTCACTGGGCCCAAGTCCGTTGTGTTGGCGGCAGAGGGCGATTTCAAGACGATGGTGACGTCGGCAAAGTAGTCAATGTTTGAGTTTTCCCGAGGGTGAACCGGGTAGGATTACGGTTGAGTGCCACGGTTCTTGAATTCGAAGCGCCCATTTCGGGCTTGCCTTTTTTGCGGTGAGTCGAATGATTACCGCTTTTATTTATGAGTACGGAGAGCGAGGAATCGTCTGGTATTATTGAGTTTTTGGCCTGGGTAGAGACCCATCGGCAAACACTGATCGTCGGCGGGATGGGGGCCATGGTGGTTGGCGGGATCATCTACATCATGCAGTGGAAGTCGGATCAGAACGAAAAGGCGGCCGGGGGAGCGCTCTACGAGGTTCAGGTCAACGAATCAGAGACCGATGCTGCCAAGAAGCCGAGTGCTGAAGCCTATTTGGCCGTTGAATCAGGGTATGGCGGAACCAGCGCCGCCGAACGGGCACTTCTCCTTGCGGCGAGAACTCATTTCGTTGCCGGGGATTATGATCAGGCAAAGAGCCTGTTTTCGAGGTTTGAAGCCGAGTACGGCGCGAGCCAGTTTGTCTCCACTGCTCTGTATGGTGTCGCGGCATCGGAGGATGCCGCCGGGAAACTGGCCGAGGCGAAGAGTGGCTATCAGGCAGTGCTCAACCGGTTTGCCAATACGCCCATCGCGGCGCAAGCCAAACTGGCCATGGCGAGTATTCATGAGTCTTCTGATGAAGCGGTTGAGGCCTTGGCGCTCTACGATGATCTCAACCGGCCTGGCGTTCCGATCAGCTACAGCACCAGGGCTTTGACCCGCCGAGAGAAGCTGCTCGATGAACATCCCGAGCTTCGGCCTGAACCCGCTTCGGATCTCACAGAGGCATCTTCCGGATCTGTGGGAGCAAGTGCCCCTTCGGATTTAGGGGGTTCGCCCGAGCCTAATGAAGCCGTGGCGACGCCGAAGGTGGACTTGAGCGAGCCAGAGCAGTCCTCTGATGCGCCTGGGACGCCTTCTGATGAGTCGGGTGAGGCAGGCGGGGAAGAGCAATAGAATCCCGCACTCAAACGGGAAAGGCCGTTGCTTTGTCCCCCTCAATTCCGGTTGCCGCGGCTCTGATATTTCGCGCAGGAAAGCTCCTCATTGCCCAGCGCCCACCCGACAAGCACCTGGGCGGACTCTGGGAGTTTCCAGGAGGAAAACTCGAACCGGGGGAATCCTACTCCGATTGCCTCAAGCGAGAACTTCGGGAAGAACTGGGGGTGGAAATCAGCGTCGGACCAATGCTCGCTGCCATCGAGCACCGGTATCCTGAAAAAAGCGTCCAAATACAGTTCTACCGCTGCCAGCTCAAGTCCGGGGAGCCCACTGCAATCGATTGCTCCGACCTCGAGTGGATTGGTCCGCACGACCTAGACCTATTCACGTTCCCACCCGCTGATGCCGGGCTTGTCTTGGATCTGAAGGCCCGCCCAGAACTCTGGGAGTGAGACACGCCCCACAGAGCGGGAAAGCCGCAGTTTGGGGCCGAGTGAGGGCTGACTGGGCTGTGAACGGAGCGCCTATCGAAGCGGGGTGCCCGACCCCATGGTTTGATCAATCGCTTTTCTGATGGTCGAAAACGCTCAGCTTCGGAAGGGAAATCAATTCGCCATTGGATTCGCCATCGGGCTAGGGAGTGATTTGACGGAGGATTCCCGTGCTGATAATGCTTCAGAGCGGACGATTTTGAAGACGGGCTCCCCGCAGGTCGCACAGGTTCCCTTGATTGTTCGGCGGCCGTTTTTCATGACGTCTTCTACGGCACCTTCCATCTCACGACGCTCACGGCATTCGGAGCAATAGGCTACTGTCATATGATCGCTGGCGTTGGACTTTGAGCCGCTTACTTTCACCAGCGATGCGGAGATTACGGGATCAAATGGATTTCCGTCAACAGGGAAAAGTGACGAGGATTTCTCGTTTGTTATACTTAGTTGTTGACAGAATTTAACTGATTTGAACCGGGGGAAAGCTCCACTTCGAAGTTTCGGAATTCAACCCGGATGGCGCCCCCAGAATGGAGCTGGAGTGCGATTTGGCCTCGGGGGGATCCTGCCGAATCAGTCAGGTCCACGCACCGATGTCCATTCAGGGCGATTTGAATCCGCGGGCCGATCGCCAGAATCTCATAGTGGTTCCACCGGTTTTGTCGGACGACATGATCTTGAGAGATGTCCGCCAGCAAACCACGCCCGAGTTCCTCGTAGAGCTTTCCCCACCAGTCCTGACCGATGTCCGCTTGGTAACCCTCAACCTCTCCGGTCTTGCGAGGTTCGCTCCGGAATTGAACGCCACTATTCTCCGAATTTGGGGTTAGTCTGACCTCAAATCGGAGACGAAAGTCCTCGAATACCAGTTCACTCACCAGAAACTCATTGTGATCGAGTCCGTTCTTGCTTTCCCCAATGATGGTGCCGTCCTCCACCCGCCAAAGCCGGGGGTTTCCCGACCAGAGGGTGAGGTCCTCGCCATTGAAGAACTGGCGGACGGATTCAGAATCGGCAATGAGTGCCACCTGCGCTGGCTGGGTGAGATAGTAGAGTAGATCCCGGACCTCTTGGTCCGACAGGGAGCTTAGTAGACCCTCAGGCATCAGGGACAATTCACTTGTTTGAAGATCGAAAACCTCCTGGTTGGCAATTCGATGGGTTCCGGAGGAGGTCAGGATGGTGGTGGTGGTGGGTGATGGGCTTACGATTCCCGTGAAGACCCGGCCGTCCTTCAACTCAATGACTGAGGTTTGATAGTCATTGGGGATCACGGCGTTCGGATCGAGGATGTTTTGCAAGAGGTAGGTGAGGTCTGTTCGATTCGATCCTGTGAGGTCGGGGCCTGCGGTTCCCCCGATGCCAAAAAGTTGGTGGCACTGTTGACAGGTCCGTGCATAAAGGGCCCGGCCGCGGTTGGCATTGCCTGGGGGGGATCCCGCATCGCGATAGAGGATTCGGTACCTCCGGATGTCGGCCACGACATCGGCGTTTGAATCTCGATACCGACCCCAGACCGCCTCCACCCCCTCACTGATGGTTTGGCTCTCCAAATTGCTTAGCTGCCGAATCACCATCGCACTCAAGTCTCCAACTGGAATGATGTCATCGCCAACGGCAGAGAGCAGGTGAGTGGCCGAGGAAGTCCGCTGGGCGAGCGTCGAGAGGGTGAGTTGTTTTTGTTCGAGCGTAAAGGCGCCATAATGGGCGATGAGCGTTTGGGCAACGCGCTCGTCTGAAAACAATGCCAGGCCACGAATGACGGCATCACGAACATCTCCGGAATCCACCAGCGAGAGGAGAAGTTCAAGGAGGGGCTTGTCAGGGGTGCTGAGCAATGCGGTGATTGCGTCGCGCCTCTCCTGGGCTGGGTGTTGAGAGTCGATGGCAATCCCCTCGACCAATCCCCGGGCCCGTTTGCTTCCGAATCTTAGCCCTAATGTTCGGGCCAGTTTTCTGACTTCAGGTGATGAACTTTCGAGGAGACGATTCTCTTGCTCTTGCCAAGGAGCAGGGGCGGTGGTCTGGCCGCTTCCCTCAAGCCCCAGAAGGATGCCCTGGAGGAGATCGGATTGAAACTGAGGGTCGTCGGTGGATGAAAGAAGACCCACCAATGATGAGAGCGTGCTCTCAGCAGTCATCACCTGTGGAGCGGGCCAAACCCCAACGGCGATCGCCAGTATGAGACAAAGCCGTTGAGCGAGGCTGTTAGGAAGATGCATCGTGAAAACATAGCCGGTCATGGGTTCCAGGTCGAGGTCGGAGACTTAACAAAACGGCGTATCAGAATCCGAAACCCTTCATTGCACTAACCCTCAATATTCACTAGCGTCGTTTGATCATCCCAATGAACCGACGCTCATTCATCAAGTCCGGCGGAATCGTGTCCGCAACAACACTTTTAGGGGGGGATTCCGTGGCGGGAGAGTTTCAAGGAGGGAGCCCAGTGCCACTCGATCCGGGTGCGGTGCAAAACCGGAACCGAAACCGGTCTACCGTCGCTTGCCAGCGGGGTATTGTGTGCACCAGTCAGCCCCTCGCGAGCCAGGCGGGAATTGATGTGCTCAAGCAAGGGGGAAGCGCAGTCGATGCCGCGATTGCGGCCAATGCCGTGCTGAGTGTGGTCGAGCCGATGAGTAATGGCCCGGGTGGTGATCTTTTCGCTATCGGATGGGATGAATCGAGTCGCTCGCTTTACGGCCTCAATGCCAGCGGACGGGCCCCCTATGGTTGGAGCTTGGGCGAAGCTGAAAAACTCGGCCTCACCGAGATTGGGTTGCATTCCCCGTTGTCGTGGAGTGTGCCAGGGTGTGTTTCTGGATGGGATTTGCTCTCGAAACGCTTCGGTAAACTGAGTCGGTCGGCGTTGCTGGAAGCGGCGATTTACTATGCGAAAGAGGGCTTTCCTGTTTCTCCGGTCATCGCTCGCGGTTGGTTGAAGTCGCCGAGTAAGACTCACCCGACGTTGACGGATACCTATCTTCCCGGGGGAGAGCCACTGGCCTTTGGGGATGTTTCGAAGAATCCGGGATGTGCGGCGTTTTTCGAGATTCTTGAAAGGGACGGTTGGGGGGCGTTTTATCAGGGTGAAATCGCGGAGCGATTGGTTCGCTTTTCGAAGGAACAGGGAGGCCGTTTCGAACTGAAGGATTTTGTGGATCACCGAGCCGATTGGGTGGCGCCGGTTCGAGCGAATTATCGGGGTTATGACGTTTGGGAACTGCCTCCCAATGGGCAGGGGATCGCTGCCTTGCAGATTCTGAACATGCTCGAGCAATTTGATATTCCTTCGATGAAGCCGAATTCTGCCGAACAACTCCACCTCTTTCTTGAGGCGAAGAAGTTGGCCTTTGAGGATCGGGCTGTTTACTACGCGGACATGGATTTTGCGGATGTGCCGGTCGAGTGGCTGATCTCCAAGGCCTATGCAGAAGAGCGGGCCAAATTGATCGATCCAAGGAAGGCGGCCGCCAAGGTGTCGGCCGGACGCCTGAAGGGGAGCGCGGATACGGTCTATCTGACGACCGCAGACCGGGAGGGAAACATGATTTCTTTGATCCAGAGTATCTACCATGGGTGGGGATCGCGCTACGTGCCCGATGGACTTGGCTTTGCGATCCAGAACCGGGGTCAATTGTTCTCGCTCAATCCCAAGGATCTGAACCGGTTGGAACCGCACAAACGTCCGTTCCACACGATTATTCCCGCCTTTTTGACAAAAGATGGGGAACCGGTGATGTCTTTTGGGGTGATGGGGGGAGACTTCCAGCCTCAAGGTCATTCGCAGGTTTTGATGAATATGATCGACTTTGGCATGTCTCCACAACAAGCGGGCGATCAACCTCGAATCTCACATTCTGAAAGTTCGACCCCCACCGGTTCCCGTTCAACCGGGCCCGGAAGGGTCTCCTGCGAGTACGGGATCTCTGAGGAGACCCGCAGCCAACTCGCCGAAATGGGCCATGAGCTCCGCGACGGCCATGGTGCGTTTGGAGGGTATCAGAGCATTTGGAGAATGGAGAATCCTCTGAGGTATTTTGGGGGTTCGGATCCGAGGAAAGATGGTTGTGCGATTGGTTACTAGGACTCAGGGAGAGGTGACAGGTAGGGCGTGGTGGGGACTCTGCCTGCTGCTGGTGATTCCATGGGCTGGGCGGACTCTAGCTGCGCCTTTGATGGTGAAGGTTTTTGATGCCGAAGGCTGGAAGCCGGTGGCTTGTCGGGTATACTTGACCAGTGCTCAGGGAGAGGCCTTTACGGTGGTGTCGGATTCTCCTGAGGGTTCAGCCGTTGTCTATGACGTTCAACGAGGCCGAAGTGCTGAAGTGCACACGACCGTGTCGGCCCATCCTTTTCGGGTTGAGTTGCCTCAGGGTAAGTATCGCCTCCAACTCGAACGGGGTAAGGAATACGTCCCCCTTGAGGTTGAGCTCGAGCACAAAGCTAATTCGACCCATCTTACCATGTCCCTCGAAAGATGGATTCACATGGGCAGGCGGGGGTGGTATTCCGGGGATACCCATGTGCATCGGGATCTAGAGGATCTTCCCAATCTGATCATGGCCGAGGATCTCAATGTGGCGCTTCCTCTCACAAGTTGGGTGACCGAGTTAAACGAGACGCCGATGCGGAGTTCACGCTTGAGATCAGAAGATCTCCCTTCGCCTCGAGTGATCCATGTTGACGACGACCATGTGATCTGGCCCATCAATACCGAATACGAGATCTTCACGGTCAATCAAGCGCGGCATACGTTGGGAGCGGTCTTTGTCTTGAATCATAAAGAGCCCATCGACCTGCAAGCCCATCCGGTCCGGGCTGTCGCCAGGGAGGCCCGTCGGCAAGGGGCGCTCTTGGATCTCGATAAGCACAACTGGCCGTGGTCGATGATGCTGTTGCCAACGATGGAAGTTGATCTCTTCGAGTTGACGAATAACCATCTCTGGAGAACCGAGTTTCTCTTCAAGAACTGGTACCCGGAGTATTTTCCAAGCTACTTGGAGCTTCCGTTTGATGGAGGCTCTTATTCTGAGGAATCATGGATTCATTGGGGGTTTGCCAACTATTACGCCCTCCTAAACTGTGGGTTTGATCTCATGCCCAGCGGAGGGACCGCCTCTGGGGTCCACCCTGTTCCGCTGGGGTTTGGACGGGTCTATGTCCACACGGGAACGAGCTTCAGTTACCAGCGCTGGATGCAAGGCTTGGAACGAGGCAACAGCTTTGTGACGACCGGTCCGATGTTGGACATCCGCTTCAATGGACAGTTGCCCGGAGCCCGATTCCGCTCGACCCGCGGGGGAGCGATTCAGGTTCAGGGGGTGGCGGAGTGGTGGAGGCCGCTCTCTCGAGTTGAGATCGTTGTCAACGGAGATGTGGTCAAGACCCTTCGGCCTAGCGGCGAAGCGAGTTCGGAATCAGCCATTCCTTTCTCTACGGACGTTAAGGTGGGGGCGACTTCCTGGATTGCTGTTCGTTGCTTTGGGAAAACAGCGTCGGGACGGATTCGGTTTGCGCATTCGGCGCCCGTCCGAATCGATGTCGGTCACCGGCCCTTGACGCCTCGGCGGGAGGAAGTGATTTACCTGATGGAACGGGTCTCCAACGAATTGGAACGGCATCGTGGTGTGCTTCCCGGAGAAGCGCTGCTGGAATACGAAGAGGCCCTCGAGTTTTACCAATCCAAACTGGGTGAGGTCCGATGAAAGGGATGACGAAATCCATCGGAGCGATTGGTTCTCCGGATGAGATGCCTCGAGGGTGGAGAGGGTTCATCCCGCTTAGCCTGATCTGCCTCGTTCTCCTGAGCCCGATCGCTTGGGGAGAGGGATTTCGCCTCAGGGTGCTGAGCTATAATATTCATCATGGGGAGGGGACTGATGGAGTATTCGATTATGATCGCTTGGCCGAACGGATTCGAGAGCTGAACCCCGATGTTGTGGCGCTTCAGGAAGTGGATCAAGGCACCACTCGATCCGAGGGCGTTGACCAGGCTCGACGGCTTGGTGAAATGACGGATATGAATGCGGTGTTTGGAGCAGCGATGCCTTATGCCGGGGGGCACTACGGCTGTGCGCTCCTTTCGCGATTCCCCTTGCAGCGGGTGACCACTCACCCTCTGCCTTACCCCTTTGGACGGGAGCCACGGGTCCTGTTGACAGCGACGATTCAGCCCTCCGCCGAGGGGCCCGAACTCGTGGTTGGGAGTACCCATCTTTGTCATCGTGACGAAGCTACCCGGTTGCAACAAGTGCAGCAAATTCAGTCATGGCTTCCTTGGGACAGTGTCCGGCCGGTGATTCTTGCGGGAGACTTCAATGCCCGCCCCGGGAGTCGTCCCATGCAGGCATTGTGGGATTCGGGTTGGATCGATGCCGTGGCTCCCGAGTCGGTGATTGACTATGTGATTTTGCGCCGTCAGGACGGCTGGAAGGTGCGTGAAGTGACGGTGGTCGACGATGTGGTGACCTCTGATCATCGTCCCGTGTTGGTCGAGTTGGAGTGGGAGGATTCGGTTTACCGGAAGACGCCCGAGTCGATATCCGATCTCCTTCAGCTTGAAGAAACCCTGCAGGCCTCAATTGCCTCTGTCGAGGAAGCCATCGTCGCGGTGGACGGAGGGACGGGGGGCGGCGTGCTGGTTTCGCCGGATGGTTATGTTCTGAGCGCAGCCCATGTCAGCGGGTATGGGCGGGAGGTTCGAATTCGGCTGGCCGATGGCTCAACCCACGACGGGAAGAGCTTGGGGGCCTTTCGATTTGCCGATGCCGCGATGGTGAAGATCGATGGGGATGGACCCTTTCCCTATGTTTCGTTGGCTCAAATCGGTGACACGCAGGTTGGAGACTGGTGTTTCACACTGGGCCATCCCGGGGGGCTGGATGCGGAGCGGGGCGTGGTCGCCCGGATGGGGCGGGTGATTTCGATGACGCCCAATTTGATGCGCTCTGACTGCCGGATCCTTGGAGGGGATTCCGGCGGGGCTCTGTTTAACTCAAAGGGGGAGTTGATCGGGATTCACAGTCGGATCGGAATGCCTTGGGACCAAAACTATCATGCTCCCATTGATGCATTTCTGCGCCACTGGCAGGAAATTAAGAATGGTGAGGTGCTGCCTCCAAGACGCATGCAGGGTCGCGGGGGCTTGGGCATTGCCACTCAGGATGGGCATCCTGGGGTTCGCGTCATGAAGGTCGAATTGAAAGATTCTCCTCTGGAGAAGGGGGACGTGATTCTCGAATTCGACGACTACCTGATTGAGGATGATTGGGAGTATTTGGTGGCGATCAGCAGTCGTAAGATTGGAGAGGTGGTCCGGCTAAGGGTCATGAGGAAGGGAGCCCTCGTTGATCTTGACGTTGAGATCCGCGAGTTGAGGTCCCGGAGACGAGGCCGTGACGGGGCAGAGAATCGATGATGAATCGGGCTTTTTCAGTCGGTCAGACACTGGTCTTGATGGGGTTGATCACGGGCGCGCTCGAGAGCTGGGCCGTCGGGCAACGAGAGAAGCTCTCCCGGGATGATCGGACGAACGGAAAGAATACGATCTCGGCCATTGGCGATCTTGAGCCGATCGTGGCGGAGCGAACGGTGAGCATTCTGGATGGGGAGGAGGTGGTGGCGCTCGGGACCATCTGGGGAGACGGATGGCTCGTTTTGACAAAGGCAAGTGAACTGGGTTGGCAAACAGCAGTGCGATTTTCAGATCATCGTTTAGTCCCTCCGACGGCGGTGGCGGTCGATGAGGCCAATGATCTTGCCATTCTCACGATGCCGGAGAGGTTTGATCTGGGCAAGATTCATAAGGACCAGACCCAACACTCAAGGGGTACGATTCTGCTTGCTCCCGCCGATTCAAGGCGGCGAATCAGAATGGGGATTATCGGGGCGGACAGTCGAGGGATTGAACGCGTGGGGGGAGCGCTGGGTGTGGGATTGGGGCAGGAGGGGATCGCCTTGGGAGGGGTTCAGGTGGCTCGTGTCTATGAGGAGACGGCGGCTGAACGAGCGGGTGTGCAGGGCGGGGATATTATTCGTTCCGTTAATGGAAAGGTGGTTCTTTTGCGCGAACAACTGATTGAAGAGATCGGTTCGTTCCATCCAGGCGAGCCCGTGTTACTCGAGATTCTGAGGGGAGAGCAGCAACTGAATTTGGAGGTCGTGTTGGGGTTTCGCTCCACCTATTTTGGGCAGATGATCCGAAATCAGAGGCTCAGTGGCAAGACCTCGACCCGGCTTACTGGCTTCGAGTCCGTCATCCAACATGATGTGTCCGTCGATGTGAATGCAATGGGAGGGGGACTGTTTAATCTGAGAGGAGCGCTGGTCGGGGTCAACATCGCCCGATCGGACCGCGTCGCCACGTTCGCGTTGCCGGTCGCCCTCATCGAATCCATTCTCGAAAAACTAGGGTTTGATTACGGTGATTGACCCGTCGCGGTTGCCGCCCCAAATCTTCCTGCATCCAGTGGCCATGTGATGTCTCTCCTCTGGAACCCCCCGAAGTCTCCAGGTCGGTTTTGGTTTGGAGGCCAAGCCTTGCGGGTGAGCTTCCTTCTCGGAATGCAATGGTTCATCGCTGTAGTGGTTGCTCACGCCGCCGCTGAGTCTTTTCCCGGAAGACCAGTCAAGGTTGTGGTTCCCTTTGCCGCCGGCGGGGGGAGTGACACCTTCGTTCGAATTCTCGTCAAGGCCATTCATGAGGCGGACCTGAGTCCCGAGCCTTTTACCGTGATCAATGTGCCGGGAGCCGGGGGAACGATTGGAAGTCGACGGGTACGCCACGCACCTGCCGATGGATACACCCTCATGAACCTGCATGATGGGATCATTACGGCGAAGTACTCGGGCACGGTTCCCTACGGGCCGGAGGCGTTTGATCCAATTCTTGGAACGGGGCGAGTGTCCCTCGTGATCACGGTGTCCGAAGAGAGCGGGATCAATGACCTAGCGGCCCTGCTGGAGCAGATGAGCGCGCAGCCAGAGTCGATCCGGTTTGCTGCGAATCTCGGGGCGCCTAGTCACTTTGCCGGTTTGTTGTTGGAATCCCATACCGCCGCGAAGGATGGGCGGTTTCGGTTTGTTACCTATGGTGGCGGAGCGAAACGGTTTGGGGCTTTGATGGGTGGTCATGCTGACGTGACGGTCTTTTCTGTCGCTGAGTTTTTGGCATTTCGGGATGGCGGCTTGCGTGCGCTGGCGATTGCAAGCCGGGAGAGGTCGGTGCGAATCCCAGAGGTTCCCTCGACGGAGGAATTGGGGGTTCCCTTTCGATTTGATAACACCCAGTTCTGGTGGGTTCCTCGGGGGACGGCTCCTGAACGGAAAAGGACGCTCGCCAACATTCTGCGGAGCGCCATGGAACATTCGGAGGTCAAGGAGCGACTAGCGGCGATGCAGGTTGAGCCGGTGATCCTGGAGGGGGTTGAATTGGAGGAGGCACTGCGCGAAAAGGAGGAGGCCATCGCCGCCCTGGCGATTCGGCGTCCGCTCAAGATTCCTGGCTTGGAATGGGGGCTCTTGGTCGTGTTTGCCTTTCTGGTGGTTTGGCAAGGGATGCATTCGCTCAGAACGAAAGGAAGCGGGCCCCCGCGGGAAATGATCGAGTCATCGCTGGATTGGGGCCGCGCTTTCGGTGCGTCGACACTCTTCCTCATCTATCTTGTTCTTCTTGGTTTCGAGCAGGTGTCCTTCCAGTGGCTGACGGGCGGCTTTCTCTTTGGCTTGGGGCTTTTGCTGACGGAAAAGGGTCATCGGCCGGTGGTCGGGCTTGTTGCGTTCGCGATTCTCATGAGTCTGGGCGTCAGTTGGGTGTTTGGAACCGTTTTGAAAATTGATCTTCCCTAACTCGAGGGACTGCTGTTATGGATGAGCTATCCTCGTTGTCCGGAGTCAGTTTTCTCTTCATGGGAACCTTGCTTGGGATTGTGGTGGGAGCGATTCCAGGATTGACCGGGGCGATGCTCATCGCACTGTCCCTCCCCTTTACCTTCCAACTCAGTGGTTCCCATGCCCTGATTCTCCTGGTGTCCATGTATGTCGGCGCGGTCAGCGGAGGGATGATCAGTGCGACAGTCCTCAGGATTCCCGGAACGCCGGCGGCGATGATCACTACGCTTGACGGTTATCCGATGGCCATTTCTGGCAGAGGTAAACGCGCCCTGTCGTTGGGTATTTGGGCGTCTTTCATGGGGGGGATGGTTTCCTTCCTCTTCCTGATCTGCTTGGCCAAGCCCCTTGCGGCGGCCTCCACCCACCTGGGGCCCTTCGAGTCGTTTGGTTTGGTCTTGATGGCCTTGGTTCTGCTCGCCGTGGTTGAGGGGCGTCAATTCAGTTTGGGGATCCTTGCAGGGGTCATGGGCATGCTGTGCTCGATCCCCGGAATGTCTCCGGCGACCGGGGAACTGCGGTGGACGCTTGGCTGGGCACCGATGTCCGATGGTTTCAAGTTGCTGCCGGTGCTCATCGGCCTCTTTGCCATTAACGGCGTGTTTCGAGAATTGTTCCAAAGAAAAGGGGGGGCTGAGGTGGCTCGCCTGGGGGATTCTGGAGAGGGGATTCATCGGAGAGACTTTGGACAGCATGGCTGGAACGGCCTGCGATCCGCCGTGATTGGAACGGGAATCGGAATTCTTCCAGGGATCGGAGCCAACATCGGTTCCGCGGTTGCTTATGGAGTCGCGAAACGGTTCGCACGTAATCCAGCTGAATTTGGTCGAGGCTCTGAAGAGGGGCTTGTGGCCTCTGAATCCGCGAATAATGCCACAGTGG
>MDTE01167534.1_pt1 | contig 21914 bp, 14 predicted proteins | sample 811231 | NCBI WGS metagenome assembly MDTE01 (sample SAMN05326651, study PRJNA326480) | marine metagenome | isolation source: seawater | place: Indian Ocean: Red Sea | collected 2010 | reverse complement strand
TAGATCTATACTAAAGCCACCAATAATAAACACTTCACGAACCAGATCATCGAATCCGACTCCATCAGGCTTAACAACAACTCCACGGACTACAACCAACAAGCCACGCCCGATTTTAACGCAAGAGGATTTTGTTGAACTATTGAAAATTGCCCCAATTAATATTTCTGAAAATGATTTGTTTTATCTAACAGGACTACTGCGCTCTGTCGGCAAACCAAATCTGAAAATACTTGCTACTCAACTAAAAAAAGGGATCGGGTTGTTTGGAGGGAAAAATGCAGTATCTCGTAAAAGAGCTGCTCAGCTGATCGAACCTCTTGCCATCGGTGCTTTAGCGCAACATGCGCTTCCATTTGTGGACGACAACCATGGTGATTGGTCGCTAAAAACAAAAGCTAACCTTTTGGAACAGATTTGGAACAGTACCCCCAGCTCAAAGAATCAAAAATCCGTATGGGAAGCTAACGAAAAATTAATAACTGAAGCTAAAAAGACAGAATACAAAATTGAGGGTGTTAGAAGAGGATTTAAGCTCGTTGAAAAATTGCCAAGATCAATAGCTGACAGTTGGATGGAAAAACAGTTTAGCGAAGGAGGAAATGGACTAAAACTAATTCAACTGGTTCAATCAGATGTACAAAAATATGTACGCGGAAGCAATTTTGCTCTCCGAGGTGAAAATCTAAAAAAACTGAAACAAATAGTCGATGCACTCCTTACAAAAACCAACGCTAACTTAGACAAGTGGAAGCTACCGTTGACAATAGCGGGTGAAGCTTGGCTTATCGAAGCCGAAAATACGGCACAAAACTTTCGGCCAATCACCACAAATAATAGATATGGATATTATGACCCTGTCCTAGAGAAACAAAGATTGCTAGCACAACAAAACGCTACAAAAAACCGACCGCTTGCACCGGCGATTGTTATGGAAAATGCTCCAAGCCACTCATGGCTCAATATACTTCCTGACAGTCGTAAGGCCAGAGTTCGATCCGCTTTAGCTGGAGTTTATTTAAAGAATAAAAAAATCCTAAAAGCCATAGATGAGATAGAATACTTATCTAAACTTGATCCAGATCAAGCAGGGAAAATGGCAAATACGCTACTATCCGGCTGGGCCACTGCACGCAATCCTAACGGTTTAGTTAAGCCACGCATGCCAAATGTAGGAATGCCTGTCTATTATCCTCCAAAACCCAGTGGCACACCGCTGACCAGAGCCCGTCAAAAACGCAACCTCCAAGAACTAAGTCAGCTACTTGAACGATTTTCAAAACTACCAATTCAACCACCCAAGGCAGAATTCGTCGTGGCCGCTTTTGAAGGAGCACATAGTTTTGCTGAAGTTTACAAATTAAAAGATATCAAGCTTGTACTGGGCGAACCTAGCAAGCTGCCTATCGACTCGCTTGCAAAACTTTCAAACTCAATGCGACAACGCTTAGCCACTTCATGGAGAGCTCCACAAATTCAGCAACAAGCAGATACAAAAAGAAAAGAGGCACAGATAAAGTCTGAAGTAATTGCCGGTTACGAGACACAGTTAACGCTACTTGCAGAAGGGCTCAAAGCTAATCCAGACGTGTGGCAATTAAAACTCCAACAAGCCGCCGCAAACTTTGATCTAGCCGAATACCAATACGGTAATAAAGCTGACTTAGAGATTTACGTCCAACATCGTGAAGCTGCTTTTACAGCTTATAGTGAAGCCGCATCGCTATATGCCCTTCAAACTGCTATTACCGCTGATAAGCCAGATGCTCTCGTGTTTCAGCTATGGTTCAACTCCAATCTTGGAGCAAGCGACCTTTCTTACGTAACTAGACAACAGACCCCAGAAATTGGAAACCTCCAACAAATCCGGGATGCAATACTCGTACTTCCTGATTCCGAAGGACACTTCAAGGCATTCGGCGATTCTATCACCACTAATTCCCGCAGGCTTACACCAGAACTAAAACCACGATATCTCCGCTCTGCCCTTGTTGTACTCGAAGATCATCCGGCAGGAGAAAAAGCACGAGAGTTGGTTCAACATTACAACGACTTACTTGACGAAGTAGAACTTGTAGCTCGCATAGATGGAAATGATGATATCGGACATAAGCAACCATTTGGATTATTCATAGGCCTTAAACATACTAGCGATATAGAACGAGAAGCTGGCGGCTTTGCCCGCTACCTTGTTGGTGGCAGCAAAGGTAGTCCATACTACCCCACTTACCCTGGGCAAAGACAGGCACCAAGAGACGATCTTGAAGAACATTTGAACGAAAAACTTGGAGAAAATTTTGAGATACAATCTATTACCTTTCACGATAATAAAATCAACTCCAGAACAATCGGCCAACCCGGATGGCGTGAAACGCCTCTAGCCTATTTACTACTCCAAGCAAAAGATGCCTCTGTTGATCGTATTCCTGAACTGAAGATGGATCTGGATTTCTATGATTCTCTTGGACCTGCATTGCTACCGGTAACCTCTGCCACACAAATTGTAGATGCTCGACCGGAAACAGCTCCTGTCCGGCCAGTAGATGAATTAATACTAACTCAAACACTTGACGCTCGACTATCTGAAGACAATCAGGAACTCACTCTGGAGATAAATGCTACCGCCAAAGGCTTGGTTCCTACGATTGACAAACTGATCGACCTAAACATTCCTGGTTTTTTAATTGCAAAGAATGAAGATCAAGGATTGTCAATTGCCCGAGTCGAATCTGACGTAGATAGTGTCAATGCTGTCAGCGAAAGGACATGGCTTATCACCCTTAAACTTGAAGAAGAAGTTAGCGAACCCACAACTTTCATATATCCAAAACCAACTGATTTAGTGTCTAAATCGGTCTTTAAGCAATATAGTGATACCGACCTTGAAGAAGTTGAAAATGAAATTGCAATGGCTGGTATCATACTAAATCCACAACCATTCTGGCCTTGGCTAGTCGGCTTTACATTTTTAGTGATGATTGGAGTAATTGGAGCTCACCTATCAAAAAGAGGAAATAACATAGATGAGATAAATATAATTTATGATTTACCTGAAGAATACACCCCTTTTGCTGTCATTAATTTACTTCAGCGCATTAAAGCTACCCCTCCAAATACGCTATCAAAGACTCATCTTAACCAACTTCAAAGCACTATTAGTGAACTAGAAAAAATTCACTTCTCTCCGAAATATTCATCAGACAAAGAAAATATCGACCTGCAAAAAATTGCTCAGGAATGGGTAACTCGAGCAAACTAGCTTAGAAATTAAGGTGAACCCCCAGTAATAACTTGAAAGGTCGGCTTACTTATTGGCTGAGGATTAATTAAACCGAGATTATTTAGCCAATTGCGACCTCCACCCTGTGCCTGCAGGGATGCTGCACCCTGCTGGCCCATTAAAGACTCAATACTTCGAGACGTCTCATTGTGTATCTGCTGTAGTTGTTGCTGTCGTTCTACTATCGGAATCTCGGAATTTAAACGTATACCTCGGGCTAACTCTTCCGCCTCAGATTTCATTTGGTAAATTTGCGTTGAAACATTATCGGCCAACCCTTGCCGTTGAGAAATCTTATCAATAGACTTGTAATCATAATCTGTCTGTCGCAGATAATCCTGAAATCGATCCTCCCCAAGCAAGCTTCTCATCTCGCTTTCAAGCCCCTGTTGAGCCAATCGACGCTCCTGAACTTCTACTGCAGATATAACTGAGCCTGGCACTGCACCATGTTCGTCATCAAATTTTTTCTGTATTTGAAAAATACTACGAAACTCATCTTCACTTGGATCAAATCCATCAAGCTGCAAACGTAAATTAGCAGCTGTAGGGGACTTGCGCAGATCATATTCAAGTTTTTGATCGGGTGTAAGCAAAGAGGCAATTCGGTTTTCCCGTTCTTCACGTAACATTCGAATTTCATTCCGATCTTGCGCATCAGACGTACCGGAAGCCATTTTCTTAAGCAACTTACTACCGAAATCCTGCTCCATGGAATTGAGTTCAGCCTTAGTCTCATCTGGGATGAATTCCATTGCATACCCAGTTTTGGCTTTTGATTTAGCAAGAGCATATGGACTTGGACGATTGATCTCTGCCAAACCTTTATCCCCAAATAGACCTCTTAACACCGCTGACTTTTCTTGATCCAACTGCGCTAATTCCGACCGAGTATTTTTACTGGGCTGAGAAAGAGTATTGGGGTTCCCAGTCTTCCAATAATCATTTCGCGCCGTAGCCTTATTAAGTGCCGTAGCCTTTAGCTGATCATAATGCTGATCAAGATCCTTTTTTACTAGATCCCGTATGGTTTCCTCTGGACATCCAATACGACGCAAATTCTCAATATAAGCTTGGTAATCCTGATCTTCAATCTGACTCCAATGGAACGGCTCTATTTCTCTCTCAATTCGTTCAGGAAGATTTATCTGACGCCTTTCTTTCTCGTCGATAGCAACTTGCTTTATCTTCTCTTGTGGCGTGATAAATTCAGATGATTGTAATTTGTACCATCCCCAGAACAGTGCCGAAAGACAAATTACGTTCACCGCAACTGAAATAACCAATACTCTTTGTACGCTCATAAGATTGAAGAAAAAATATCTTTCAAAACCAAATGTTTCAATTGAATCCAACAACACCTATGAACCAAAGTTGCATAAATATCAAATGAATTGCCAAACTCAAAAACTTTCGATGGCCAAGCGACCTTCAAAGTGATTAACTGTCCCTCCTTTTTGAAAAGTTCATGGAAGAGGAAAATTCTTTAATAGAGCAGCGTAAAGCCAACTTAGTTGCATTACAGGAAAAAGGCATCGAACCTTTTTCCAATAAATTTAACCCCAACGAATCTTGTGCTGGGGCTCGCAAAAATTATGAGGAAGGGAGAGAAGTGGCTTTGGCTGGCCGTATGACGGCATTCCGCACAATGGGAAAAAGCATCTTTTTCGATATTCGAGATGGATCAGATCGCATGCAGGTTTACGCACAAAAAAATACTATTGGTGAAGAAACTTTCGAGATTTTAAAGAAACTTGACCTCGGTGATTTTCTCGGAGTGAAAGGAAGCATGTTTACAACCCGCACAGAGGAAATAACGCTTAAAGCCAAATCAATTACAGTTGTTGGAAAAGCACTACGACCGCTACCGGCAAAATGGCATGGACTATCAAATATCGAAACCCGTTATCGGCAGCGTTATTTGGATCTCATTGCCAACGAAAACATCAAGGAGGTATTTTACAAACGCAGTGCAATTATCCGTGAAATCCGAGACTTTATGCACGAGCGAAACTTTATTGAAGTGGAGACACCAACGATGCAAGCAATTCCAGGTGGTGCTGCAGCGCAACCTTTTATTACTCGACACAACGCACTTGGATGTGACTTTTACCTTCGTATCGCTCTGGAACTTTATTTGAAAAGACTTCTTGTTGGCGGAATGGATCGCGTATTTGAAATCGGCCGCAACTATCGTAACGAAGGCATCTCTCCTCGACACAATCCTGAGTTCACAATGCTCGAAGCCTATCAGGCATTCGGCGACTACGAGTCGATGATGGAGTTGCTAGAGTCAATGATCACTCGCGTTGCCGAAAAGGTAGTCGGTACATTGATAATCGAACATAAGGATACCGAAGGTAATGTGACTCGAACCATAGACCTCTCCCGCCCTTGGCGACGAGTTAGGTATAAGGATTTGATTCGTGAAAAAGGAGGTGCCGACTGGTTCGAAATATCGCCCGAAGAACGCCGTCAACGTGCCATTGATTTCGGTGCTGAAATTAGCCCAGAATTCGAAGACTTCGAAGTCACCAATGGACTGTTCGAAAAACTGATCGAACCCACTTTGATCCAACCCACCTTTGTCACACACCTACCGAAGGAACTGATCCCTCTAGCAAAACTCTCACCAGAAGACCCAACCACCATCGAAGTATTCGAATGCTGTATCAACGGGCAGGAAATCGCACCTGCCTATACTGAACAAAATGATCCTGTCGCTCAGCGTGAAGCATTGATAAATCAAGCCGGAGAGGAACAACAAAAACTCGATGAAGATTTTCTAGTAGCACTAGAACACGGAATGCCTCCAGCTGGTGGAATCGGCATCGGGATCGATAGACTGATCATGATGCTATTAGGACAGGAAAGTATTCGTGACGTCCTGCTATTCCCTCAACTCAAGCCTAAGGTTAACTCGGATTGAGTTTTTCCTTGGCCTTTGCCAACTGCGGTTTTTCCCCAAGTAACAGTAGAATATCCCCTTCAAGAATCGGTTCTTCTCCTCCTGGATTTAGAATGCGTTCACCATCTCGCTCAATACCAACGATACTCACTCCAGTTTCCTCCCGTAAACCTAACACGGCTATGACTTGTCCAAGCGCAAAACTGTTCTTAGGCAACTTAACGCTTTCCAAATATGCCGTCTTCAATAATTCCTCCTCAGCTTTCTGGGCTTGATCTAGCTCGTGCGACTCGAGTGTTTCCTTAATTGCAATCTGAGCACGGGCATAAACACGCACCAAAAAGCGCCACTGTAGCCAAGCCACAACTATCACCGCCACTACAAGAACCATCATGATTTTTAGTGGAGGCAACAGCGTGGAACTCAGTAAAGTCACGCTAAGAATCATACCAGCTGTCCCTGCAATGAGGCATGCATTGGCCACAACAGCGCGAAGGGAATGCGTACGTTGGCCTGCACTATTATGCTTCACGGTTGCCTCAGAAATAAGCATTCCGAGTGCCTGCAATTTTCTTAGATTAGCAATAATCATTGGCAAAGAAAAAATAAGAGCAGCAGCCCAAAAAACCGTTCGCAGCGTATCCACTGGTAAATTCCATTTAGTTAACCATTCCGGTTGAAATCTAACTAAATAAGCAGCTCCAAGAATAATACCGGCAACAAGAAACATATTTATAGTCATTTGTAATATCCACTTTCTTGAAAGCTTCCATGCTAGACTATTCCACTGCCCCCCCTTGAATCGCTCCACCCAATCCTTATACAGCGCAAGATAACCGACCAATGGTTTGGGCGCACTTCGCAAGACTTTATCAGTTAAGATATCAGCACGACTAATCCAGATAGGAGTCAACACAGTCGTCACCAGTGCAACCCCAATAACAATTGGATACAAACTGGGATCGGTCACACCAAGGGTTAGTCCCAATGTAGCGATAACAAACGAAAATTCACCAATCTGCGACAATCCAGTACCCACACGGACTGCAGTTCGTAAATCATGCCCAGCCACTACCGTACCAAAAGTGTTACCAAGCATCTGGCCAACAATTACCACTAATGAAATCCCAACAATCGGGACAATGTGCTTCCACAACAAAATCGGATCAACCAATAACCCGATGGCGACGAAAAACACTGCTGTAAACAAATCACGAACTGGTTCCACCAGTGATTCAATACGTCGAATTTGTGCTGATTCCGCCATCACAGCTCCAACTAGAAAAGCCCCCAATGCAACGCTGAAACCTAACTTCGCCGCCACTAAAGTCGTGCCGAAACACAACCCCAAAACTGCCACCAGAAGACGTTCATTACTCTCAAATCTCGCTACAAAATTTAGCAGCCTAGGCACCAACAAAAGACCAACAACGAGTACAGTAACTAAAAAAACCAGAAGCTTACCGGTTGAAATTAAAATCGATTGCACACCGAAATCTCCAGTTAGTGCAATACCGGTCAACAACACGATCATCACCACGCCAAGTAAATCTTCAATAATTAGAATACCGTAAATTAACTCTGCAAACGGCTCGCGATCACACTTCATCTCTTTAAGCACTTTAACTATTACTGAAGTCGAGGCTATAGAAATGATCGAGCCCAAAAACAAACTGTCCACATGAGGCCATCCCATCAACTGACCAACCTGATAACCAAGAAATACCATCAGCATGATCGCTAAAGGCGCTGCCACTAGCGCTGTTGCCGCAACTCTACCGAGCTTTCGAAGGTTAAACTCCAATCCAAGCGAGAACATCAAGAATACCATCCCCAATTCCGCCAATGACTCGATCGTCTCTCTTTTATGCACTAACTCGAAACCACCATCCTTAATAAATAACGCAGAGAAATTAGGCCCAATAAGGATACCAGCCACAATATACCCCAATACTACCGGTTGCTTCAGTCTCTGAAACAGCACTGTCACAATCCCGGCAGCAATCATGACCACAGCCAGATCCTGCAAAAAACTCACCTCATGCATAAAAAAACTGAAGTAATAATGCCTAAGTCCATACGTAAGTCCAAGCATCGGATAATTTTATAGTTTATGCTTTAGAGAAATTGAATTTCGAACACTAAACTTGAATGCAGTCATCTTAACGTGAATTGTTTGGGGCAACATGGACGACAAACGATTGGAGTTTTTCAGAAAGCGACTGGAGAATCTAAGGCTCGAAATTGAGGAAAACATGTCCACAAATCAGGATGATTCCGGAGTAGTAGAATTAGATTCGTCTATTGGAAGGCTATCAAGGATGGATGCCTTACAAAACCAACAGATGGCACTCGAGCTAAAACGAAGGCAAGAGAATCAGTTATTAAGGATCAAAAATGCAATTAAGCGAATGGGTAAAGGGCAATACGGTATATGCGGCAAATGCAAAAACCCGATTGAAGAGGATCGCTTAGAAGTTTTTCCAGATGCCGTTATATGTATAAACTGCGCATAGAGACTAAAAGAGAAAGTAATAGCATTATTATACACTTGGCTTGATGTAACAAGATCCGCACCATAACTGCACATGAACTCACTAATTCATAAATTTCAATTACGTGGAATATGTGTACTAGTTATACTAGGCCTAACTGTCAGTGCAACTTGGGCTAAAGACAAAATCAACGTTCTCATATGGGATGAGCAACAACAGGTTTCGAAGAAGGTCTATCCCAATTATCCAGGCAATTTTATTGCAAATTATCTTAAGCAAAATTCCACACTAAACATCACTTCAGCCAACATTAATCAACCTCAACAAGGACTATCAACTGAAGCATTAAACAAAGCGGATGTTCTGATTTATTGGGGGCATGTAAGACACAGAGATATAACCGAATCCAAATCTCAGGAAATTGTCGACCTTGTCAAAAGTGGAAAACTTGATTTTATCGCACTGCACTCAGCTCACTGGGCAGTACCATTCATGGTCGCGATGCAAGAAGTCGCAGCACAAGATGCAATAGCTCAGCTGCCTGAAGAAATTCGAGACAACATAGAAATACAGTTTAAAGGTCAAATCCGATGGGAAAAAGCTCCCGACAGTGCACGTCCACACCAATTACATGAGTTTAGTCAAAATGAAAATGGCCAGATCAAAATAAGCGTTGAACGTCCAAATTGCGTCTTTCCTCGCTGTTGCACTCCAGTTCAACCAAGTCAAATTCGAATTATAAACAAGAAACATCCAATTACCCAAAATGTTCCGGACACATTCTCTATCCCTGAAACAGAGATGTACGACGAACCATTTCATATACCAACACCGGACGAAGTAATACTTGATGAAACGTGGAAAGGCGGCGAATACTTCCGATCAGGTGCCATATGGACTCTTGGGAAAGGTAAAGTTTTTTACTTTCGGCCAGGTGATCAGCAATATGCAGTATACAAGTTAAAACCAGTACTAAAGATAATTGAGAATGCTACTGTATGGCTAGGTGGCAACTAACTATACATTTAAGATAAATAATTTATTGCTCAATATAGATTCCAATTATTTATTATATCAATTCAAGTCTACCACTGACTAAACTGCGATTCACAGCATCAGTAAATTGCATGTAATGTAAACCATCAGCAAATGTTGTATGTGTGACTGTCCTCTGACCTCTAATCGCAGCAACAAAATCAGCCTCAACCTGCCATTCTCCCCTTTCTTGTTCCTCGATCAATATCTCATTCAATTGACTTCCATCTCGATTCCCTCCGAACAACCGTTCACTAGTCACACGAAGCGTTCCTTCACTACCAAAAAGATAAATAGCATCATCATCCATCAAGGATGTAAGAGAAGATTGTTGCAAATGCATTTGCGCACCACACTCAAGATCAGCAACCACATCAAGATGCTCAGGTATATGAACTGACTGAAGCTCACCTTTTTCGTTCCGACGATGATTAGTAAATGTCTTTGCCCTAGATATCACTTTAGTGGCTCTGCTCACCCAACGAATAATCGACTCATAATATATACCCATGGCCATAATATTATTCCCACTATAATCAATGTTTTGCCTCCAATGCATTGGGGCATTCGAATCGACAAATTGCCCCCTAACACGACTCTCCACAACAAGCAGCTTTCCAAGATAACCTTCCGAAATTAAGCGCTTAATTGTGTTATCAGCAAATAGAGTGATCGGGGAAGGGACAACTTGCGCAACTAATTCTGGCTTAGCTTGATTAGCACTAAGCATTCTAAGGGCTTCATCAGCATTCATAGCCATACGTGCCTCAGTAAGAACATGTTTTCCAGCGTCGAGCGCCGCCAATGTAATAGGGCAATGAAGGTAAGGCCAGGTGCCGATAACAATAGCATTTGTGTCGGAGTCGGCAATGGCGTGCTCCCATCGGTCATAAGTTTTTGGAATACCAAAGCGTTGGGCTACATTCGTGGACGATTCAATACTACGATTAACCACTCCCACAATTTCGACACCATCAATCGCCTGCAAAAGCGGGATATGCTTGGCTATTGTATTGGCTCCTGCACCAATCACACCGACACGAACGTCACTCGGCATCGATTTGATAATCTGTGTACTTATTACTCCGGCCTTTGACTTTATCAACAGGATAACGGATTTCGTTAATTGCTAGCTTATCTTGAATTGCTTGACTGAGGTCGACACCTGCATCCGAAGCCATTAGGAAAAGGTAAATTGCAATATCAGCCATCTCCTCAGCGACTTCGTTACCATTATTATCCAAGTGCTCAGCACTTTGCTTGTGACTTTTCCATAGGAAATGCTCCTGCAACTCTGCTGCCTCAATTGCAACGGCCGCTGCCATGTCTTTTGCTTTGTGATACTGAGCCCAATCTCTTTTATTTCTAAAGACTAGAATTTGATCTGTTAACTGCTCAATTGTCATGTGCAATTACTTTTTGTTATGCCTGCGAAGAATCTCAATAATGGTATCATCTTTCGCATAATCAAATACATCCTTACCTTGAGAATCCCGGAGTTTAATGTCTGCCCCTTTATTCATCAAAGCAGTCACTAACTCAGGACGCCTCATGCGCACTGCCCAAAACAATGGCGTAACTTTATTCTTATCGCCAATATTTGGATCTGCCCCGTTATCAAGTAAATAATATACAACCTCATGCTCTTTGCTTCTGATCGCCCAAAGCAATGGAGTTTTACCAGTCTTATCTCGAACATTAAGTTCAACCTCATTAGCCAAATGATATTTTACGGCATCAATATCCCCACTACCTGCACTACGAAATATGTCATGCTTTGGCTCATCTAATTTATCAGACTCATTCGAAACGGTTGTCTTTTCAATTGCATCAGGAGCTTCAACTTGCTCCTGATTTGAAGGCGATTTCTTGGGCTTGGAATCAGCTGTGACTACTTGTTCAGTCCGTTTCGAATCACAACCTGTTGTACTTATAACTAGGAACAAACAGGTATAAAATATTTGTGCTTTCACCGCCGCCTTTATTTAGACAGCAGCACGGCATGTCAAGAGCTAGGTTGCAGCAAAACATATGACTAATAGGGAAAAAACCTGAAATATAAGTAATTTTACACCCTTGCAAAAGAAGCTAATCTAGCTACTATGCGCCGCCTTTTGGCCAAGTGGCCATATAATGGGAAAATAATACTATGCCTATTGCTACACCAGACCAATATGCCGCTATGATCGATGCCGCCCAGCAGGGTGACTACGCATATCCAGCTGTAAATGTCACATCGATTACTACCATCAACGCAGCTTTGAAGGCCTTCTCTGATTCCAAATCCGACGGAATTATTCAATTTTCCACTGGCGGTGGTCAATTCGCTGCGGGCCTCAATGTCAAAGATGCTGTCCATGGCTGTATCGTTTTAGCCGAAGCAGCTCATCGTTTATCTGAAAAATACGACATCCTCATAGGCCTTCACACTGATCACTGCCAACCAGAAAAAGCAGAAGGTTTTCTTAAACCTCTGATTGAGGAGACTGCAAAACGGCGTGCTAACGGCCAACCTAATCTGTTTCAGAGTCATATGCTTGACGCTTCTATTCTCCCTCTCGAGGAAAACATGGCCATATCAAAAGAATATCTTGAGCTATGTGCAAAAAACGAAATTATTCTGGAGGTTGAAGCTGGAGTGGTTGGAGGTGAAGAAGATGGCGCTGCTGGCCACGAAGACATGCCATCTGAAAAACTTTATACAACGCCTGAAGACATGCTTAGCGTCTACGAAAGTCTTAACGGTATCGGCCGCTACATGTTTGCTGCAACATTTGGAAACGTTCACGGTTCTTATAAACCTGGCGCCGTGCAGCTTCGTCCAGATATTCTGAAAGAAGGTCAGGATGCAGTAATTAGTAAATACGGTGAGGAAGCTAAGTTTGATCTAGTATTCCATGGCGGTTCAGGTTCTGAAAAACATGAAATTACTGAAACCCTAAAGTACGGCGTAATCAAGATGAACATCGATACAGACACGCAATACGCTTTCAGTCGACCAGTAGTAGACCATGTACTAAAAAATTACGATGGTTTACTTAAAATTGACGGAGAAGTTGGTAACAAGAAAGTATACGATCCACGTTCCTACCTTAAGCAAGCCGAAGAGTCTATGGCAGCACGAATGATTGAAGCCTGTAACGATCTCGAAAGCACCGGTAAAACCATTTTCGGTAAAGTATAAAAACATAAAACCTCCAGAATTAAAGGCTTTAGAAAGGATTCTATTTTATTGAAATGACTGCAATGGTAACTTTATTTACCCATTGAGATTACATTATCTTCATCGTCGCCTTTTTCAGTAGATTCTTTTTTAACTTTCAACGATTTAGATGACTTGGAAGCTTGACCTCGGGACTTAACCGGCTTGGTTTCACGAGCTCCAGCAGCGTCCTCCTCACGCTCAGATTTCTGAAATCTTGCTGATACAATCTTGCTGACACCTTGCTCCTGCATAGTCACACCATAGAGAGTATCAGCCATACTTATTGTTCGCTTATTATGAGTTATAACCAAAAACTGTGAATGGTTTATAAAACGCTTAAGGACTCGAATAAAACGATTGATATTGGATTCGTCTAAAGGTGCGTCCAATTCATCTAAGACACAAAATGGACTAGGGCTTACCTGATAAATTGAAAACATTAAAGAAACAGCAGTCATAGTCTGTTCTCCCCCTGAAAGAAGCGAAATACTTTGCAACTTCTTACCAGGAGGACGAGCTACAATCTCAATACCACTATTCAACATGTCTTCTTCATCAACCAAAACCAAATCAGCCTTCCCTCCTTCAAAAACCTCCGTGAATAAATGGCGGAAATTTTCACGAATTTGATCAAACGTAACTTTGAACATTTGTGTGGTTTCATTATTGATCTGTTCAATCACATCCAATAACTGCTCCTTGGCTTTAATTAAATCATCATGCTGGGTGGTGAGAAATTTATAACGCTCCTCAGTTTCTTCATACTCCTCAATAGCGACAAGGTTTACTGGGCCCATTCTTTCAACCCGATCCTGCATTTCACTAACTTTAATACCCACAAGCTCCCAATCAGTTTCCAATCCCTCAGCCTCCATTTCATCAGCGGAGGAAAAAGTAACTTCAATTTCACCAGAATCGTTTTTTAAGGTCTTAAGACATACCACTTCCACTTCGCGTAGATCGATTTGGTATTTTTCCTGCATGCGCTCACAAATATTTTCGACCATCATGTTGTTTTGCGCCAACTCAACCTCTAACTGCGAGCGACGTTCCTGCGACGAACTAAGTTCATTACGTACAGATCTCAGGGACTCTTCTCGCTTCTCAACCTTTTGATCGGCCTCGTTTTTTTGTTCTATCAGCTTGGAGACTGCTTGAATCGATTGTTCACGCTCAACTCGAACCAAATCAATTCGTTGAATAGAGCTTGAGATTTCAGACTCAGTTTGAGTCTTTTTTTCGGCAGCTGAATCTATGTCTCTACGCCGATGATTAACGCGTTGCCTTAATTCATCAATTCGAAGTTTGAGTGGATCCAACTGACGTTTGAATGAAGCTAACAACTGCTCCTCAGATGCAAGGCCAACTTTAGCATCCGTTAATTCCGAATTTGCTATGTCTCGTTTTTCTCGAAGACCCTCCACCACATGAATCACCTCATCAACACTCTTAGTGGCTGTCCGTTCTCGTTCTTCCAACGAAACCAATTCAGCTGCCAATAAATCGTGTTTACCGCTACCCTCAGATTCCTGATCCACAAGACTATTCAACTCAAATGTGACCGCCTCAATCTTTTGTTCAATTATATGCTTTGAATTCTGAAGCGCCTTAAGCTCTCCTTCACTTGTCGCAATGGACACTTCCTGTTGTCTAAGTTCATTTTGAACCTGCTGCAAACCTGCCTGAAGAGTGCTTTGTTCAGCCTGAAGATCACCCTTCTCTTTACTTCGATCACTGACAATTTGACTTAATCCATTAAGCTCTTTTTTGAGTTCCGTAATTTCATTCTTGCGAGCCAATAAAGATGCAGATGGGCTTCCATTCCCTCTTCCCCCACTAAAAATCCCATTTCGCGAAAGTAATTCACCCTCCTTTGTAACAAAATCCAAATTACAGTTATTCTCCCAGCCGCGGATTGCAGCATCTAAATCCGATACTATTACCAATCTTCCCAACAAATGTTTGAGTAACGGTTTAAGTGAATCGTCACATTCCACACTACTATACGCAGACACTCCGCCCAACTCCTCAATCTTATTCCTATCTATTTTGGCAACCTCTATATCCGGTAAAAAATCAAGAGCTACAATATTGGCTCGACCTTTTTTTCCTTCGGTCAGCAAATGTAAAATGGTTTTCGCATCAACAACCTTATCTGTAATAATAAGCTGCAAATGTCGACCTAAAGAAGTTTCGATAGCAGTGACCAAATCCTCTGGAACACTGATTTGGTCGGCCAAAAGCCCCAACGCAGACTTTGATTCCTTAAGCGCAGCCTGAACTCCTGCACTAACCCCCTCGTTTGATACCTGCAACTGCTCAAGCACATTTAGACGTGAACGCTTCTCTGCCTGAGTTCGGAGTAAATCATCCAACTCTGTTGTAAGCTTAATCAAAGTTTCCTCCAACTGAACCAAGCGCTGCTGACGCTCCTCGACCGTACCTAACCGGTTCTGGGCGCTAGATTTTTTTGACTCAACGTCATTCAAAAACTGGGCAAGACGTTCTTTTAACTTTAAATGTTCCTCTTCAAGTTGAACTTTTTCGGCATTAAGTTTTTCTAATCGGACCATGTTGCCACGCTTATGTAAATCAAGTGAATTAAGTTCATTTCTCACACGAGTTAATTCCTGAGCCACACCAAAAGACTCAGTCTGAGCCTGATTTAAAGCCTCCTGACGTTGAGTCAACTCATCCTCAATAACCTTACAAGCAGCCTGATTTTCTTCAACGACTCTCCGCTTGTCAGCAACAGTCCCATCAGCAGATCCCAGTTTATTGGACATCTCAGCCAACTCCTGCTCGGAATCACTACTTCGATGTTCAGCTTCGACGATTTCCTGATGAGCTTTTGAAGTTTGATCATCAAGTTCTATGATTCGTTCACGACTGAATTGAATTCGACTCTCAAGTCGCTCAAGTTCAGCTTGTAAATTTGCTCCTTTTTCCTGTGCCTCAGAAACCTTTTTTTCAATTTCGGCGCGCTGTTGCCGAGCTTCATTAATGTGACGCTCACCCTCAGCTATCGTCTCGGAAAAACCATCTGATTTACCCTTAAAATCGGAAATAGACTTTTGACTTTGCTGAACTGCATTTTGTAAATCACCAAGTTGATGGCGAGCTAACTGGCTCTCGAGATTCTGAAGTTCACTAATTACTTCCTTGTATCTTTTAGCCTTTGACGCTTGACGCTGAAGTGAACCAATTTGTCTCTTAACTTCACGAATAGTATCGGATACTCGCAATAAATTTTGTTCAGTATAATCAAGTTTGCGAAGTGCTTCTTTTTTTTGCGCCTTGAACCGAGTAATCCCGGCAGCTTCCTCAAAAACTGTTCGCCTATCATCCGGCTTACTCGAAATAAGCTGGGTAATATTCCCCTGCGCCATGATCCCATAGCTTGCACGCCCCATGCCGGTGCCCATGAACAGTTGTTGAATATCCCTTAAACGACATGACACTTTATTAATAAAATATTCGCTTCCCCCATCTCGAAAAATCCTACGAGTTACTGTAACCTCATTGTAAGGAAGATCCACACCGGCGGTTTTCAATTGATCTACATCAATACCACCAATAGTTAGGGAAACTTCAGCCATACTGAGTGCTTTGCGTTTATCAGTGCCATTAAATATGACATCAGCCATACCAGAACCACGTAAAGCCTTAGCCGATTGCTCGCCCAATACCCAACGAATCGCATCAGAAACATTCGATTTACCGCAACCGTTTGGGCCAACAATCGCGGTAACACCAGGTTGAAAATCAAGCGATGTTTTATCAGCGAATGATTTAAAACCCAAAGCCGTAAGATTCTTCAGATACACGAAACACAAATCAGACCCAAGAATGACAGTCGAGTAAAGCTAGAAAACACTACATAAGGGATATCATAATCCTTGAGCCACAACAGGTTGTGGTTTTAAAGCGACAATATGTCGCATGTTATTCACATTTTCATATCCTACACATACGAACGAGTTGACCCTTTTACAAGTGGCCTCCAATATCCGCCTTTCGCTTACCATTAGTTGGTTGAGCATTGACTAAATTCATATGAGTGTTGACTCAATATATTCTAATCTAACTATAAAAAATGGAGCCAAAATGGCTTTACTCGTAATGGATGGTCTTGGTGATATCGCCACATCAGACACCGATTATAAGACTCCACTTGAAGCAGCTAACACACCAAATTTGGATGCCCTATCAAAAGATTCCGCAATGGGCCGCCTGATACCAGCTGCCCACGGAATCACTCCAGGAAGTGGACCTGGGCACCTAGGACTATTTGGATATGATCCGCTTGAAGTAGAAGTTGGGAGAGGAGTAATAGAAGCACTTGGACTCGGACTAACACTTGAGCCAGGCGATGTAGCAGCTCGCGCCAACTTTTGCTCTCTTGATTCAGCTGGATTGGTTACAGATCGACGAGCTGGAAGAATAGAAACCGAACTATGCGAAGAACGTTGTGAAAAACTCTCGAAAAACATCAAGAAAATTATGGATGCGGAGGTTATTATAAAACCCGGTAAAGGCCACCGTTTTGTAATAATTTTCCGCGGAGCAGATCTGGCAGGGCCATTAAGCGATACAGACCCACACCGTGAAGGATTACCCATTTCTGAGACTCAGCCTGAAAACTCAGATTGCACAAGATCCCAAAAAGCAGCCCAGATCATTGGTGAATTTTACAAATCTGCACTTCCTTTGCTTAAAGGAATGGAACCAGCAAACGGTTTTCTCATGAGAGGGATAGCCCATCAACCCGACATCCCGAATTTTGATGTTCGTTATTCAATGCGAGCCGCGTGTTTGGCAATTTATCCGATGTATAAAGGACTAGCTCAGCTAGTAGGAATGACTAAGGTTGAAGGCTTACAAAATATAGAGCAACAATTTCAGCAATACACAGAACTTTACGATAAATATGAATATTTTTTCGTGCATCATAAATATACAGATATGTACGGCGAAGATGGAAACTTTGAGGCAAAAACCAAAGCAATAGAGGACTTTGATGCTGCATTACCAATCCTTCTAGAAAAAAAACCCGACGTTATTGCCATTACTGGCGACCACTCAACACCCTGTGCTCTCAAAGGGCATTCTTGGCATCCTCAACCAGTAATGCTCTATTCAGCCAATAGCGGATCCGACAAGCTAGATCGATTCACGGAAACCAATTGTAACAATGGATCAATTGGAATCATTGAAGCTAAACATCTTATACGCCTAATGCAGGCGAACGCGTTAATGTTCGATAAATTTGGCGCATGAAAGCCGTCATTCTCGCTGCTGGAAAAGGGACTCGCATGGGAAGTCTCACAGGAGACCTCCCAAAACCTATGCTACCTGTTCAAGACAAACCAATTCTGGAGCATATAATTACAGGTATAGCTACACAGGGCGTAAGTGATTTTTGTATTATTGTTGGCTGGAAAGCAGATGTTATTCAAAAACATTTCGGAGATGGATCATCTCTTGGCATTAAAATCAAATACACAACTCAAGAAGTACAAGATGGAACTGGAAAAGCCCCGGAGTTAGCTAGAAAGTTTGTCGGTAATGATCCATTCCTTTTGACCTACGGAGACATTCTTGTTCGCCCTGATACATACAAACAGATGCTTGACCGATTTGAAGAAGACGATTTCTCTGGTCTAATCACTGTAACCCCTGGTGAAGATGTTCGAAAAGGTGGTATTAATTTTTTCGATAATGCTTTTTGTTTAAAAAAAATTGTTGAGAAACCAAGTGATGAAGAACTTGACCAACTGAAGATTGAAGGATGGCTCAAAAAGGGGGAACCTGTGTGGTATAACGCTGGTATTTATATATTTAAACCCATCTTATTCGAGCATACTGCAAAACTTCACAAATCCCCTCGAGGCGAATACGAACTAACCGATGCCATAGGAACCATGATTGACAACAATGAAATAATTGCTGGTAAAAAAATCGAAGGTCGTTGGGTTGATGTCCGAGATCCTGATGTACTCAATTCGCTACAATAAAGCTGAAGAAACGACGAAAAACGAAACACTGCTTCTCCATCAAGATGGAAAAGAGTATCTTCAAATTTAATCTCCGCTTAATTTTAAACAGTCAAGTTGATTGGAGCCACGAAGATAAAGGCGATCACCTACGATTGCCGGATGTGACATCGAATCCACTTCAACATCACCGAAAGGTCGAAGTCGTTGAAGAGGAATAAACTTATCCGCCGCCGCGTCGAGCAACAATAGATCTCCACTCTGGGTCCAGACTAGCACGCGGCCGTTTCCGCCAATCAAGTTTGAGTGATCGTAAAACATGTCATCCTGTTTTACCCAAACCGTTTTCATATTATTCTTCAGGTCTAAACAATACATCTCACCGTAGGCTGTAGCAAAACCGCGATCCCCAACGATAATAGGCGAGCAAGTGTCCGGGGCTAGATCGAGATTAACCATCGTCGGCTTGTCGACAAGTATTCCATTCTCCGAAAACTTGTGCAGTCGTGTAGCGTTATTCTCGGTTGCAAGCAATAGATGGCCATCATGGATAAGCGGTGTAGTAACATTGAAATCAGAGCCTTCGGTTGGCACATGTTGCCAAAGCCGTTTTCCAGTAGCTGGATCCCAACCGCCAAGGCTAGCAGAATCATAACCAACGATCTGTCTTCGCCCACCAAGTTTCCCAAAAACAAATGCTGAATAACCAGCCGCATGGCCAGATGTTTTCCATATTAGACTACCTGTTTTGCGGTCAAGTGCTGCTACAGAAGCATCAGATGCGCCGGGATTGATAATTAGCTTTTCACCAACGATCAACGGCGGGGAACTCGAACCCCACGCTAACAATTTTCCACCAAATTCTCGGTAATAGTTGGTCCGCCAAATAATCTCACCAGTATCTAGCTTAAGACAGTGCAGGTCGCCCAACGCTCCGTGCAAATAAACCAAGCCATCGTGAATAACAGGTGTCGCCCGAGACGAATTGCTATAGTCCAATTCCGTATCCGCTTCATACTCTAAACGCCACACTTCACTACCATCGATCGCATCGAGACAACGAAATAAATCATGTGTACCACCCCTACTCTTATCGGGAACAATCACCAGCTTAGCTGTTGCCGCTGGTCCGGCAACAGCTGGCCCCGTAAGTTTGGTCGACCAAACCTTTTTCAACACTTTGGGCAATTGTTCCGGCAGGGTTGGCGCTTGGCCAAGGCGGTCAGACCCTCGCCAATCCAACCACGCCATCTGGTCAATCGGTTTCAAAAACCCCTTAGCCGACTCAAGCGCTATCAGCAAATCCTTCTGCTTGGCTAAACCCGTAACCTCATCCAGTACTCGCTTGACCAAGGCGTCATCAACTTTATCTGTACAGAATAATCGCACTCCAGAAACCGGCGGAGTTTTGGCCAAGACACGTACAGAATCAGGCTTTACCTTCTGGCATCCAACCAGCAGTGGCGGCAAATACTCTGGCACAAGAGCCGAAGCCACCTCTCCATCGGTCAACGCAAGCGCACCAGAGTCAATCGCTCCAGCAACTTCAAATTCGGGCGGTTTAGCTAAATGAGCCTTCTGTAGGGCAAGCTTGGCAGCCTGATGAGTCTCAGCTTCCTCCTTTGGTCCGAGCATAACCACACGACCAGACAAGTCAGCTAGCCTTCGGGCGGGATCTTTCGTTCGAACGATAAACACACCACGTTGTGTAACGGCTCCAGTACGATCAGTCAGATCAGCAATCGGAATGACCGACATCTTGAGACGCCCAGCATCAAAACGAACCATCGAATCCTTACCGATAATGAAATCCGGTCTGACCCGCATACGACGTAGTCCAAGGTCAAGGCTCTCCTCGAATGTCAACTTGAACGAACGGCCAAGAACTTTACCCAAATGATCACCAAGTTTATCGTAACGACGCTGCCCTACGCCATCTACACAAGAACAAGACAACGGCAATGCCAAAGGATCCATTATCAGTACCTGAACTGGCTTTTCGGCCGCTTGACTTAACGCAAGCGCAAGAAAAAATCCGATGTACCGAATCATTTTTCCTTTGGCGCAAGAACACGAATAAGGTTGGCGCGAACATCCACCACGTATACACGACTGGCGTCCTTATTAACCTCAATCGGGATATAACAAGTCTGTGCAGCCAGCTTGCTTCCGCGATCAAACTCGGTCGTATCTACATACCCTACCACTCCGAGAAATTTACCATCTGGCGTATATTTCTTGATACGACCTACCCCGGACTCAGCGGTATAAAGTACATTATCCGGACCAATGTCAATGTTGACCGGGTTGCAGCAAGCAGCAAAACCCTCGATACCTGTACGATCGCGTTTACCCCATCGACCCAATCGTTTACCGTCGAGATCAAAACGATTTACTCGATGCCTGGAATTCTCAGCAATTAGTAACTCACCGTTCATTACCTGCATGTCAATATGACTGCAACAGCCATACTGTTGCTCAATGATTTTTTTCGCATCTGTCAGATCTCGATTAAATCGATAAATATCCTCCGTAGCACGCATGCTGTTCCCCGTACCAACTGCAAGAAATACATGCTTATCGCTGACGAACAGTCCGGCGGCAAGCGACTTTGAACCGCTAATCTCGTCAACATCGACCATCGCAAGCCGTTTACCGTCCTTATTATACGAAGCAATTTTACCATGTCCTGCAATATATACCGTACCGTCTTCGCAGGCATGAATCATCTTGGGATGAGGCCCATCATCCGGCATCGGCCATTCAGCCTTAACAGCACCATCCGGACTGATAATGCGAACGCTATAGTTATGACTAAAAATATCGTCCACTGAAATTGGCCCACGGTTACCTCGACGTTCTGGACGATCACCACCCTGATCAGATCTTTCTCGGCCTCCTCTTTCTCCGCCTCCTCTTTCTCGGCCTCCTCTTTCTCGGCCTCCTCTTTCTCGGCCTCCTCTTTCTCGGCCTCCTCTTTCTCGGCCTCCTCTTT
>MDTE01040492.1_pt1 | contig 21920 bp, 21 predicted proteins | sample 811231 | NCBI WGS metagenome assembly MDTE01 (sample SAMN05326651, study PRJNA326480) | marine metagenome | isolation source: seawater | place: Indian Ocean: Red Sea | collected 2010 | reverse complement strand
GCCATTGATCCAGTACGGAACGGTCGCAACAGTCGTTTCTGTCGTCATGGGGCGCGTAGGATCGTTCGGATTCGGGTTGGCGTCAAGCGCCGCGGTGTCGCGCGCGGTGTGCCGGCCGTGAAGGACTTGCCAGTCGCGCTTCCAGCTGGCCGCCTGACCATCGCTAATCTATTGATTGGAAGGGGCTTGCTTCCTTGACCCTCAACAGGGCGACGCATAGAATGGCCGCTTACATCGGGGGTGGAGGAGTGACGATGGTCCAACGGCTGGCGGTGGTCACCCTGGCGGCCGGCGTGGTGTTCGGAGCGCCGCTGCTGGCTCAGGGGAATCTCACCGGCGAGTGGGAGATGACCCTGCGTACGCAGACGGGCGAGACCTCCTGGGATGCGCGATTCGAGCAGGACGGCACCAGCATCGGTGGCGAGATTGACATCGGCGATCGCGAGATCCTGGCGGTGGACGGGACCCTCGACGGCTCAGCGCTGACCTTCACCGTGGTCGTACCCGACCTTGACGGTGATCAGCCAATCAGCTTCGAAGGGGAAGTGAGCGGAGACTCCATCCAGGGCGCGAGCGGTAGCTTCTCCTGGTATGGCACCGGAGACTGGGTCGCCTCACGCAAATAGCGGCCTGCAACCCGGGAGGCTCGGGACAGGGACAAGGGAGTTCGCCATGACGAAGACGAATCGTATCGCTGGAGCGCTGGCGACGTCGGCGCTCGTCGGTCTCTCGTTGGTGTGGGCCAGCGCGCCCGGTCGGGCGGCGGAAGGAGACATCGCCGGCACGGTGACCAGTAGCCAGGGGCCCGAGGCGGGGGTCTGGGTCATCGCCGAAACGACCGATCTCCCCACGAAGTTCATCAAGAGCGTCGTTACCACCGACGGTGGTCGCTTCCTGATCCCGGAGCTCCCCGAGGCCAGCTACAAGGTGTGGGTCCGCGGCTACGGGCTGCTCGACTCGGCGGGCGTCACCGCGTCGCCCGGCGACAGCGTCGAACTCGAGGTCACGGTTGCCACCGACCCGGTCGCCGCCGCGCGGGTCTATCCAGCGAACTACTGGTACTCGCTGATCCAGCCGCCCATGGCGAACGAGTTCCCCGGCACCGGGGCCGATGGCAACGGCATCGCGTCGACCCTCGAGCACCAGGAGCAGTGGGTCGACATCCAGAAGCAGGGCTGTATGCTCTGCCACCAGCTGGGCAATCGCATCATCCGCGAGATCGACAAAATCGACCAGTTCGACTCCACCATGGCCGCCTGGGATCACCGCGTCCAGATGGGGCAGCGCGGTTCGCAGATGACCAACGCGATGAACCGGTTCGGTCGTCAGCGCGGGCTACAGATGTTCGCCGATTGGAGCGAGCGGATCGCGTCGGGCGCCGTCCCGAGCGTTCCGCCGCGCCCCCAGGGTATCGAGCGGAACGTCGTCGTCTCCATGTGGGAGTGGGGCTCCGAGATCGACTACGTCCACGACGAGATCGCGACCGACAAGCGAAACCCGCGGGTCAACGCCAATGGGCCCATCTATGGCGTCAATATCTCGAACGACTACTTGACGATGCTCGATCCGACCACGCATCTTGCGACCAACCTGAAGGTGCCGCTGCGGGTCGATCCGGCCACGGTGCCCGGGATGATCGCCCAGTCGATGCCTGCGCCGTCGCGGTTCTTCGGCGACGAACTGCTCTGGAACGATCCGGCCAACCCGCACAACCCGATGATGGACCAGAAGGGGCGGGTGTGGATGACCTCGGCGATCCGGAATCGCGCGAATCCGGACTACTGCCGCGAGGGGTCGGACAACGCGTTCGCCCAGTACTTCCCGCTCGACAACGGGTTCCGCTCGGCCGTGTACTACGACCCGCCGACGCAGAAGTTCGTGATGGTGGACACCTGTTTCGGGACCCACCATCTCCAGTTCGCCGAAGACGAGAACGACACGCTGTATTTCAGTGGTGGCGGGCAGGTGGTCGGCTGGATCGACACCAAGCTCTATGACGAGACCGGTGACGAGCGCGCGTCACAGGGCTGGTGCCCGACGGTCATCGATACAAACGGGGATGGCCTTATCACGAAGCCGTGGAACGAACCGGCGCGGCGTGGGCAGGAGTCGACGCCAGATCCGACGCTCGATACCCGCGTCATCGTGGGCAGCTACGGCGTCATCGGCGACCCCACCGACGACAGTGTCGTCTGGATCAGCGCCAATCGATTCCCCGGTACCCTGGCCCGACTCGACGTTGGCGACAATCCACCCGAGACGTGCGTGACCGAGATCTTCGAGGTCCCGTCGGTGCTCGATCCGAGCGTGCCGCCAGAGCAGCGTGGCTTCGGGGCGCGTGGCATCGATATCGATCGTGACGGTGTGATCTGGACCGCGTTGTCCGGGAGCAGCCACCTGGCGAGCTTCGATCGCACCAAGTGCGAGGTATTCAACGGACCGGAGACGGCCCAGGGCCGGCACTGCGTCGAGGGGTGGACCCTCTATGAAACGCCCGGGCCGACCATTGCGGGGACCGACCCTCCGGTGCGCGCCGACTTCCACTATTACAACTGGGTGGATCAGTGGAATGTGCTGGGGTTGGGCGCCGATGTGCCGATTGCGACCGGCTCCAACTCCGACTCGTTGCTGGCACTGGATCCGAACAGCGGCGAGTGGACCGTGCTCCGGGTGCCGTACCCGCAGGGGTTCTTCACCCGAGGGCTCGATGGCCGCATTGACGATCCCGATACCGGGTGGAAGGGTCGCGGTTTGTGGGCGACCTACGGCGAGGCGGCGACGTGGCATATCGAAGGTGGCCAGGGCGTGAAGCCGGGCATCGTGAAGTTCCAGGTGCGTCCGGATCCGCTCGCGAACTGAGCGGATCCGACCGGCCCCAGGCCGGTGCGTCGGGCGAGAGCGTGTGAACCAAGAGCCGTCGCGCGGAGGCTCCAGCAAGAGTTCTAGTTTTATGAGACGAAAGGGAATTTGAATCGTGGGGACGAGCACTATTCGACAGCTACTACAACTTGGCGCGCGGGTGACGGCGCTGCTGCTGACGGCTCTGGTCATCGACGCGGCTGCGCAGTCCGGCAGTATCGAAGGCGTCACGCGCGACGAGAGTGGCGCCGTGCTGCCCGGGGTCACCGTGACCGCGACCGACACGTCGACCGGCGCGGTCCACGTGGGCGCCAGCGACGGACTCGGCCGCTATGAGATTCTCAACCTGCCGGCTGGCACCTATTCGGTGCGAGGTGTCTTGCCGGGGTTTGGGAGCGAAGAACAGTCTACGACGGTGTCCAACGCGTCGGTGAGCGTCGACATGACCCTCGGGCTGGCGCCGCTCGACGAGACCGTGATCGTGACCCGGACCGATCAGGACCTGTCCGGCGTCCCGAACTCGGTCGCCGTCGTCTCTCGGGACCAGATCGAGTTCGCTCAACGCCGCTCGTCGCTCGACGAGGCGCTTCGCGGCATCCCCGGGCTCTACGTGCAGAACCGCCGGAACTACGGGTTGTCCGGGGGCATCGGGCTGAGCATTCGTGCGCCGCAGCCGCGTTTCGGCTTGCGGGGGCTGGCCATCATCCAGGACGGCATCCCGATAACGACCGCGGACGGAACGACCGAGCCGGGCAACGTCGACCTCGGGTCGGTGGGGCGGATCGATGTCATCCGTGGACCGAGTTCGGTGCTGTATGGCAACGCCGCCGGGGGCGTGATCAACCTGCAGACGACGTTCGACGAGTCACGCGCCCTGACTATCCGTCCGGACGTGCAGTTCGGGAGCCACGGGTACAACCGGCAGCAGCTCCGGGTCGACGGCGGCAGTGACAGCACGCAGTTCATGTTGAGCGCGAGCCGGTTCGAGACCGACGGCTTCCGCGACAACGGCGCGGCCGAGATCACCCAGGCTAACTTCGTGATGCGCCACGAATTGGGCACCGACACCGAGATCCGAGGGATCTTCAACCTCTACGATTCGCCGTTCGCCGAGAGCCCGAGCTTCCTCAACGAGAGTGATGCGCGCGGCAACCCCGTCCGCGACAGCGACGGCAGCTGCCTGTCGGGCGCCTGCCTGGCGCGCGGCGTCGCCGCGTCTCGGAACTGGGGTGAGGCCGCGACCCAGGGACAGGGTGGCGTGACCCTCGAGCATCGGCTGAGTGGCACCCAGGTGTTCCGGGCCACCGGTTGGGGGATGTGGCGCGATCTGGGCGCCGTCGGTGCGTTCCGGAACGTCGACCTCGGTCGCAACGGTTTCGGATTCCGGTCCGAGTACATCGGGAGCACCCAGCGTGGTGGCCTTGGTATCGACTGGGCCGCCGGCCTCGACGTGGCATCGCAGAACGACGACCGGATGGAGTTCAGGCAGGTCGCACCCACCACCGCCGGCGGGCGAGCCACCAACGGCAGTCTGCTCGTGGACCAGACCGAGGAGGTGCTGTCGGCCGGTCCCTTCGCCCAGATCGGCATCTCGCCGACCGACCGGGTTCGGCTCAGTGCCGGCGTTCGGTGGGACTACTACGACTTCCAGGCCGGCGACCGGAAGCTGGACGATGGCGACCAGTCTGGTGACCGCACCATGGATGCTGTGAGCCCCTCGGTGGGAATTACCATCGCGGCTGCGCCTGGGGTCAACCTGTTCAGTAACTTCTCGACGGCCTACGAGACGCCGACCACCGTAGAGCTGTCGAATACCGAGGACGGTTCAGGTGGTTTCAACCAGAACCTGGACCCGCAAGACCTCCAGAGCTTCGAGGTTGGTGTCCGTGGCCTCGCCGAAGCGGCCCGACTTCGCTATGAAGTGGCCGTGTACTTCTCGACCGTCGACAACGCCCTGGTGCCGTTCCAGAGCCCGATCACCGAGGAGACCTTCTTCCGCAACGCCGGTGAGACGTCGCGTGACGGCTTCGAGCTGGCGCTCGACTGGGTGCCGACCCCCAGTTTCGACGCCCGCTTCTCCTATACCTACCAGAACTTCGTGTTCGAGAACTTCACGCCCGAGGGTGACGATTTCTCCGGGATGCTCGAGCCGGGCGCGGTGCCGCACCGGATGTTCGCCGGGTTCAACTACACGGCGCCCTTTGGTCTGCGCTCTGGCGCCACCGTGCGCTGGAAGGACGACTACGCCCTGAACAACGCCAACACGGTCTTCAACTGGGCGTACACGGTGGTCGACCTCCGCTTCGGCTGGGACGCGAAGCTTGGCGACGTCGACATCCGGCCCTTCGTCGGCTTCGACAACATCTTCGACGAGCGCTACAACTCGTCGGGGATTACCAATGCGTTTGGTGGCCGCTACTTCGAGCCGTCGCCTGGGCGTGAGTTTTACGTCGGCTTCACCGTGGGTGGCGGCCGCCAGTAAACGCCCGGTGTCGGACACCCGGCACCTGTCTTGACGGGGTCGCCGCGCGCGGCCACACTTACCGCCGGTACGCGGCCGGTCGATTGACCGGCCGCGCGCCGCGTTCGAGGCGCCCGGAGCACGAGAGGATTACATGGCCGTTCAACCGACACGCACCATCGACTTCGACCGGGCCAACGAGGTGGTCCAGCGGTTCCAGAAGGAATCGACCAAGTGGCTCTACGGTCTCGATGATGCCGCCCGCATCCTCTCGTGGGCGTTCTTCACGCTGCTCCCGTACACGGACAAGCTCAGTCAGAGCAAGCTGCTCCGGCAGCCCCACGTCATGTTCAAGGGGCCGACCGGTACTGGCAAGACCGACCTCGTCAGCGCCTGCGCGATGGCGATCGACGCCAAGTTCGAGCGGATTCAGGGGCTGCCGACCTACATGCCCGAGGACATCCTCGGCTACGAGACGATCGTCGAGGAGACGGACGGCACCCGCAAGCTCGTCTTCAAACCGGGCAAGCTGATGGCCCATATCGTCCTCATCGACGAGGACAACCGGCTGTCGGGAAAGACCAAGGCGGCGGTGCTCGAGGGCATGGAGGAGAGCTCGGCGACCCTCAGTTCGGACTACGGCAATCTCGCCGAGGGCAAGATGCTCCCCCTCTTCCCGTTGTCCTGTGATTTCAGCGACATCACCGGGCCGCGGTTCTTCATGGTCATCTGCACCGAGAACATCTTTGGCGAGGAGGAAGGCACCTTCGCCAACCCGGTCGCGCAGCTCGACCGCACGACGATCTCCATCAACATGATGGACCCCGAGAAGGAAGAGGACGAGTACAACATCACCGCCGGCAACGTCGTGGGGCGCAAGGTCGAGAAGCTGACCGACCTCTACGAGGTGCTCGACATCGCCCGTTACATCTACGACAACGTCAAGATGTCCGAATACGGGGCGCAGTACAAGGTCCGGCTCATCCGGAACACCCGCCCCCATCGTGTCCAGGGCCGGGCCGCCCGGGCCGTGAAGGAGTACATCCGCGTCGGCATCTCGCCGCGCGTCCACTTCCACCTGGAGGCGGTGGCGCGGACGTTCGCGTTCTTCAACGGAGATCTACAGGTCACGCCGGATCACATCAAGGAAGTGGCCGGGCCGGTGCTCGCCCACCGCTTGGTCCTGCGCGAAGGCATGGAATTCTCCGTCGACAAGGATGAGCTTCTGCAGCAGATCCTCCGGGACATGGAGGTTCCGCCTTGGAAGTAGAGGATGTCTATGCCCGGTTTCGTGACATCAAGCACGGGATCCGGGCGCGCAAGCCATCCACGAGCATCCATTTCGGCGAACACAAGAGCGGGTTCAAGGGCGCCGGCTACGACATCGTCGGCGTCGATCAGTGGCGACCGGGCCAGCCACTCAAGGACGTGGCCTGGAGCCTGAGCATGCGCACGTATCCGGAGAAGCTGTTCCGGATCGAGCGGATGGAACCGAAGGAGCTGCGGACGCTGGTCGTCTGCGACCTCTCCTACTCGACGCTGTTTCAGGTGTCCCAGGGATCCAACAAGGCGATGTTGATGCTGGATCTGCTGGGCAACATCGGGTTGACCCGGGCCAACGTGCGTGACCCGGTCGGGCTGCTCGGTTACTCCGATCGGATTGAGCTCTACATGAAGCCCAAGATGGGCACCTCGCAGGTCTTTTACATGGCGTATCAGATCTTCGAGAAGTTGAAGCTCGAGCGGGAGTTCCCCTCACGACGTCCAGCCAACCTCAGGGTGGCCATCGATTTCATGCTGGCCAGGCTGAAGATGCGGCATTCGGTGGTTGTCCTCACCGACCTCGTCGATTTGGTCAACGACCACGACGCGATCGACTTCAAGCTCCTCGGCACCGTGGCGGCGAAGCACGATATGATCGTGCTCATTCTGGACGACCCCGAGGAGTTCTCGGTCAAGAGCCGCCTGGGTTACATCCGGATCTCGGATATGGAGACCGGCAAACAGACGGTGATCTCTGCCCGGAAGGCGGGAGCGATCCGTCGTCGGATCGAGGAGTCTCGCGAAACACTGCAATATAGGTTGAAGTATCAGGCGGGAATCGACTCGGTGGTGCTGACGCCAGAGAACCACATCGAGGAGTTGCCCAAGTTCTTGATTTCGCGGACGGCTCGCTAGATTGCGCTCGATGACCAGGGATGGACAACCGGTGAACATGACACGCACGACGGCGTCCGCACTTGCCTTCGCCCTGCTGCTTCCATCCGGCCTGCTGGCCCAGCCACCAGACGCGGTGGAAGTGCCCATGGGGCCGGTGCAGGTCGAGACACTCGAACTCGAACCGACGGTCGTCAAGACCGGCGATCTCATCACGCAGCGGTATCGCGTGCGGTTTCCCGACCTGATCGACGAGGGACAGGAGATCATCGTGCTGGAGGACCGGGTCGCGCCCGAGACCCTGCCGGTACATCCGTTCGAGGGCGTCTCGCTCACGGTCGAGAAAACCCAGGTCGAGGACGAGCACATCTGGGACTTCATCTACGGGTTCAGGCTGGTCGACCCGAACAAGATGACGTATGTGCTGCCGAACTTCAGCTTCTACTACCTCGTGCGCGACCTGGGCGAAGACATCGAGGACGCGGAGGTGCAGCAGGTGGACGGCGGCCAAGGGTTGGTTCGCTACGTCACGTCGGTGACCGATGAGCCGTTGCTGGACATCCGCGACACCATCGAACTGGGAAGCTTCTCCAACCGCGCGACACTCTTCCGGACCATGGCTTGGACCGTCGCGCCGCTGCCGCTGGTGTTGTGGCTCGTCATGCTCGTCCGCCTGGCTCGGAAGCCGAAGGGGCTGTCGGTCGAAAAGCAGCAGGAGCAGGACGAACTGGCCCAGATCGAGGCGCAGATTCCGATCCAGCCGTCAATCTGGGAGGCGCGGCGGGCTGTGGGCCGAGAACTGGGTGGATTGCAGGACCTGCCGTCCGGCGCCGAGGGGGATCGGGTGCGCGACGTGCAGCGAGGTGTTGTGCTGGCGCTCCGTGACTATCTGCAGGCCGACCTCACGGATCTCAATTCGGGGGACACCGCGCTCGGCATCCAGCGGTTCGTCGCGGGACTCGACGATGGACACCGCAAACAGGCGTTGAGCGTGCTGACGGACCGCTTGGTGGCGTATCAGCAAGGCCTGGAGTCGGGCGCGCCGTCGATCGAAAGCCCGTCGGCCGATGCGGACGCGATCTCGGGAGCACTGGCCGACCTGCGGCCCCATGTCCGGCTGCTCAACTCGGTGAAGGGTGTGTTCGGCGGCTAGCGGCTAGCCTGCGAGTGACCTCATGTTGATGCCCTGGAACGAGCTGGTCGCCTTCCTCGACAGCGGTGTTCGCGAACTGCTCGAGACCGACTACGGCCAGGTGCGCTATGGCGACGTCGGCATGGCCACCGTGCTGGCGGTGGCGGTCACCGTCGTCCTTGCCTTGACGCTGGTCAGGCTGGCCGCGACCAGGAAGCGGCATGCGCGACAGCACTCGGGCCATCTCATCGAGGCAGGTCACCGGAAGCGGCTCTGGGTCCGTGTGCTGCACACGGCGCCGAAGGCGTTCCTGGCCGCCGCGATGGTGATGCTCATCGTGTCGGTGGCTGATCCGTTCCTCACCGCGACCGAAGAGGTCAGCGGGTCGGTCGAATCGCGGGTGCGCATCGACCTCGTCGACACGTCCGGGTCGATGGCCTGGGAGTTCCCGGATACGAACAAGTCGAAGGCGGAAGTGGCTCGAGACGCGCACCTCGAGTTCCTCGAGATGCGTCGGGAGAAGAACGACCGGGTGTCGCTGTGGTTGTTCTCGACCTATCCCTACATGGTGGACGACTTCGTCATGGACGACGAGCTCTACTACTACCAGGTCTGGGATGCGCCGTATGTGATGACCCAGCGGCTCGACAAGGCGATGGTCGTGCCGCGCGACAAGGTGCGGATCATCCCCGCCGAAGGGGACACCAACATCATCCGGCCCCTGCAGGACATCGTGAAGCACTTTGACCGCGACGAGGCGTCGCAGGGACGTGGACGGAACCAGAACCGCGCCGTGCTCATCATCACCGACGCGGCGGTCGACGAGTTCCCGGATGCCGAGTTCGAAGAGCTCAGTAATCGCAACATCGTGCCGTATGTGATCTACATCAATACCAGCGATGCCCGAACCGCGAGCTTCCTGAATCCGAGCGTGCCGCAGCTGGTGGCTCAGATCCAGGAGTATGGCGGCGACTACTTCGACGTGACCAGCGAGGACAGCCTGCTGCGCGCCTACCAGGCGATCGACGAGCGCGAAGCGGTGCGGGTCGAGCTGAAGCATCGCGCGCTGCGTGTGCCGATCTATTCCAGGTTCCTGCTCGTCGCCATGGGGCTTCTGGTGATCGGGATTCCGCTCGGATTCGTTTCGGAGCTGCTCTGGGGGACGACCCCGTAGGGACGGAGGAGTCAGGCCGGCTCAGCGTCCGGTCCTGAACAGACGACATGCGACTGACAGACCTGCTCGACAAGGAACATTCTTTCCGCTACCTCATCGGCTTCGTGCTGGCGCTGGCGTTCTTCGTCGCCGTGTGGGTGCCGTCCCGCAGCCTGGCCGGGTTCTACGACAACCTCGAGGGGCTCAGCGACAGCGTGCAGCGAGCCGACTACGAGACGGCGGAGCAACAGCTCGCCGAGGTGTCGGCCTTCTACGAGGGGAGCCGTGTCTGGGGCGTCCAGCAGCTGGTCGACTCCTATCTCTTCCAGGATGCGTTCCTGCAGCAGGCGTCCTACAGCTATCTGACCGGGGACTTCCAGACCGTCGTCGACGACCTGTCGGATGAGGTGGACGACGCGCGGGCCTCGCATCTGCTTGCGAGTGCGAAGTTCATGCTGGCCCGCGAGCGCTATCGCGCCATCGACGGCGAAGACCCGGATGCCGCCCGGATGAAGGAAGCCATCATCGTCGAGGTCATGGAGACCATCAACCCGGACTACGAGCGGGCGCTCCGGAGTGACCTCTCCGACCGCTTCGACTACAAGTGGAACTACGACCTGACCAGCAATCCCGAGGCCGTGCGTCGGGCCCTCGAGGCGCCCCGTGAAATCGAGCCACCCGAGCTTGAGCAGATGAAGGGCGAAGGCACCCCGGTGCGTCGCCGCCGCGGCTGAGTGCCCGCCGAGCGCACCACAGAGTCTTAGGAAGCGGAGCGGTGGACGCCATCACGAGACTGTTCCGGGACAGCGTCGAGTTCGCCAATCCTGAGTATCTGGCGATCGTGCCGATCGCCGGCCTCTTGCTGGCCTTCGGACTCGTCGTGTTCGCCCTCCGGTTGCAACTGCGTCCGGCCCGGACCGAGGGCTCGAATTACCCCTTCTTCGGCCACATCAAGTTCTGGTTCTTCGCGATAGCCGCCCTCGCGCTCGTCGCGGTGGCCGCGGCTCGCCCGTTCTGGGTCTACGGCGCGTCGAGCTTCAAGCGGGGTGACGTGGACGTCATCGTGGCGGTCGATGCCTCGGCCTCCATGTGGGTCAAGGACCTCGGTCCATCGCGCCTCGAGCTGGCCGTGCGCGAGGCGCTGAGTTTGTATACCCAGGATGTGCTGACGCCTGGCGATCGCACGGCCGTGTTCGTCTGGGGCACGACGGCGCTCCGTCGTGTGCACCTTTCGTCGAATGCCGAGCGGTTCGTGGAGGAGGTGGGGCGGATCGGACCACCGGTGACGCTCTCCGGTGATGCGTTCCCCTGGGACAGCGACATTGCGACCGCGTTCGAGTCGATCTATCTGTCGCTCGACAATCAAGATCGGTTCGAGTCGGGCGAGGACGACTGGCAGCCTGAGGAGCGGAGCGACCGGTTGGTGCTGCTGTTCACCGACGGCGACTTCCTGATCGACGCCGAACAGCGTAGTCGCCTGGATATCGCTCTCGGCGAGTTCAACCGCCGCGGCCTCGCGATCTACCCGATCGGGATTGGCAGCCGGACCGGCGTCAACGTGGACACGGTACTGCTCGACTACGTTCGGGGCGTCGACTACGACGAGACCCTGGAGGCGGACCTCGACGGGCAGAGGACGCGGCTCGAGCAGGACGGCATCAACATGGTGGTGCAGCGTACCGGTGGGCGCTCCTTCTCCATGGACAGTCCGCAGCTCGAGTCGGCCAACTTCCTGCGGAACGTCGTCGACAGTCACCGCAGTATCTCGTTCCAGCTCATTCCGTCCGACGACAAGCAGGAAGTCTGGCAGTGGGTGGTGATGCTGGCCATCCTGGTCTTCGTCATCGCCATGCTCCTGTATTGATGGCTGCCTCGGCCGTCGAGATAGTCGAAACGACGGTCGAGGAGCTCCAGCCCTGGCGGGACATGTATCTGCACGAGATGTCCTGTCAGGTCGTGCAGGACTCCTTCCATCGCCGCTCTGGTTGGACCCGCGAATTCCGGCTCCGCCGTGGCGACGCCGATCTCGGATACGGTTCGCTGGTCATCGGCAGGCCGTGGACCGGTACTCCCACGCTCTTCGAGTTCTTTCTCGCCCCGCCTCACCGCTCACAGCTGTTCTCGGCGTTCGAGGCCTTGGTTGCGGCCACGCGTCCCGTGGCCATGCGGGTGCAGATGAACGACGCCCTGGCGAGCGTCATGCTGCACGCCTTCGGCGCCGATCCGCGGTGTGAGTCGATCCTGTTTCACGACCGGGAACAGACCGGGCTGGTGGCGGCCGGAGCGCGCTTCAGGCCGGCCACGGCAGACGAGGCGCCAGATACCCCGGCGGCGCAGCTCCCCTGGCGAGCGGTTCTGGACGTGGACGGGGAGGTCGCGGCCACCGGCGGCGTACTGTTCCACTACAACCGCCCCTACGGCGACATCTACATGGACGTGAAGGAGCCCTTCCGCCGTCGCGGACTGGGGGCGTTCATCGTGCAGGAGCTCAAACGGCTCTGCTACCAACGCGGGTCGATACCCGCCGCCCGCTGCACCCCCGACAACGGGCCGTCGCGAGCTACCCTGCAGCGAGCCGGGTTCTGGCCCTGCGGGACCGTGGTCACCGCCACGCTGGACGGCTGAGCCGTCCAGCGGCTCGGGTACACTTCCGCCGTGAGTCTGAAGCGTATCGTCGAGGAGACCGACACGTTCGCCGGCCGTCTGTTCGACGCCGCCATCGTCTGCCTCATCCTCGTCACCATCGGCGCGTTCTCGATCGAGACCCTACCGGACCTGTCGCCCGAGACGCGGGAGCTCCTCCGACGCCTGGAGGTGTTCTCTGTGGCGGTGTTCACCATCGAGTATCTCCTCCGTCTCCTGGTGGCGGACCGGAAGCTGGCGTTCGTCTTTAGCTTCTTCGGCGTGATCGATCTGCTGGCGATCCTGCCGTTTTATATCGCGCTCGGGGTCGACCTTCGGTCGATCCGTTCGCTGCGGTTGCTCCGGCTGGCGCGCATTCTCAAGCTGGCCCGCTATGGCGACGCCATGGCCCGGTTCCGGCGCGCCGCCGTCCTGGTTCGCGAGGAACTGGTCGCGTTCCTGGGCACCGCCATGGTGCTCATCTATCTCTCGGCCGTTGGCATCTACTACTTCGAGAACACGGCTCAGCCGGAGAAGTTCGCCTCGGTCTTCGACAGTCTCTGGTGGGCGGTGGTCACGCTGACGACCGTCGGTTATGGCGACGCCTTCCCGGTGACGGCGGGCGGGCGCACGTTCACGTTCCTGGTCCTGATGGCGGGGCTGGGCGTGGTGGCGGTGCCGACCGGCCTGATCGCGTCCGCGCTCGCCCGGGTGCGTGAGGAGGAACAGGCCGAGAAACGCGCCCTGGCGTCCGAGGAGAAGGTGGTCGCGGTGACCGAAACGGCCCTCTACGTCTCCGATCTCGATCGATCGCTGGAGTTCTATCAGCGGGTGCTCGGGTTTACCCGGGCGATGGAGCCGATCGAACGGATGGCGGCCCTCGACGTCACCGACGATCAGGTTCTGCTGTTGTTCAAGCAGGGGGCGTCTGTCGAGCCCACCGTGACGCCATACGGCACGATCCCGCCCTCGGACGGGCACGGGCAACAGCATGTCGCGTTCGGTATTCGTCCGGCCGATCTGGAACGCTGGCGTGAGCGTCTCGAGGACGCGGGCATCGAGATCGAAAGCGTGGTGGACTGGCCCGAGGGCGGATACAGCCTCTACTTCCGTGACCCGGACCAGCACGCCCTGGAGCTGAAGACCTCCACCTGGCGCGGGCGCCTCCTGGACATCGGCGCCTCCTAGGTCCTCAGTACCGGGGCGTGTAGAGCCAGGTATCGGCGCGCGCCCAGCTCTGCTCGATGTCCGCGTCCACGTCGGCGTCCGAGCGTCCTTGCGCCTCGATCGCGGTCTTCAGACCGAACAGCGACCATCCGTTGTGGGGGTGGTCTTCGATCTCCTCCCGGAACACCTGCTCCGCCGCGGCCCACCTTTCGCGCTCCAGGAGCAGCGCTCCCAGCCAATGCCTGGCGGCGAAGGGCAGCGGTTCCGGTTCGTCGTAGGCTAGGCTGTCCTCGAGCTCGACCGCGTGCTCAAATGCCGCAAGTGCGGCATCGAGGTCACCCGCTTCGCGATGGAGCTCGCCCTCGAGGATGCCGCCAACGACACCAAGGAGCGTCTCCGCCGGATGGAACCGCATCTGGGCTTCCGAGGTCGCCGCCAGCTCCTTCACGCGGTTCAGGTAGACCTCGGCGAAGTCGACATCGCCCTCGCGTAGGTGCGCGTACCCCTGCGCGAAGTCCCAGAGCCCGCCCGGTACCTCGGCGTCCGGTCGCTCGGTGACCTCGAGGACCTCGTCGAATCTCCCGAAACGGATCAGCGTCAACACGTGGTGCACGCTGTTGCCGGTCAACTTGTGGAAGTCCTTGCCCGCCTGGATCGCAATCGCGCCCTGTCCGTCCATCGAGGCGGCGAAGAGCAGCATGTGCAGGTTGTGGGTCGGGTAGATGGCCACCCCGGTGCCGAACTCGGACATCTGGTCCGAGTGCCAGGCACGAAGGTTCGAGCGGACGCCGTCACCCCAGCGGCCCACTTCGTTCCACGTGTGCGACGGCATGTGGTTGATGTGGCTCGCCCCGGGGATGGCCAGGCCGAGGTGCTCCGCGCAGGCCTCGGCTTTGTCCGGCCTGGAGGTGGACTCGGTGGCATGAATGTAGAGATGACACGCCCCAGGATGTTTGATGTCCCGTTCGAGCACGCTCTCGAGCACTGCATGGAGCCGTTGCACTCTCGGGTCGTCGAGGTCACGGGTGCCGCGTCTGGGCTCCAACAGGAAGAGCGCATCGCCATAGAGCGTGGTGGCGTCGAGGTCGTCGGGGAACCGGTCTACCAGCAGGCGCATCGCCTCAGCGTAGGCTTCGTCCTGATCGCGACGCTTGTCCACCTCGAATTTCTCGACGTAGCGGACCGACAACGCGTCGATGTAGGCCCGCTCCTTCGCGTTGGCGTGCACCTCTGACAACCGTCGCGCCTGCTGCACCGCCGCATACGCGTGCGGCGCCTCCGGCGGCCGCATCGGACCGTTGAGATACGAGCCCCACGCCCAGGCCTCGCCCCAATAGCAGATGGCGCAGTTCGGATCCCGCTTCCAGGCTTCGCGGAACGACCGCACCGCGTCCGCCTTGGCGAAGGCGAACATCAGCTGCATCCCCTGGTTGAAGAAGTCCTGCGCCTCGGCATTCTCCGAGGAGATCTCGAAGGCGTAGGCGCCGAGCACTTCCGACATCAGCTCGATCGGATCCCGATACTGCTCCGGCAGCTCGGGCGGATCCTGCGCGACGGCGGTCGGCGCGCTCAGTAGCAGAGTGACGAGGGCGGCGCAGCAGGTGCGCTGGCTGAGTGTCGGCATCGGGCTCTGGCCTCCAAACGGGTCTTCTCGTGCGTCACGAACCACTAATGATACGACGGAGGTCCTGTGGGCGTTACTCGACAGGCCGACGCTTGACTTGTATTTCGCTAATAAGCCAAATAACGAATCATGAGCCGAGACGTGTTCCAGGCGCTCTCCGATCCGACCCGGCGCCGGGTGTTGCAGCTCCTGCGCGACCGACCACGGTCGGCCGGGGAGCTGGCCGACGAGTTCGATCTGTCGAAGGCCACGATGTCGGGACATTTCAACGTCCTGCGCGAAGCCGGTCTCGTGGACACGATCAAACAGGGCACCACCGTCATCTACCGAATTGAAATGACGGTCCTCGAGGACGCGCTGCTCGGGTTCGCCGAGTCATTCGGCCTGGCCGACCGCGCGACGACGCAGCGGATCGTGCGGAGGGAGGCGTGAGGGGACACTCGGCGTGGCCACTCTGGGTGGTGTTGAGCCTCGTGGCCGCGCTGTCAGTGTGGGGCTGGAGCCTGCACCCCGAACACGGTGGTCGGTGGCTGGCTCGTATGCTGGTCCTTCCGCTGATGCTGGGGGTGGTCGCGTGGCGGATTTCGCCGCGCGGCGAGCGCACGCGCGAGGAACGGCGCATTCTCGAGTGGCACCGTATCGTCTTCACGTTCGTGGGCCTGATCGTCGCGCTGGATCTGGCGTCGCAGCTGTCAATCTCGGCCGGTCTGTTGGACGCCGTCTGGAACGAGCCGCGGCTGCGAGTGGAGGGGCTGCTGCTGGGGGCGGGAGTCGCCGTGTGGGGAAATCGACTACCGACGCTGCTCTCTCCGTGGCCCCTCGGCGCCGAGCCGTTCGAGTGGCAACGCGTCCACCGGTTCGTGGGGCGGCTCACGCTGGTGGCCGGCGTCGGTCTGGTGTTGGTCTGGCTGACGTTTCCGTTGGCTCCGGCCCAGACGACGACCGCCTGGATCGTGGGCGGGGTTGCGGTGACGGCCGTCGTCCGAAAGCTCGTGTCGGTGGCGACTCCCGTCGCCGGCAACTCGCCTAGCTCCGTTCGAGCGTCTCGGAGCCGCTGACCGGCCCCAGGCAGCTCGTGCCGCTGTAGTCGATGCTGATCTGGGTCTCGGTGACCAGGGCGGTGCCGTCGAGGGTGAGCGCACATTCGATGCCGGCCTGGCTGGCGGTGCCAACGGCGTGCACCACCATTACCCCGTCCTGGTAGGTCCCGGTCGCCGTGCCGGTCAAGATGGTCCCATCCCCGCACACCCCGTCGAACGAACCGGAATACGCGTCACCCTCTTGCTGGTCGAAGTTGAAGGTCAGCTCGGAGCACGAGCCTGGCGTGGGGAGTCCGGCCGAAGCGGTACTTAGCGGCCAGGTGCCGAGCAGCACCGGCGTCAGTGAGACGCCGGTCGGGGTGAACGGGGAGCGTTCGCTCTGGCGGGTGAACTCGCACCCGGAAGCCAGAATCGTCACTCCGAGGACGAACATCGTCGTTACGAATCGGTGCAGCATCTCGGTGGCTCCCGACAGAACGGCCCCGGGGACGGCCGGTTCTGAGGTGTGCCTACCGGTGTCGCAATACCGATACCACTCGCCGCGGTGTTACACCGCGATCTCGGGGACGTCGCCGTCGGTGATGAGGTCGGGTTCAGTGGCGGCGCGTATCTCGTCGACCTCGACGCCCGGTGCGCGTTCCAGCAGTCGAAGGCCGTCGCTCGTGATCTCCAGTACCGCCAGGGACGAGATCACCTTGTTGACCACCTGCTTGCCGGTGAGCGGCAGACTGCACTCGTTCAGGATCTTCTGGTCCCCACGTTTCGAGAGGTGGTCCATGACAATCAGCACCTGCTTGGCGCCGCTCACCAGGTCCATCGCGCCTCCAGGGCCTTTGACGACCGCGCCCGGAATCATCCAGTTGGCCAGGTCCCCCGTACGAGAGACCTGCATCGCGCCCAGGATGGCCAGGTCGATATGGCCGCCCCGGATCATGGCGAAGCTCTGGGCGCTGCTGAAGAAGCTGGCCCCCGGGACCGTGGTCACGGTTTCCTTGCCGGCATTGATCAGGTCCGCGTCGATCTCCGATTCGGTGGGATAGGGGCCGATGCCCAGCAGGCCGTTCTCGCTCTGCAGCTTCACGTCAACGCCATCCGGAATGTAGTTCGCGCACAGCGTCGGAATGCCAATGCCGAGGTTGACGTAGAAGCCGTCCTTGATCTCCTGGGCGGCGCGCGCCGCCATCTGCTCACGGGTAAGGGCCATGCTGCTATCCTTCGCGCGTCGTCCGACGCTCGATGCTCTTCTCGGTGTACTCGCCCACCACGATCCGGTCGACGTAGATGCCTGGGGTGTGCACGTGGTGCGGGTCGATCTCGCCCACCGGCACGATCTCTTCCACCTCGGCCACCGTCACCGCCCCGGCCTCGGCCATCGGCGGGTTGAAGTTCCGGGCGGTCATCCGGTACACGAGGTTGCCCTCCTCGTCCGCCTTCCATGCCTTCACCAACGAGACGTCGGCGTGGAGCGCCGTTTCCAGCACATGGGGCTTCCCGTCGAGCTCCCGGGTTTCTTTGCCTTCGGTCAGCGGCGTGCCGTAGCCGGTCGGGGTGAAGAACGCCGCGATGCCCGCGCCCCCCGCCCGCATCCGCTCGGCGAGCGTGCCTTGTGGATTCAGCTCGACCTCGAGGATGCCATCGAGAAACTGCTTCTCGAACAGCTTGTTCTCGCCCACGTAGCTGGCAATCATCTTGTCGATCTGCCTGGATTCCAGCAGCAGACCGAGGCCGTCGCCGTCGACGCCCGCGTTGTTGCTGATGCAGGTGAGCTCTTTGATGCCCGAGTCTCGGAGGGCTCGGACGAGGCTCTGCGGCACCCCGCAGAGACCGAAGCCGCCCACCATCAATGTGATGCCGTCACTGAGCAGCCCGTCGAGGGCGGCGGCGGAGCTGGAATAGACTTTCCTACGCATGTCGTCGTCCAGGCTATGAGTCGCCACCGGAGAGCGGGCCGTCAGGCACGCCGGCTCCGCGTCGGATGAACCGCGCGAGGTTGGACATGTCTTCGTCGCCCAACCCCTGGGCGATGAGACCGTCATCGATCGTGGCGACCAGGCTGGCAATCGGCACCGGCACCTCGAACGTGCGCGCCGTATCGAGGGCGATACCCAGATCCTTGCGATGAAGCCTGGTGCGGAAGCCCAGCGGATAGTTGTCGTTGAGCACGTTGGCCGACCGGTTCTGCATGATCCAGGAGCCGGCCACGCCGCCGCCGATCGCTTCGACGACCTTCTGCGGATCCGCGCCTGCCTTGCTGGCCAGCGTGAGCGCTTCGCCGAGCGCCAGGTAGGTGCCGGCGATGACCACCTGGTTGGCGACCTTGGCGACCTGGCCGGCGCCAACGTCGCCGATGTGGGTGACCTTCGAGCCCAGGACCTCGAGCACCGGCGTCGCACGCGCGAAGTCCTCGGGGCTGCCGCCGCACATGATCGCGAGGGTGCCCTTGATCGCGCCCTCCGACCCGCCTGACACGGGAGCGTCGACATACCCGATGCCCTTCTCGGCGAACGCGGCCGCGATCTCGCGCGTCGCCGCCGGCGCGATCGACGAACAGTCGATGACGAGCGAGCCGCTGGCCAGTCCGTTGATTGCGCCGATCTCGCCGTCGAGCAACACCCGCTGCACGTCAGGGGTGTCGGAGACGCAGGTCAGGACCACCTCGGCCCCACTGGCGGCGGCGGCCGGCGTGTCGGCCCGGGTCGCTCCGTCAGCCACCAGCGGTTCCTCGCGCTCGCGGGTGCGGTTGTTCACGACCACGCTGTGGCCCGCCTTCAACAGGTTCCGCGCCATCGGGGAGCCCATCGTCCCCATCCCAATCACCGCAATGTTCATGTCGTCTTCCTTCCGTCTTCTGTCTCCTGACTCCTGTCTCCTAGGAGTGCAGTTTCATGGCTTCGCATGCACGATGCCGCGTCCCGACTGCGGCCGCATCGTCACGAGTGACATCAGCTTCTTCCAGTAGCGAAACGATGGCCTGTAGCGGATGTCCACGTCACTGAACCCGGAGAAACGGAGCATCTCGGTCAAGGCGGTCATCGTCGGGATGCCGCAGAGATCGTAGGTCTGTTCGTCCGTCCGCTCGTCGCCCGGAAAGAACGGGACCAGGAGATAGCGCTCGTGGATGAACGGCAGCAACACATGGGTCTCGCAGACGAGTAACTGACGTGTCAAGCGCGCCATCCGCTCGAGCGCCGCCATCGGGGTGCGCAGATGGTAGAACACACCGAGGAACAGGACCAAATCGAACTGACCCAGCTGGTCCACGTCGAGCTCGTGGGCGTCCAGATGCTGGTACTCGACTCGCGACTGCTGCCGCTCGTGCGCCGCCAGGAACTCGTCCATACCGAACTTGTCCCATGCGAACCGGTCGACGGCGAGGACCCGGTCGGCGCCGCGCCGCTCGCACTCGAACGAGAAGTAGCCGTGCCACGCCCCGACGTCGAGAACGCTCCAGCCGGTGAGATCCTCGGGAATGCCCAGCAGACGCAGGCGTCGCTCGAACCGCCGCCTGACCCGCCACTCTTTCGTGAACGGTGCGGCACCCGAATCGGGCTCGGTGATGAACTCGTGCGTGCGAGCCATCGGGCCCTCGTCAGTGGTGAGCGTTGGGATGCGCGGAGGCTGGTTCCAATCGGGGATCTGCCACCGGGATTACCGGGAACGTCTGCAGGAAGGTCAGGTAGCACCAGGCGAACAACCCGCCGACGCCAACCGTGACCAGCAACTCGACCAGACCGATGGGAACGCCGTCACCCTGCCAGAGAGACGGTGACACCAGAATGAACCGCTCGAGCCACATCCCGACGAAGGCCACGAGCGCGATGATGGTCAGGCCACGGGCATTCGTCTTGACCGCCCGGCTCAGGAGCACCACGAACGGGATGACGAACGCCATCGCGAACACGATCCAGGCGACCGGCGCCCAAGCGCCGTGCATGCGGTGATAGATGAACTCGGTCTCTTCGGCCAGGTCGCCGTACCAGATGACGAGATACTGCGACCAGAACATGTATGCCCACAGAATACAGAAGCCGAACAGGAGCTTCCCGATGTCGTGGAGCTGATGCGAGCCGATGTAGTGGGCCAGCTGTAGCTTGTCGCGCGACCACACGGCGATCACGCTGAGGAACGCGATCCCGATGAAGAGATTGCCGATGAAGTAGTAGCCGCCCGCCAGAGTGGAGAACCAGTGCGGTTCGAGCGACATGAAGAAGTCGAAACCCACCAGCGTGAAGATCCACCCGTAGGCGATCAGGATCACGGGGGCCAGCCGGCTCTGGGACCGTTGTGAGGCGTCGCGCTCGGCGTCGGTTCCCTGCCACCCCTCGATCAGGCGTCGGCTGATGCCGGTGGCCTTGACCTCGGCCGACTCGTCGAGCTGACCGATGTCCGCCCGGAGCGACCGGTAGACATAGAGGGCGCTCAGTCCGGAGAGCAGGAAGAACCCGACGAGTTGCCGGCTCACGAAGAACGGGATGTTGAGCCACGGCGTCTTCGCTTCGACCGGATGGTGCACCCAGGGCATCCACGTGCTCGTGCCGAGCAGGAGCACGACGAGCAGCACGAACGAGATGGGGAAGAACGCGGAGGTGGCTTCCGCCGTGCGCTTGAGACCACGCCCCCAACGAGACGAGGTGACCTGCATGATGGCCGAGACGACCACGCCTGCCTGCGCCAATCCGCCGAAGAACAGGAAATTCACCAGCAGCGACTGCCAGGCCCGGATGCTGTCGCCAATGAACAGTCCTGCCACGAACGCCAAGGCGCCGACCAGGCCGGCGCCCAGACAGAGACGGCGTGTGCCGTCGGGCACGATGGGGGTTCCGACCGCGATCATTGGCGTCTCTGGGGCCGGACGGTCTCGAACGACTTCACGTAGAGCACGACCGCCCACCGTTCCTCGGGGCTGAGCTGTGAGGCGAGCGGAGGCATGTTGAAGCCACCCTCGCGGATGATGGCGTAGATCCAGCCGTCGGTGTAGTTCTCCTGGATGTGCGGCAGCCGCAGGTCGGGCATCCGACGAAAATGGCTGGCGATCTGGCCATCGCCCTGGCCGGTCTGGCCGTGGCACACCGCGCAATAGGTGCCGTAGAGTTGCTCTCCGTCCGCCAGCACGTCAGGAGTGGGCTCGAGCGGATTCGGGAGATCTTGCGATTCGATCCGGTCGCGGAGACGGACCCCGTCCACGGCAATGGTGTCCTCAACCGGGGCGCGCGGGTCTGTCCCGGGCAGCACGACCGGGCCTTCCCACATGTTTCGCATGATGGCCGGTTGCGCCGAGGCCATGGCGGTCGCCAGGACGACGAGCATTCCCGCGCGGAGTCCGTGACCGACGAGCGTTCTCATTCCAGTCATGCCTACTCCCGGACCTCGGTAGCCCCGTACTGCTCGAGCTGCTCACGCACCGCGGCCGCCTGTCCAGCGTCGCAGACCACGCTCAACCCGAACTTGTCGTTCGTGAAGCTGGGGTCTGGCGCCGGTTGGCCAGTCAACCGGGGCAGTCCCGCCATGCCCAGGAACGACAGCATGCCGCTGATGGCGCCGATCAGGATGGTCAGCTCGAAGGCGATCACCACGAAGGCGGGGATCGAGATGAGCGGTTTGCCGCCCGTGATCATCGGCCAGTCGAGGACGGTGTAGATCGGGAACGCGAAACCCAGAAAACAGCCGACGAGGCCGCCGACCAGGACGAATGTCCGGACCGGGCT
>MDTE01123988.1_pt1 | contig 21923 bp, 16 predicted proteins | sample 811231 | NCBI WGS metagenome assembly MDTE01 (sample SAMN05326651, study PRJNA326480) | marine metagenome | isolation source: seawater | place: Indian Ocean: Red Sea | collected 2010 | reverse complement strand
TGTGGTCGATCGGGGTGATGTGAAAGGGGTGGCAGAAAAGGAGGGAATCTCAATTGAGATGTCGGCCCGGAGGCTTCGACACAAGTTTCTCGCCAGGGTCGCTTCGGATCAGTCATGTCGGATGGTGTGGTTGGCTCACCACGCAGACGATCAAGTTGAACTCTTTCTCATCCGTCTGCTCCGGGGCGCGGGATCGCTAGGTCTTGGAGGAATGCGCCTGTCTCAAAGGTCGCCCTTCGCAGAGGGAGTCACGTTGGTGAGGCCGTTTTTAGGGACCCGAAAGAAGAGTTTGCTTTCATTCGCGCGAGAGCATGGTGTTGCGTTTCGGGAGGACTTGAGTAACCAGGATTTGAATCCCTTGCGGAATCGGATTCGCCATCAGTTGCTACCGCTTCTCCGTGAGCAGTTCAATCCAGCGGTGGAGCAGAACCTCCTTCGTGCTCAGGAAATCCTGTCGGAAGAACATCGCCTGATTTCCAAGATGGTCGGGGAGAGCCTGCAAGGATCGTCCCCTCCACCGTTTGAAGGGTTGCCGGCCGCCCACCAGCGTGAATGGCTGCGTCAGGAACTCTTGCGCCTCCGGGTGGTCCCTGAATTCGATCTCATTGAGCGATTGCGTCACGAACCCGATGGCACGCGGATGATGGTCGCGGACGCTCGATTGGTCTGCCGGGATTCATCCGGAAGGGTTCATGAAGGGCTCGCTCCTCAACTCGAATTTTCGCCGGAAGCTCGAGTTCTTGAGTTGGGTAACAGGCCCTTGCCTCTTCAGATTGAGTTTGGAGGGTATCGGATGGTTTTTGAGCAGGGAAGGCAAGGGGATCCCGAGTTTGACCCCGCTCGAATCGAGGGTCAGAGCGAGGTCTTCGACGCCGAACTCGTGGGGGACCGGATTCGCTTGCGATTCTGGCAAGCGGGGGATCGGTTTCAACCCATCGGGATGCCGCACAGCCTCAAATTACAGGATTGGTTCACCAACGAAAAAATCTCTGTCTCTGAGAGGCGTTCGCGGATCCTGGTGGAGAGTGCGCAAGGGGACTTGTTTTGGGTGGTCGGCATGCGAATCGGGGAGCGTTGCCGGGTGACCGAAGGGACGCTTCGGGTGATGAGAATTTCATGGGAAAGGCAACGATAAAATAGCGCAGCTTTTTTTTTGCTTTTTCTTTGAGGGTATCTCCATGATGAGGTGATGACATCGCCCCTCGCGATTCTTTGTTATGAAAAACTTCTGCCCGGCAGTCAGATGGTCACTCGCCTCGAGGATCTCTCCTATCGGGTGGAGGTTTTGAATGACTCCAGTGAGTTGCTGGCGGTGGCCGAGCGGAGTCGTCCTCTCGTCGTTTTGGTCGACATGGCGTCGCAAGAAAACGATGTTGCGCGGGACATCTCCGCCCTCAAGAACGGGGCTGATACTGGGCATATTCCGGTGCTGGCCTTTACCTCCCAAGAGGATGAAGAGGGACAACGAGGCGCGCGATCGGTCGGGGCTGACTTGGTTGCCGGTGAAGCAGCGATCCTGGATCAGTTGCCGTCCCTGCTGGATCATGTATTGGAACTAAAGGAGTCGTAATCGAAAATGGCAGTCGCTGAAGTCAAATTGGATCAAGGCATTCACATCATGCACTTGTTCTACCGGGTTGATCGAACGGTGTGGGACGACCAAATGGAGGGTGTTTCCGGCAATGTTCGGATACGGTTGGAGCGTTTGCTGAAGGAAAATGCAAATCCATGCCAACCCCGGATCGTGCCGTTTGTGAATGTGGGAGCCAAGGCGGACCTGGCGTTCATGATCTATGCCGCGGAACTTGGAAAACTGAGTGCGTTGCATCGGGAGTTGGAGTGTTGTTTTCCTGCCGACGCGATTGACCTGGTTTACAGCTACCTGAGTGTGACCGAGCTTCCCGAGTATGTGACGACCGAAGAGGATCTGAAGCGCATGATTATCGGGTCCGAGAACCTGGAAGAGGGGTCGGACGCTTTCGAGCAGCGGCTTGAGGTCTATAAGAAAAAGCAGAAGGAATATCAGCATTACCGACTATATCCCGAGCTTCCCGATTGGGAGGTCATGGGCTTTTATCCGATGAGCAAGCGTAGATCGGGGGCGGACAACTGGTATTCCTTGGATTTTGAAACGCGGAAGAGGATGATGGCCGGGCATGCCAAGGTGGGGCGGCAGTATGCCGGGCGGATTTCGCAATTAATCACCGGATCGACGGGGCTCGATGATTGGGAATGGGGCGTCACTCTCATGGCGCATCAGGTCGATGCGTTGAAGGAGATTGTTTACGAAATGCGCTTTGATGAAGTGAGCGCGCGCTTTGGTGAGTTCGGTCCGTTTTACGTGAACCTTCGCATGGAAATTTCCGATGCATGGGAACACTTAAAACTGTGAAAAACCTGTGCAAAAGTTTTCCATGTTTGAAAGTCGTTGATGGATGGAGAGTAACGTTGAGCTTCCGAACAAGGGCTTGACCTTAAAACATGGAAACGATTACGCTCCGATACGAATCCACAAGATTTTAGTTGTTACTATCTGTGTTGTTTTTTGGGTGTCAGATGAAGGCCCCGGGTAGTCGGATTGATCGCTTCTCCGACCGAAGAGTTTTAGTAGAAATCGATTCAGGAGACATGTGTAATGGCCAGTGGCAAAGTTAAATGGTTTGATAACAAGAAAGGGTTTGGTTTCATCATACAGGAAGAATCCGGGGCCGATATTTTCGTGCATCATTCAGCGATCAGTGGTGATGGTTTCAAGACGTTGAACGAAGGGGAAATGGTTCACTTTGAGATCATTCAGAGTGACAAGGGTTTGAAGGCTCAGAACGTTCAACGGGGCTACTGCGAGTAGCTTCGTATTCTTCCCAGTTAAGTTGTCCATGGGGTGTCCCTCCGGCGTTCTCATTTCAAGTTGCCGGGGGTTTCCTTGACGCCGGTGGTAGGTTCGGTAGTGACGGTGGGCATTAAGTGATCGCTTCCGTCTATCTTCACGTTCCCTTTTGTGCGAAGAAATGTGAGTATTGTGCGTTTTACTCGGAAGGGACAGATTCGGGTCGGATGGACCGGTTTGTCGCCGCGCTGGTCAAGGAGATTGGACGGCATGCTGCGCTCGCGAGCCCCAAGACCGTGTTCTTTGGGGGCGGTACTCCCACCTTGCTGACATTGGCTCAGTGGCGTCGGATCTTTGCTGCGTTGACGGCGGCGGGATGGACGAATGTTGAGGAGTTCACGATTGAAGGGAATCCGGCGACGATTTCATTGGACAAGGCGACGTTATTCCGTGACCACGGTGTGAATCGGTTTTCCATGGGGGTGCAATCCCTGGATGCGCCTCTCTTGGAACGACTTGGCAGGGTTCATACCCGGGAAATGGTCTTCCGTTCCGTCGACATTCTTCGTCGGGCGGGATTCGATAATCTGAATTTGGATCTGATGTTTGCCATCCCCGGCCAAACGATGGCGGTTTGGAGCTCGACTCTGGATGAAATCCTCGACCTCAAGAGCGAGCATCTCTCCTGCTATGAGGTGATCTATGAGGCGGACACGCCGCTTTACGAGCAATTACAAGCCGGAGCATTCGATGTTGACGAGGAACAGGCCTGTGAGATGTACGACCTGATGGTGGATCGGCTTGCCGCTCGAGGTTATCGTCAGTACGAAATCGCCAATTTCGCGAGGTCGGATGCCGACGAACGGGATGATCAACCGCGGCGGGCCTGCCGCCATAACATCAACTACTGGACCGGAGGGGAGTATCTTGGTTTGGGACCGGCCGCAGCCGGACATCTCCAGGGACAACGTTATCAGAATTGGGCCAATACCGACCTCTACTGTCAGGCCATTGAGGCCGACCGGCTTCCTCGGGATGGAGGGGAAAGGCTCAACCCCCTTGCCAAGGCATCGGAGTCGGCTGCGTTTTCACTCCGAATGAATCGGGGGATCGACCTGCGGGGTTTCGAAGATCGAACTGGATTTCGCCTGGAGCAAACCTGGGCTCGAGAACTCGAAACCTTAGTGGTCAATGGTTGGGCCGAGCACGCGGAGGGGTGTTTTCGTCTGACCCGTCGTGGGTTGCGCTTTGCCGATGCCGCGGGAGCGGAATTGCTCAAGGGCTAACCCAAAGGAGGGGCGGCTATTTCTCCTCGAGTGTGACTTCTCCCTGCCAATCGTCGGAAAGCGTGGCGGGATCCAACGACTCGAGTTGGCGGAGATAGAAAGCAGAGGGCCCATCGCCGGAGGCTCGTTCGGCCTGCGACTGCTTGAATGCTCGGATAGCTCCTTCGAAATCCCGGCCATGAAAGGCCTGCAAGCCACTGTTGAAATGCTCCAGGCACGATTGGGGGATCGAGGTTTCATCGTGGGTGGGATCGAGGACTTCCAACACCTCAACCGTGCGCTCAAACCCTTTGAGTCGAAACCGGCCCAGTGCCCGGGTCTGAATGTGTGGAGCGGCTGCGGTTCGGGTCTCTCGGGAAATCAGAATGCGCGTTCCCAGGTATTTGTTTAAGCCCTCCAGACGGGAAGCGAGATTGATATTCTCGCCAATGGCGGTGTAATCGACTCGATTGGCGCTCCCGAAATTACCGACGTCCGCGGAACCGGTGTGGATGCCCACTCGAGTATGGACCGGCTTGCTTTCACTGAATCGATAGGGTTGCCGTTGGATTTGGATGGCGGCCTGGCAGGCACGCGTGGCATGATCGGATTGAGGTTCCGGGGCATTCCAGAAGGCAAAGATGGCGTCGCCGATATACTTCACGACCGTGCCGTCGGTCGCGTGAATCCCGTTGCTGACGGTGGTTTCAAAGTAGCCGTTCATGAGATCGGCGAGTTTGCTGGAATCCATCCCCTCGGAAAGGGAGGTAAACCCCTCGATGTCGCTGAATAGGATGGAAAGCTCCTGCTTCTCGGCCCCTGGCTTGAGGAAGTTTTCGTCCGGCCGACTGGCAAAAGCTTTGACCAGTTTGGGTGAAAGATAGGCGCGGATCGATTGTTCAAGAAGCTGCTTTTGAACATACAGCTTGAGGGAGTTGAACAGCACTGAAAAGCCCCAAGCGAGGGGGATTTGAATCGCGAGGGTAATGGCCCATGGGAACCAGAGGCGGTGGGCCCAGTGCAGGTAGTGTGCGACCCAGAAGACGATCAGGGCCGCTCCGATCGCAGACAAGGTGGCGGCGACGGGACGGAGCAATACCAATCCGCTTCCCAAAAAGAAACTTGTGAGTAGAAAGTAAATCAACTGAGTTTTTTTGGGGATTTCATTGAGCCAATCCCCGCGCAGCAGGTTGAGGAGAATGGTCGCATGAACCTCGGCCCCGGCGATGAACTTCCAATGCTCTCCGGAGAGCCCCCAGGTGGACCAAGGGTGTCGGAGTTCGTCTTTTCGCTCCCCCGAATTGTAGGTCTTCAGATGAGCCCCGATGTAGACGATCTTATCTTTGAAGAGGGGTTCAGAGCGAGCGTGGTCGCCAACCACCTCCGAGAATGAAAACCAGGGGAGGCTTCGAGGAGGGCCGTAGTAGTTTACCCAGCGTGGTTGAACTCGGTTATTCTCGTCGTCGGTGAGTTCCAAGCCGAGGAATTGGGCGGTGGACCACGTGAGGCTGCTGATCAGCTCGCCTTTGCCGGATTGATGCAAATGGCGACGTACTTGGAAATCGGGGTCGTATTGGAGGGCCGAATAGCCGATGTCCGCACAGACTTCATCAAACAGTTCGTAAGGAAGAATCGGTTCGCTGAGCTGGCTTGATTCTTTGCCTCCGAGTTCGTTCTTGATGAGATCGATGGCCAGAATCACCTTTCCGTTTTCAGCGATTGCTGTGGCAAACGTTTGATCGATCTCGGGGTTTCGGGGAGAGGGATCGGCAAAGACAATATCGAACACCACCGCTCGTGCCCCCTCAGCGCTCAGGCGTTTGACGAGCTCCGTATGGTGGTTGCGATCCCAGGGGGCGTTGTAGGGTTGCCCCAGGTCTTGGTGCGATCGGTCATCGAGGTAGACCAAGACGACATCATTGGGGACGGTTTCCGGTCGCGGCACGAATGGGGTGAAGATCGACGGAGTCAGGTAAGGTTGATCAAAACTCAGGTGCTTGAGGGATTTGGACAGGGAGAACTCGAAATCCCAAACGATAAGGGTGACCGTCGCCGAGAAGAGAAAACTCAGGACGATGCCGATCCGATTACGCTGCCAATCGATACGCGGGTTCACCTGCGGGGCTTCCTCTTCACGTAGCAGAGGAGGGGAAACTTAGAAATTGAATCTCAGGCTGGCAACAAACATTCGTTCCCGGGGGAGCTCCTGGTAGAGATTGAGCGGGTTGAGTTGATAATCGTTGTCGGTCAGATTGAGGATCCCGACCTGAACCTGAGCCCGGCGCTGCGCAAACCGGTAACCGGCAAACGCATTGATCTGCCAAAAGTCATCGCCTGGAAGACGGGGGGTATAACCCCGATTTGTTTGTCGGGACCAAACGGCGTCCCACTGCATGTAAACACCGGATTCATGATTGTAGCGGGCGTAGCATCGAACTTGATGGAGAATCGCTTCCAGATTTTGCGCCGCCGATGCCAGGACGGCGGTGGGGATTTCGGGAAGCCGTTGATCCAGGTTGGCCTGGCTGACCCGGTAGGTGGCCCCGATTCCCAGATCCCTGGCCACGAGTTGATCAAGCGTGACGAGAAGCGAGCGCTCCTCGAACTCAAGGGTTTGCGGGGTTGTGGTGGGCGTCGCGGGGAGCGAATCAAATTGAAACACCCCCTGTTGGCGTTCCCCGTCGGACCGAAGGACCTCGGCGGCGACACTCAGATAAGTTTGGGATGGAAATTGTTGATCCCAGGCCAGCCCCAGGGTTTCGAATTGACTCCCCGGGACGAGTCCCACCACTGATTCTGGAATAAGGCTCCGGAAGGCATGGTTGAAGCCGCCCAATTGGGTCGGTTCAAGCCGGATGCTGTTGTCGAAAAACACACCGCCCAGCGATTGGGTGTATAAGCCACGAAGGGCGGTTCCTTGGATGGGCTCCCATCGAAAACCGACTTTGGGGGAGACCAGGGATTGCGATTCCTGTCCGGCGGACAAGGGAGGTATCTCGCTATTGAGAGGGTAATCGAGATGATCATAGCTGATCCCGCCCCATAGTTGGAGGGGGTCGAGGATATTCCAGCCATAGTAGGCATAGGTGTTGAATCGTTCGAGCGATTGGTCAAATCCATGGTCCACCGGGGGATTGGCAAAGATGGGGGGGAAGGCAATCGGGCTGCGGCCGAGTGTCGCCTGAGAGTCGATGTCGGCCCACTGGTAGCGGGTTCCAATGATCAACGAGTGAGATCCGGTCTTCAAGAGATGTTGAAGCTCTCCGGAATATCCCTCCAGCGCTCGGGTGTAGTCCAGATCGAACCGAAGGGGAGTGACGCCAGTGACGGCCCCCGTTGGGTTCTTGCTGAGCGTGGTCACAATAGCGGTTGGGTCGGTCCGAGTGAGTCGGTCGTCGAAACGGCTGGCGAGAAACAAGGTATGACTGCCCGGATGCCATTCACGATGATAACCGATGAACAAAAGGGGTTCCTGTACTTCAGTGACCCGTTGAGTCGTGCTCGCGGCAGCTTGTGAGTAATACTGGGCGACGTCGCCGGACTCGTAGTCTGAGTAAACGGTCTGGACCAGAAGGCTGTCCTGCTCGGTCAGATTGAACTTGGCCTTGGCCCAGACCGCCAGTCGTTCAAAGTCGTTGTTCGGTCGCTGTCCCAGTTCCGTCCGATAGTCGACATCGAGGGAGTAGCTGAAGTCGTCGAAGTTCCCGTACTGGGAGGATGTTTGCTGCCAGTCGCCGTTGCTGAAGTAATCCGTGTGAGAGCTGTAACCGAAGCCATTGCGGTCAAAGAGACGGGAATACTCGTGGAGGGAGATGTTTTGAGAGAGCGGCGCGGCCCCCACCGGGGCCAGGAGATTGGCCAGGAACAGTTCGCTCGCCCAAGGTGTCTCGTATCGGAGATTGATTTGCTTGGGATCCCGCAAGGGATCATAGCTGCTGGCCAGAAAGAGATGCGCCGAGGGGTTGGTGATATCAAAGTCCACGGCCCTTGAAGCCTCCCGCCGGCTCAATTCCAACATGTTGGCATCGCGATAAACACTGGCGAGATTGGCTGCCCGAACCGCCTGATCCTGATCGAGCAGATACCGTGATCGAAAGAGTCCTCGGTTATCGTTCAGCTGCTGCGACCGCTGGAGATCAGAAACGGCCTCGTTGATTCGATTTTCTTGTTTCTTCACCAGTGCGCTATAGAGCCATGCAGTTGGGTCGTTGGGATCCAGGTCCTGTGCCCGAACCAGGTCTTTAAGGGCCAACTCATTCAAGTTCTCCGTGCTATAGGCCTTTCCGAGATAGCCTCGGAACAGGGCCCGCTGAGGCTCGAGAATGGCGGCCATCTGGAGGGCTTGCCGGCCGGCCTCGGTCTGGCCTCTCTTGAAATGAATGAGGCCTTTTCCAAGCCAGCCATTGCCTAATCCTTCATCCAGATCAATGGCCTGAGCGAAGGCGGTCTCGGCTGATTCCAAGCGGTCGAGCGCCAAGTCGACGAAGCCGAGAAGGGCAAAGAGTTGGGCGTTCTCCGGGTGAAGCCGTCGGGCTTGTTTGATCGACTGTTGGGCAGAGTCGTGCCGGCCCATGCCGAATTCAAGTTCAGCCCGCCTGACCCAAGCGTAGCCAAAATCGGGAGCCTCCTCGAGACTCTTCAGGATCGCTTGCAAGGCGGATTCGAGGTCGTGCCGCGATTGGTGCCAATAGGATATGGCCATCCAATGAGTCGCCGATGATCCCTCTCGAACCGGGTTTGATGCAGGCTGGTTCTGGATGGCGGCGAGAAACACATCGAGAGCCGTGGTCAGGGGATGCGTTGATTCATTTGTCAAAAGCTGCCGAACGCCATCAATCTGGCCCGCAGCAAGTTCGACGGTGGCAGCGTAGAATTGACCGCCGATCGAGGGATAGGCCCCGTCTTCGGGGAGCTGTTGCAAGGCGAGTGATAGGTTGCCCCGTCGATAGGCCTCGAGGCTCGCTCGGAGCTGGTTCCGTTCATCCGGGGAGAGGTCCAAATCAGGAAGGTGGATGAGACCGGGATAATAAAGCGTCCACTGGATGGTGTTGAGCGCATCGATGGCCGCGACCGTTCGGGGGCGTTCACCGGGAGCCACAATCCCACGTTCCCCGCTCACAAGGGTCGTCGAACCGAGCTCGGATGAAAGGAAGACTTCACCGTCCAACATCGTCACCTCAGTGGATCCATCGGCAGCCACGGTGAGGTCAAATTCAGTGCCACGGATGGCACCTGACGTGATCGGCGTGCGAAAATTGATTTCGGTCGGATTCTCGCGACTGAACAGATAGCTTGATCCCGACCGCAGATCGAGCGTGGCCTTGCTGGAGTTGGCGGTTGGCGCTTGAATCACCAAGTTCGACAGTTGGCGTATTCGCAGCATACTCTTGTCGGACATCTGGACGGTTGCTCGGCTTCGTCGGCCGGTACGGACCCGGTTGCCGGTGTTGAGCACCTGATTGGTCCTCCCCGCCGTCCAGTTTTCGCCGCGGTCCGTCGAGATTTCGACCCGACCGCTCAAGGAGATCAAGCGGGCCAATTCCGAAGGGGGACGGGTCTGGGATTGGCTTTCGGGAATGATCGATCGCCCCAGGAAGGCGAGGCACGACAGTGCCAAGGCGAGGGAGAACGATCGGCGTCGTCGGATCACATCTCCTTTCATTGGTCTTTGTTTCCTGTTTCGATTCATCAGTGAGGACGAGACTACTCCGATTGTTGGCATGGAACAACCCTCCCGCAGCATTCCGGTTCGGAGAGGCTCCTCCACGGGGCCATTTAACCATTCGACCCATTTCGATCGGAATCCGGATCTCGTCGCTTGGATCATCCCTCGCAGGAACGAGACAAGCAGGAAGCGAACCAGAAAGCGATCGTCCATTGGTTGATTCTGTTTTTGAGCGCTCTGGTGCGGAGAGCGGGGCGCTTCGAACCTTGGGGGTGGAATAAATCTTGATTGGGGTTCTGTCCCCATTTCGAACGGGTGGTGCCAAACGCCTGGTCGACCGGCGATGCCTGGTGGTTTTGAAGTAGTCATCTTCCGTTGAAGCTGCTACGCTCCCGTCCAGAACCGGTTTAGGGTGCGTTGATGAAGAATATTTTGGTCACAGGCGGTGCGGGATTTATTGGGTCCAATTTGGTGTTGGCATTGCAGGAACGATATCCGGATGCCTGGATCGTGGTGGTTGATGATTTCCGTTCGGGGGATTTTCGGAATCTGCAATCTTACCGAGGCGACATCGTGGCGGCGGATGTTTCCCGGTTAGATTTCGGACGGCAATTCTCCAGGATGACGTTTGACGCGATTTTCCACCAGGCGTCGATCACGGACACCACCGTGCATGATCAGCGACTTCAGGTGCACGACAACGTCGAGGGATTTCGTCGGATTCTCGAATTCGCCGCTCCCAATCTGACTCCCGTGGTCTACGCATCGTCTGCCGCGACCTATGGGACCAGACGCACGGTGATGCGGGAAGATATGGCGCCGGAGCCCGCCAACGTCTATGCCTTTAGCAAGGTTCAGCTGGATCACCTTGCCCGGGCATTTTCAAAGCAGTATCTGGCATGGCGGATTGTGGGGCTTCGTTATTTTAATGTCTATGGTCCCCATGAGGCCCACAAAAACGCGGCGTCGAGCATGATCTTTCAGCTCTACTCCCAAATGGTTTGCGGGAAGCGGCCGCGGGTCTTTGCGGGGGGCGAGCAGAAGCGAGATTTTGTCTCTGTCACGGACGTCGTTGATTTGACCATTCGGGCCGTCGAGGCACCGGCGAGTGGGGTCTACAATTGTGGCTCCGGGGTCGCTTATTCCTTTAATCAGGTCATTGCCTCGCTCAACGAGTGTTTGGGGACGAATTTGGAGACAGATTATTTCGAGAATCCCTATCGGTTCTATCAGCCCCATACCGAAGCGGATATGTCACGAGCGAAGCGGGATTTTGGATTTGTGCCCCAGTATCATCCAAAGGCTGGCATCGCCCATTATGTGGAGACGCTCAAGAGTGCCGACTCGGCATGGGTGACCGATTGATCCACCAGCGGCCCCATCCCGAAATGGACGGGCCGGTTCTGGCCCGCCGTCGAAGGCGGATCGTTGGGGGGGGGCTCGGGGTGTTGACGGCTCTGGTGCTGTTGGGTGCCTCCACTCAAACGAGTTTTTTTGGCCGCTGGATTCTTCGTTCGCAGGGGTTCCCGTCGGAGGGAATGATCGCCTCGGCTGAGTCGTTTCGTTTGGTGGGGGGGAGTCGTGTGGTTGCGACCGGTTTGAAGGTGGTAGCGTCGGGAGGCGAGTCGGTTTTCGAGTGTGATGAACTGAACTGCGTCGTCAACCTTTGGGATTGGATGCGAGGCCGGCTCTCGTTGAATTCGCTTTCCATCAAGGGCGGATCGCTTGAGATCTTCACCCCACTCGAGGGAACCGGTGCGGCCGCGCGCTTGTGGGCGCTCTTGGCGCGGGACCGAACGAACCCTCGGAGACCCCTTGAGGGGGTGCGGTTGGGACGGGTGGTCCTGGAGGAGAGCCAGGTTCGCTTTCGTTGGGAGCGGTGGCCTGGCGCTGGCATCGAACTGAGGCAACTCAACGTGAAAGGGGGATCGTTCACCCCGGGACGCCCGAGCTCTTGGAGCGTGTCGTCCGTCATGAAAGGTTGGAGTCAGGCCGATGAGAGCATCAGCCTTCAGTGCGGAGGTGACGTCAGGGCCACGTTGTTGGACAGTGGAAGGCCCGTTTCGTTGGAGGGAAAGATTGATCTGAGTGATTTCGATGGATCGGCGCAGTTTTCGGGGATGAACGGCGTAAGGGGGGCGTTGACGATCGCCCTGACGCCCTCCGAGGTTGCCTCCTCGGGGCTGGAGTTGTTGCGGGGCGAGGAATCAATCGCTTTGATTAAGGTTCAGGGTCCCTTCGATTCTCGTCGCCTGGAGGGGCGACTCGACATCGAGACTGGGGTGCTCTCCCGCCCTTTTCTCAACATGGCCTCCTTGGTCACCGGGTTGGATTTTGGTTCCAGCAAGGTTCAAGGGGCGGCCACCCTCAATAGTGCCTTTGGTGGAAATGTCGTGTCAATGCGCGGCGAGTGGTTGGGGCGAGAGGTCGAGGTGATCAAGGGCGATAAGCGGACGCCTAGACTGGCGTTGGATGGGAAATACGCCGTTCGACTCGATCGCTCGGATCAGTCCCTTCTGGTTCGGTCATTCCATCTTGGTGCGACGCGCCAAGGGGTTGAATGGGGGAGGGCCCGGTTGGGTTCTCCGGTGATCTTTCGTTGGGGGGATACTCGTCCGGGGATCAAGGCGCCTGAGTTCACCCTTCGGGTCAACGACGTTAATATGAAGGCTTGGGCCTGGGTTTTTGGGGGTGACCTTCCTTCCTCGCGGCTGTCGTTGAATGCCTTGACCACCATCGGGCGAGATGGCCTGAAGATCGTCTCGGGGGTGAAAGGTCGCGCGGTGGATATGGTGTTGAGGGATGCGCTCGGGAATGCGTTCACCTCGGAGCTTGAGTTTGATCTCGTCTGTGAGCTTGAGGATCTAAAACGACTGTCGGTCACCGAGCTGGGCTATCATTGGCGCTCAGATGGCCTTGAACGACTCGAAGGGGATGGGGCGTTCTCCATCCAGTGGCCTGGGGGGGGCTACAGCGGGCAACTGACGTCACGGGGCGCGTTGCCCTAGTTGATCGGTCGTTCGGGACGTGACGCGGTGAAGCTCGAAACGGGCCGCCTGGAGACCATGGTCCGAGTCAATGGGCGGGAGAATGAATTCAATGGGACGGTGACGACGGGTCTTTCCAATCTCAGGGGGCGGGTGAGCGGAGTTCAATTAACGGACCATCGCTTCGACCTGAGTATGGATCTGAGTCGCAGGCGGAAGGAGTATCTCTTGAACCGTTTGGCATGGCGAGTGAAGAAGGGCTACGTCGACGCCGGGTCGATCGCGGGGAGTGGCCGATACGATTCTTCGAATGGGCGCGGGAGTTTCCGGTTTCAATCGACCGGGATGAATCGGCATTCGTTTGGCAGCTGGCTCGATAAACTCCTCCCATCCGATCGATGGGGCGAAGCGGAGCTCAAAATCAGCGGTGAGTTGGACTATCGTCGTGGGAGGGAAACGTTGTTTCGGGGCAAGGCTGCCATGGGGCCACGAGGACTCGATGAATCCGAGAGGAAAGGGGTGGCGCCTCCGGGCTTCGAGATTGGCGCAGAGGGAACGGTCTCGCCATCTCTCATCGAATTGAGTGCTGGCACTCTCAAGTTTGCCGAAACCTCCCGCGCCATGAATCAGCTCCAGTTCCGCTCAACAATCCCTCTCGAGGGAGACAGTCGGGTGGCCGCGCTGACCCTGAGCGGGGAAAAGCTTGATTTGGACCGATACCGCAATGGGTGGCGAATGATGTTACCGGCCTTGGTCAAGGGAGGGGGGATTCAAGGGGATTCGCCGAAATCCCAGGGTCGCGGTCGACAGAAGGCCATCATTCGAGTCGACGGCCGCTTGGGGGAGCTTCTCTGGGCGGACACGGTCTTATCCAATCTCAGTGTGAAGGCGACTTTAGGGCCAGGAATGGTCGCCGTGGATCAGATCGAAGTCAGTTTGGGAGAGGGGAAGATTCGTGGCCGGCTTGCCTCAAGGCGGTTGGAGGAATCCAACGAGGTTTCCATCGATTTGTCAGGGGAAGGTTTGCCTCTCCCGATGCTGCTTCGGGGGGGAGGGATTGAGCCAGCGGTTTCCATCGAAGGCGATCTGGACACCCGGATCGTGGGCGAGTGGCGCTGGACGGATGCCGGGCTCCGCGAACCCTCAATCCAGGGACAATGGCAGGCCCTGGTTTCGGAGATGGAGGGCAATTGGTCTTTGGCGAATGCGCCTGGATGGGTTGATCCGATGGTCCGGGCCCTCAATCTAAAACCCGAAAAGGGAATTAGCCCTCGATCGATGTCGCTGCAGGTCCGGCTCTCTGGGCGAGAGGTGGAGGTCGAAAACATCAGGGTTCGGAGTGATTCGATTGAGTTTCAAACGCAGGGTGTGATTGAGTTGCGCCCCAAGTGGAAGCAGAGCCCTGTCAATCTTCCCGTGAGGGTTTCGAACCGGCTCCCGGAAGCCCAGAGGGCCGTCGTCAATGAACTACCGTCTTTCCTTTCCGTGGCAGGCACATTGGCGGCACCTCAACTGGTTTGTGACCAATCGGTGGTGGCGGATTGGATCAACTCGCGTTGGGAGCAGAACGAGACCGGGGGGCACGGGGAGGATTCGCGGCATCAAGATTGATTTTCTCCCGAGGATTCGATTGATTACGGGAACGATATGAACGACGTGATCCGCTATCTCCGAGATCAACAGGACCGGTTTGTCGATGAACTGTGTGAATTCGTGGCCATCCCCAGTGTTTCCGCTCAATCCAAACATCGCGCGGATCTTCAGAGGGCTGCCGACTGGCTGGTCTCGCATTGTCGGGAGCTCGGCCTCAAGACAAAAATCCACCGAACGGCCGGGCATCCCATCGTCGTGGCGACGACCCGCTCCGTACGATCGCGGAAGAAACCCCACTTTTTGGTCTATGGGCATTACGATGTTCAACCGGCCGAACCCTTTGAGCTGTGGGACACACCGCCGTTCGAACCGACGATCCGTGGAGACTCGCTGATCGGCCGGGGGGCGAGTGATAACAAGGGGCAGCATTTCGCCCACTTGAAGGCCGTCGAGGCCTACCGGGCGACCCAGACCGAGCTTCCCTGTGATGTCACCTTTGTCATCGAGGGGGAAGAGGAGGTGGGAAGTGAAAGTTTGGGGACATTCCTGGAGAAGCATCGGAAGGATTTCGATGTGGAGGGTGTCGTCGTTTCTGACAACGGGATGCCCAGTCTTCGGCATCCGGCCCTGACCTATGGGTTGCGCGGCGTCGTGGCCTTTGAAGTCCATCTCACGGGGCCCGATCGAGATCTCCATTCCGGGATATACGGCGGAGCGGTCGACAATCCAGCGATGGTCCTTTGCCAGTTACTGGCGTCCCTGCGTCGGACGGATGGGCGAATTGCCGTCCCAGGGTTTTATGATGGGATCGAGCCGTTGCGGCGTTTCGAGCGAGAGCAGCTAAATCGATATCCCGAGTCTGAAGCCGCTCTGAAGCGACAACTCGGGGTGAAGGCCCTTTTCGGGGAGCGGGGTTACAGCGCGGTGGAGCAACGAGCCGCAAGACCAACCCTTGAAATCAACGGGTTGACCAGCGGCTATCAGGGGGAGGGGAGTAAGACAATCGTCCCATCGACAGCCTCTGCAAAGGTCACTTGCCGCCTGGTGCCTGCCCAAAAACCGATCCACGTGCTGAGGGTGATCAAGCGATTCTTGACGGAGCGATGTCCGAAGTCGGTCCGACTCAAATTCGAGCCGGGCCATGCGGGAGAAGCTTATTGCGTGTCCCCTACCGGTTCCCACGCCCAGGCGGCGATGAGAGCGCTCAAGCAGGCCTTTGGCCGACCGCCGATTCTCATGCGGGAGGGAGGATCGATTCCGATTGTCACTGACTTCAAGAAGATTCTGGGAGTCGATACGCTCCTTTTGGGGTTGGGATTGCCCGATGACAAGGTTCACTCGCCCAATGAGAAAATGAGTCTGACCGCGTTCCACCGAGGAACGGAGATGAGTGCTCATTTGTGGGACGAGCTTGCCCGAACCAGTGCTCGTTAACCCTTGATTCATGGCAACGATCGACAGGATCGTTCGGAATCTCCCTCCTTGCAGTCTTTGCTTTACTCGACTTTTGAGGAAGACCTAGATTGCGGGGGTGTCGGAATCGCTCCTGGTAAAGGAAATCTATCTCAGCGTTCAGGGGGAAAGTAGTTGGGCGGGATTGCCGTGTGTCTTTGTGCGGTTGACCGGCTGCGATCTCCGATGTTCCTATTGCGACTCGGCCTACGCGTTTCGGGGAGGCCAGGCAATGAGCGTGGCACAAGTCCGGGAATCGGTTCGCCGTTTCGGCGGGGTTGGGGGGGACGCGATCAATCATGGACGCTTGCCACTGGTTGAATTGACGGGAGGCGAGCCGCTCCTCCAAAAGGCTGTCTTCCCCCTCATGGAGGGTTTGTGTGAAGCGGGTCACCAGGTGTTGTTGGAGACGAGCGGAGCTCACGACATCGGTGAGGTTCATCCATCGGTCTGCCGGATTGTTGATCTGAAGTGTCCTTCGAGCGGGGAGACGGCCCGGATGGTTTGGGAGAATATTGACAAACTCCGGTCGACTGACGAGGTGAAGTTCGTGATTGCCACCCGGGAGGATTACGAGTGGGCTCGAGATCAATTGACCCGGCACCGGTTGGTGCAACGGTGTTCCGTGCTCTTCTCGTGCTCAGCACCCCTGAGCGAGGGACAGCAATGCGATGAACTCCACGATGCGCCTCCGGTGGAGCAGGTCCTGACTCGGGAAGCACTCGTCGACGCCATTCTTGCAGACCGGCTTCCCGTTCGTTTCCAGTTGCAGATGCACAAATTCATATGGCCCCCTGATCAGCAAGGAGTTTGACTGCGCCTGGACATGCCTGAATCCCGTCGTCAGCAGGTTCTTGATTGCCTCCGGCAATTTGAATCGCCCAACGTCACCTATCTGCCATCGGACAGTCAGTGGCCGATGGTATGGAACCGGGCTCGTGGGATGGAGGTATGGGATGTGGAGGGAAACACCTTCATGGATTTCACCGCTGCGTTTGGCGTGGCGGCGGCAGGCCATGCGGCCCCCGCTGTGGTTCGGGCCGGCCGAGCCCAGATGGGCTGCCTGCTGCATGCCATGGGAGATGTGCATCCGCATCCTCTCAAAGGGGAACTTGCCCGACGGCTCAGCGATTTGACGTTTGGTCGCTGGACCGAGTCGGGGGTGAAAACCCACGGCAAGGTTGTCTTTTGTAACTCGGGTTTCGAGTCGATCGAAGTTGCGCTCAAGACCGCATGCCAGGCGACGGGTCGGGACCGGGTTCTCGGCTTCAGCGGGGCCTATCATGGATTGGGTTATGGCGCGCTCGTGACCACTCACCGAAGCCATTTTCGGGGGCGGTTTGGTCAGCAGCTTGCTCACTTTGCCGATTGGGTCGATTTCCCCGAGGCCGAGGATGCGCTTGCGAGGGTTCGTTCTTGTTTGGAAGAGCGGCTTATGCGAGGAGGCTATGGAGCGATTCTCGTTGAGCCGGTCCAGGGCCGGGGCGGTATTCGCGTGCCCCCTCCGGGGTTTCTCTCCTTGTTGCGCGAATTGTGTGATGCGCATGGAACCTTGTTGATCGTCGATGAAGTCTTCACTGGATTTGGTCGAACCGGAAAGTGGTTTGCCTGTGAACATGACAGGGTTGTTCCGGATTTGATCTGCCTGGGAAAGGCCCTGACCGGGGGGTTTCCCCTCTCAGCCATGGTTGGGGAAGCGGCGCTGATGGATCGGGCCTGGCCCAAGAGTTCCGGTGAGGCGATCCACACCAGCACCTACCTGGGCCATCCCGTGGGATGTGCGATGGCGCTGGCTCAGTTGGAGATTCTCGAGCGCCGCCGCTTGGTGGAGCGAAGTCGCCGAATGGGGGAGTATTTCTTGAGGTCCCTCCGGGAATCAACGCTGGGAGACCAGTCAGGCGTTTCTCTTCGAGGGAGGGGACTGATGGTTGGAATTGAGTTCAGGGATCACCAATGCCAACCTGATTCCCGCCTTTCTCTCCAATTGTTGGAAGACTTGTTGGAGCAGGGCTACATTGTGTTACCGGACGGGGATCAAGGACAGGTGATCGGACTGACGCCGCCCTTGATCGTGTCGAAATCCCAGATCTCCTCTTTCGTTTGTGTTTTGGAGGAACTTTACCAGAGAGCGATCGCTTCATGAACCTTTCCGAAATCAAGCAACTGCTTGCCGAGGGGAACCTGAAACTCACCAAATCGCTGGGGCAGAATTTTCTGCACGATGGGAATCAATTGGACCGGATCGTCGAGCTGGGAAAACTCACGGCAAGTGATTGTGTCCTGGAAATCGGCCCTGGATTGGGGCCCTTGACGGAACGGTTATTGCCGAATTGCGGTCAGTTGATTGCCATCGAGAAGGACGGCCGCCTAGTGGAGATCCTCGAGAATCGGTTTTCATCGGAGGCGACCTTGAGCCTCATCCATGCTGACGCACTCAAATGGCTAAGTCAGAACCCCGACCGCGATTGGCGATCATGGAAGCTCGTCGCCAACTTGCCTTACTCGGTGGCATCCCCCATTTTGGTGGAACTCGCCTTGTCCGCTCAGGGGCCTGAGGCCATGGTTGCAACCCTCCAACTTGAGGTGGTGCAGAGGATTCGAGCCCGACCCAAGTCAAAGGAGTATGGTGTTCTGACACTCCTGATTCAACTGCACTACCAACCCGGTCCGTATTTCAAGGTCCCCGCATCATGCTTCTATCCTCAGCCGGACGTGGCATCGGGCTGTCTTCGATTGGTCCGTCGGCAGGCGGGACTCCTCAGGCAGGAGGAGGTTGCGCTCTTTGTCCGATTGGTAAAAGTCGGATTTGGACAACGGCGCAAAGTCATGCTGAAATTGCTCAAGTCGGTGTGTCCTTTAGAAGTCCTGGAGGCGGTCTATGCCCGAATAGGGTTGGATTCCCGAGTCCGGGCCGAGGCCGTTTCACTGGAGGAATTTGTCGAGTTGACCCGGGGAATTGCCGCGGCGAAGATGAGGATGGTGGATGGAAGAGATTTTTGACGAAGTCAATGAGAGCGATGAGGTGATCGGGCAAAGGCCGCGTTCGGAGATTCATCGGCTCAAGCGAAAGCATCGGGCGGTCCACATTCTCGTTTTCAACGACAAAGGAGAGCTCTTTGTTCAGAAACGATCGATGAAAAAAGATTGTTTTCCAGGGAAGTGGGATTCCTCAGCGTCAGGTCACTTGGATCAAGGGGAGGCCTATGATGTTTGTGCGGGGCGCGAGCTCGAGGAAGAAATCGGACTTTCTGCCGGAGAGACCCTGGAAAAACTTTTCAAGATCGACGCCTGTCCAGAAACCGGGGAAGAATTTGTCTGGGTCTATCGATGCTGGGCCAATGGTCCCTTTCGCCTTCAGCCGGACGAAGTCGATGAAGGGGCATGGGTGAGTCGGGAGGCGCTTGGCGAGTGGATTGGGCGGACACCGGACGATTTCGCGAGCGGGTTTCTTCTGGTATGGGAGCGGTATCGGCAGATCGATCCCGATGATGAGTGATTTTTGGATTGGTATTGATCTGGGTGGTTCGAGCGTCAAGGCCCTCGCCGTGACTCCCTCAGGCGAGCGGATTGATAGCCGGCGTCGAGATTTTGAAGAGGGTGATTCCCTGGCCTGGTTGGGGGTGATCCAGGAGATGGTCGCTGTTTTCGAGGAAACGCAAGGGCGCCCCGCGGCCGGGATTGGGCTTTCGGCACCCGGCCTTGTCTCCCCGGATCGACGTTCTATCCGGAATATGCCAGGGCGTTTGAAGGGCCTGGTGGGGTTAGATTGGACGGAGCAGTTGAGACGTGATCGTCGTGTGCCCGTTCTCAACGATGCCCAGGCGGCGCTGGCGGGCGAGGCGTGGGTCGGAGCCGTGCGAAACATCGAGAATGTGCTCTTTTTGACGCTTGGCACCGGGGTAGGTGGTGCGGTGAAGGTGGATGGTCGGATCTTGGGAGGCGCGATCGGTCGTGCGGGACATGTCGGGCATATCTGTCTCGATCCCAAGGGGAAACCCGATATTTGTCGAACCCCGGGGAGTCTAGAGTTGGCGGTTGGCAATTGTTCGATCCAACTTCGAACGGAGGGCCGGTATGGGTCGACCCACGAGCTGGTCGAGGCGGTGAAGGCGGGGGATTCCGTGGCCGCGCGGTATTGGCGGGACACCATTCACCACCTGGCCTGTGGCATTGTCTCCCTGGTAAATGTGCTGGATCCCGAGGTGGTGGTCGTTGGAGGCGGGATCGCCGCGGCGGGGGTGACGTTGTTTGATCCCTTGTCTAAGGCGGTGGAAGAGCTGGAATGGGTCGTTTCGGATCACCGCGTTCAGATCCGGCCAGCCAGGCTCGGGGAGTGGGCCGGTGCCTTTGGGGCGGCCCAGATCGGGGGGGGGGCTTCATAAGACGGTGGACAACGAGGCTTTTTCGAGGTCGGATGGGGGCGATGAGGGGAAGGGTGACCCGAAGATCGGATCGAGAGAACGCGAGGCTTGGGTGAATGTCCCCCTCGACATTGCCATTCCAATGGACGATTTGCAGGATGCGATGGACTGCAGTCTTGCGCTGGCAAGTCAGGAAATCTCGAGTCAGATTGAGCGGCCGACCGACGAGATTAGGGAATTCCGGCTGCTCGTCGAGCGCCATGAACAAGTGCGCGCCCTCGAGACGATTCGACGGTTTCGGGATGAGAACCGTCGATGGGGTTGGCGACGAGCGTTGACCGTGTCTCGGTTCCATTTCAGCGGAGAAGGAGGCCTCTGGTGTCTGGTTCTTGGGGTGTTTGGCTACCTCCCTGATATTCGGCCCCAACTGATCGAAGGAGGGATTCTTGACAGCATTCGAGTGTTTGAAGGCGAGTGGTGGCGGGTGTTGACGGCAACCATGTTGCACCGCGATGTGGCCCATTTGTTCTCCAATCTCTCGGCTGGGCTTGTCCTGTTCGGGGTGGTGATGGGGCGTTTTGGATCAGGGGTGGGGCTCCTGGCGATCCTCTTGTGTGGCGTGGGAGGCAACCTATTTGGATTGGCCTTCCACATGGATCCCTACCGGGGACTGGGAGCCTCGGGGGCGGTCATGGGGGCCCTTGGAATGCTCGGGCCTCACTCGGTGGGATTGATGCGCCAGGATTGGCGGGCCTATCGATGGGTGGTGAGCGGGTTGTTGGGCGTGTTGATGCTTTTCGTCCTCTTCGGACTCTCGCCGGAGAGTGATGTCATCGCCCACCTGGGCGGCTTCGTCGTCGGGGTGGTGTTTGGGCTGATTCTAGGACTGGTTGACGAGGTCGAACTGAAACGTTTTCGGTCGACGGTTCTTGCCAGCATCGTGCTGCTTGGCGGCTTGGTATTTTGCTGGGCCAAAGCCCTGACTGGTGAGTGAATGGGCCATTCAAGAACCGTTTATAAGACTGTGTTTCAATACCAAATTGAGGAATTGAATGAATGGATATTGGGATCAAAACAGGTTGTTTTATTGTTGATTCATATTAAAAATATTTAAAAAAATATAGTTTTAAACTTGAAAAAACTATATTTAAATGAGTTTTGGTAGGATGAGCTCTCGGATTGGTTTTGAGGAAGGAAAAGTGACTTCATGAGCAGACGAAGCTATCGACAGTATTGCGCCTTGGCCAAAGCGCTCGACGTGGTCGGAGAGCGGTGGACGCTCCTCATGATCCGGGAGCTCATGCTTGGGCCGCGGCGGTATCGCGATTTGCTTGAAAACCTTCCGGGGATGGGCACCAATCTTTTGGCCACCCGGCTCAAGGAGATGGAAGCCAGTGGCATGATCGAGAAGGTTCGCGCTGCCAACCGGGAGCGGGCCCAGGCCTACCGCTTGGCGGAAAGGGGGCGGGCTTTGGAGTCGGTGATTCGGGGGTTGGTGCAGTGGGGCGTCGGGTTGTTGGGGACGCCTTCCGAGAATGAATGCTCTCGGCCGGAGTGGGATCTCGTTGCCTTTCGAATGCTGTTTCGTCCGGAGTTGGCTCAAAAGGTTGATGGAATCTACGCCTTGCTCGCGGATGAATTGGAGCTGTTCGTCCGAGTCGAAGGAGGACGGGTGGAGCTCCTGGAAGAGATCCCGACGGGACAGCGACCCATCGAGATTCGCGGCCCAGGCCTCTTGCTGAGAGCTCTCATTCTCGGCGATGCCCATCCAAG
>MDTE01120503.1_pt1 | contig 21927 bp, 20 predicted proteins | sample 811231 | NCBI WGS metagenome assembly MDTE01 (sample SAMN05326651, study PRJNA326480) | marine metagenome | isolation source: seawater | place: Indian Ocean: Red Sea | collected 2010 | reverse complement strand
TGGGTGTGGAAGTGCGGCAACGCATGTAGCTGACCAGTACTAATAACTCAATTGGCTTAATTTATGCACTGAAAAAAATTTAATTATTGTAAAATATAAATGATCAAAAAAATCAAATTAATTATCTTCATTTTACTGAAATATTTCAATTTGGTGAAAATTGACTATAAATCAAATATTAAAGTTAATTTTGGATGTGATGAGTCCAATGATTTTTTCATAAAAAAATTAAAAAATAGTAATTTCTATTTAGAATATGGATCTGGAAATAGTACATTAATTGCAGATTCTTTAAATAAAGAATTTATTTCTATTGAAAGTGATAAGCACTTTTTTAATTTTATAAAAGAAAAAATTAAAAAAAAAGAAAATTTAAGATTAAAATCTTTTGGTATAACGGGTGACTATTCAACACCTTTAATGTTTAATATTACAAAAAACTTTTTAAAAACAAAAATAAAAAGATATGTTTCGGATGTTCTAAATGAATTTGAAGTTTTAAAAAGGTATCCTGATTTAATATTAATAGATGGAAGATTTAGAGTTTTATGTGCTTTAAGTTTACACAAGTTTTTTCTGAAAAAAAAAGAAAAACCTTTAATAATTGTAGATGATTATAAATTTAGATATCAATATCATATATTAGGTAAATTTTTCACAATCAAAATTATTGGAAGATTCGGAGTATTGGAAAATTTTTTAGAAGTTGATACAAAAGATTTTATTGAGAGGTATATTGAAGACCATAATTAATTTCGTTAATAAAAAAAATTATAGAATTTTGCTAATATAAAAAAGTTAAAATGAGGGAATATAAATATTATAAAATTTATAAGTTTGTTCATTAAAGCGTTTATTTTTTTTTTACTAAAATTTAAACATAATGTTAACAGTATAAAACAGGGTATAAAATATCTTCCCTGTACACCCTGAATATAATTTGTTCTTCCAGCATCAGTAAAGTACATATATTGCCCTAGCTGAGTAGCGGCCAGAGTAAGTAAACAAATAGATATGACTAGTAAATTAAATAGATTAAAAATATTCTTGAAATTTAAAAAATTAAAAAAAATTATCGAAATTGAAACTAACAATAGCAAAATAATTAGTTTTGATGGAAATATATCTATCTTTCCTAATCCAGCAACCATCATAACTAAGTATTTTGCTGAATTTACGTAAATATCTAAAACAATTAACTTAAAAATAAAAAATAAATCTTGAGGAATACTTATTACATTTGTTTTAGGCAATGTTGGATAATAATTTATGAATATAAATGATAAAACGAGAAAAATTGAAAATATAAAAATTTGAGTAGTTTTATTGTTACTATTATTGAATATAAAAAAAAGTGGTAGTAACAAAAAAGATATATAAGTAGGGCGTGCCAAAATTATCAAAAAGCAAAAAATATTAATTACTACTATAAAAATTTCATTAACTATTAATCGAACGATCAATTTGTTTAGGAGATTGTAAGATATTAATACTATCATCAGTGTGTAAACAAATATCATCGCATCTTGACTACAAGATCCAATCAACGATAAAGACATTGGCAAGGAACAAATAGAAAATAAATACTCTTTTCCTTTTGATATATTTTTAATTACAAAATAAGATATAAAAACTGTTAATAAAAAATTAAATAATCTTGCCAGATAAAAGCTATAAATAACACTATCCGTAAATAATTTTGAGATTTTGAAACCAATTTTGGAGAAAATATAACCAGTTATTGGGTATCCTTGCATATTATCTATATTTGCTTTTTCAAATTGCCCTGAAAAAATAAATTCTGAACCCAATTCATCAAAATGATTCAAGCTATACTTGTAATCTCGGTTTGTAATATGTTTGATTTCCGAAATATCAAAGTAATGTTTCGTAAAGTTTTTAACTCCACTATCAACATTGATTTTATGAAAGATAAAAAAGTTTTCTTTGGACGCAACTTTTTGAAAATGTGCTTGTTCGTCAGCAACATAAAATGGGGGCGTTATTATTATGTAGCAAAAAATATAAAAAATAGATGTTAATAAATAATAAAAATGCAGTTTTTTTGTCAAAAACATTTAAAATAATAAAAGTTCTCTTTTTAAAAAAATTTCTAAAAAATTTATGTCTAATTTTATAAGTATCAATGATACTAAAACACCTAATATAATTAAGTATAAAAACAATTTATCTTTATAAATTTTTTCTACTCTCATTATTAAAGAATCTTTATTTAAGGAAATTTTAAATATACGAATATACATTAATATTGCTAGCGGCAAAATTAATATTAATTCAATTTTATATTTAATAACAAATATAATGAAGAAAGATAATGATAAAAGACAATAGAAAATTGAAATATCAAATAAATTTTTTTCGTTATATAATTCAAATGATTTTCTATATTTTCGTGGATTTATAAATTTAGATAGAAATAAATATTCTGAGTATCTTTTCATAGTCATTAAGAAACAGCCCGCAAACCAGAAAAAAAGAATTATGCTAATAGGCGGATAATAATCTGGCAATATAACAACCCAACCCATCAAAAAACGCAATGGATTATTTACAGACTCTAGAATTACATCTATTAAAAAGATATCTTTTAATCTAAATGGTTTTACATTGTATAAAATTCCAAAAATAATAAAAATTATATTCAAGTAAAAAAAAGTTTTATTTATAAAAAACGATAAAAAAATTGAGATCGATATTAAAATAAAGTATTGAATTAAAACTCTTTCAAAATCATTTTTATCATTTTTTACAAATACTCTAATTTTTTTTATTGGGTGAAATTTATCGGTTTTCTTATCAAAATATTCATTAATTAAATAATTTGATGATGCAGAGATACATAAAATTATAAATGCTGAGCTTAATAAAAAAAAGTCATTAGAATTTTGTTTAGAGTAAAATATTGCAAAAGTATATCCTAATACAAGTACTAAATTTTTTATCCAATGATCAACCCTTAGTGGTTTTAGTATTTTTTCTATCATTTATTTTATAGTTAATTTCATTATTATTTATTTCAATAAAATTAATATAAATTGAATTTTCTTTCTTGCTAGATATATTTTTAATTACCAAAGGGAGATCTTCATTTTCAAATTTAAGCCTCATTGCTTCTCTTTGTTCATGTGCAAAGAAAATAGTTTTTTTATAAAGGTCAGGAAAATTATTTAGTATTATGTACTTGTTGTTTTTTATATTATCAATTTGAGATAATTCTTTATAGAAATTATATTTTATTCTATAATTTTCAATATATTGATTTCTTTGAGAATCAAAATTCAACATCACATTTAATAGAAATAAACAAATTATGGAATTAAATATAATATTACTTAACTTTCTCTTTCCAATGATATTGAAAAAACTGTGTAGAATGAATGAGACACCAATAATTGCAAAAACACTGGGTATATAAAAGTGTCTGTCTGAAATATAATGAATATATAGAGGTAAAAGCGATAAAGTATAACACATAAAACAAATAAATATTTTTAAAGATATTGACTTGAAATCAATTATTTCCCTTCTCTTTTGACTAAAAAATAAAATTATTAAAAGTAGGACTGTTATGATTACAGCTAGAACCTTTTGGTTTTTTATTAAATTAAAATTATCTAAATTTAGATAAATTAAGTTGTATATGAATAATCCATATCCATGTATTATATTTTTAATTATTTGATCATTATTAGATAGTTTTGAACCAGTGAAATAAAGTTGTGAATTTTTGGTAAAAGTTCCAGCCTCATAAAGTTTATAATAAGAAAATAAAATGATTAAAGAGAAATATAAAAATATTGATAGGTAATTTTCTTTGTTAATTTTCTTTTTCCTTTTAATTAAATTAAATTCTCTTAAAACAATTATAAATAAAGATACAACAATTGATTGCTCATATGTAAATAAATTTAAAAAAAGAAACAAAAATGATAAAAGTTCGTATACATATTTCTTTGTCGTTTTTAATTCTTCTGAAAGTTTTATGTTAACTAAAATAAATAATAAAAAAAATGTCGTCGAAATAAGAACCATAGTAAATGCATGTGTCCAAAAAACAACTTCTGAGTATAAAGGAAAAAATAAAAAAAAAACTATACAAACATAAGAGATATTTTTAGTTATTTTAAATTCTTTGAGTATTAAATATAAAATTAATGCATTAATTGAGTAAAATAAAATTTGGTAGTAATGTAATTCTTGAATAATCTCCGGTTTTGAAAGTATTATAAATAATTTTTGCCAGACTAAATGCAAATCTCTTGCGGCATCCCAGTTATGTGAATAAACAACTAATTCTTTTAAAGTATTAATTTTTTTTAGAAAATATATCGTACCAATGTCATCAGCAAAAACTCCTAATTTTTGGTAATTTGTAAAAAGAAATAATAATGATACTGAAATTAAAGAAATAAAAATAAAAAATTCAAAAAATATTTTTTTTTCTTTCAGAATTATATTTAAATTCATTTAACTATTGTTTATATAGATATTTAAGGTTACATACCACCAATGAAGATATTATCAATTTATCCATATTTAACTATATCATCTAGCGCAATAATAATTGATGGTAATATTATAGCTGCGTCTACTGAAGAAAGATTTGACAGAAAAAAAAATAGCACAGCATTTCCAGAAAAATCAGTTAAGTGGTGTTTGCAAAAAGCAAGATTAAAATGGGATGATATAGATATGATCGTTGTACCATGGAACCCGTCTATAAATATTAAAAATGCATCTAGAAGATGGATACAAGATATTAGATGGAGGGGAGAAATGTTAACAAATATTCCGGCAAATATTATGAATATGATGAATAAAGATTCACCAGATGAATTTGAAATGAGGTGGTCAAACAATATATTAAAATTTTTAAATCATCATGAATGTCATGCAGCGTTTTCTTATTATCAATCATCTTTTAACAAAGCTGCAATTGTTACAATTGATGGTAGAGGTGAAGACGAAACAATAACAATTTCACAAGGAAATAAAAAAAAAATTAATAAACTAATTTCAATAAAATTTCCTCATTCAATTGGATTGTTTTACTCAACTTTTACAGATTTTTTAGGTTTTAAAGTTAATTCAGATGAGTGGAAAGTTATGTCTTTAGCATCATATTCATCGAGAGTTACTAAATATGAAGCAAAAGTATCAAAATTAATACGGTTCAACAAAAATGGTGTGGAATTAGACCTATCCTATTTTAGTTATTATCTTTTTGATAAACAAAAGTATATGTTCAGTGAAAAATTTGAGAAAGAGTTTGGAAAACCTCGATTACCTGAAGAAAAAATTAGTTTAAAACATAAAGAAATTGCAAATGCTATGCAAAAAGTATTTATTAAAGCTTGTAAGCATATTTTCCTAATAGCAAAAAAAAAATGCAAATCAAAAAATCTTGTATTCTCAGGCGGATCAGCGATGAATAGTGTTTTAAATGGATTAATCGATAAATTAAAATTTTTTGACAACAGTCATATATCTTACGCGCCTGATGATTCAGGAGTTGCTATCGGTGCAGCATTGTTAGCACACAATAAATATTCAAAAAAAATAAGAAAAGCTGAAGAAATTACTCAAAATTATTTTGGACCTGATTTTTCAGATTTTGAAATAAAAAAAATATTAGAAAATTCTAAAATTAAATATTACAAACCAAAAAATCTTCATCATGCAGTTGCTAATGGAATTGCAGATGGAAAATTTGTTGGATGGTTCAATGGAAAAATGGAGTTTGGACCAAGGGCTTTAGGTAACAGATCTATATTGGCAGATCCTAGAAAAAAAATTAACAAGCAAAAATTAAATTATGCAGTTAAATTTAGAGAAGGTTTCAGACCTTTTGCTCCTTCTGTACTAAAAAATTTCGCTTCAAAAATTTTTGATATTCCAAAGTCAAGAGATGTAAATTTTATGGAGAGAGTGTATAAAATTAAAAAAAGCTGGCGAAAAAAAATTCCAGCAGTTACACATGTAGATGGAACAGGTAGACTGCAAACAGTTACTGAGAAATTAAACAAAGATTATTATTCTTTAATATATGAATTTTATAAAATTACAAAAGTGCCATTATTATTAAATACTTCTTTCAATCTTAATAACGAACCAATAGTAATGTCGCCAATAGATGCTTTAAGATCATTTTACAGTTCGGGATTAGATTGGTTGGTAATCGGCCCCTATTTAATAAAAAAAAAAAATGATCAAATATAAAAATAATAAATAATAAATTAATTATGACTTCAAAAACACAACACTTTAAACTTTTAAAAAGCAATAAAGCAAAAATTGCTATATGGGGTTGTGGATATATTGGTTATTCAACCATGTGTTTTTATGCAAAGAATAATATTAAAAGTTTTGGTTATGATATTGACATACAGAAAGTTAAAGAAATTAATAAAGGTAAAATAAATATATATGGTTTAAAAAATTGGTTAGGTTTTAATATTAATAAAAAAAAACAAAAAAAATTTATAAAAGCTACAAATAATATAAAAGAAATTATAAATGATAAAGATGTAATTTGCCATTTTGTTTGCATTCCCACAGAAAAAAACGGCAAGCCTTATCTCAACTATTTTAGAGAAATTTTAAAATTAATTTCAAAAAGAAAATCAAATAATTTTAAAATCAAAGAGTGTATTATAGTTGAGTCAACGCTTATGCCAAATACAGTTGACAAATTATTTAAAGACTATTTAAAAAAATATAAGATATTTGATAACTTCCATTTTGCAGTTGCACCAAGAAGAGATTGGTTCGAGGATCAAACTAAAACATTAGAAACTCTCGATAGGGTTTTTGGCTGCAAAGATAAAAGCTCTAATAAAATAATTTTTCAAATTTTATCCATTGTTACTAAAAAAGTTCACATAGCAACAAATCACAGAGTTTCAGAATTGGTTAAAAGTGTTGAGAACTGTTACAGACATGTAGAAATAAATTTAGCGAATGAATTATCTTTAGCTTATCCCGAAAAAGATATGAGAGAAGTTCTTAGTTTAGTAGGTACAAAATGGAATATGAATACATATTATCCAGGGTTTGGAACTGGTGGTTACTGCATACCATTATCGAGTAAATATATTCTTGGAGGATCGAAGTATCCAAAAAAACTAAAAATTGTAAATGAAGCAGTTAAACTTGATAGCAAAATTAACAAAATTATTGGCAGAAGTGTATTAAAAAATAATATAAAAAAAATTTTGATATTAGGACTATCTTATAAATCAAACCTAAAGGTACACATATTATCTCCTACAATTGACCTAGTAAATTATTTTAAGAAAAAGTCAATATCAGTAACGTTGTATGATCCTCTATTCTCATCATTTGAAATTAAAAAAATTTTAAACGTAAAATCTTTAAATAAACTTACTAGTTTTCAATCATATCATGCTATAATTATAATGGTTAAACACAATCAGTTTTATGATATAAACTTCAAAAAAATTTCTCGTAAATCAAATTTAAAATTAATATTGGATAATGCCAATTTTTTTAAAAATAAGCCAAATTTTTTACCAAAAAACGCTATTTATAAAAAGACGGGCCAATCTAATTGGTTGAGTTAGATGATTTGTATTATACCTGCTCGTAAAAATTCAAAAGGGCTTAAAAATAAAAATATCAAAAAATTAAATGGAATTCCACTAATTGAGCATAGTGTAAATACAGCAAAAAAATCAAAAAAAATTACCGAGATTTATATTTCAACAGATAATAAGAAAATTTTGAGATATTTTGAAAAAGATAGATATGTAAACATTCCTTTTTTAAGACCAAAAAAATTATCGAGCGATAATACTAAATCAATTGATGTCTATTTGCATATGGTAAATTATTTAAATAAAAAAAGGAAATTTAAAAATTTCTGTGTTTTATTGCCAACATGCCCAATAAGAAATCCAAAATTAATTGATAAAGCAATAAATATTTTTTACAGAAATAAACCTGATTATCTTATTTCTGTAGTAAAAACAAAACCTTTAGAATTTCAATTTAAAATAAATAAAAAAAATTACTTAAGTAAAATTAAAAATATTAAATCCAGTGTTGATAATAGACAAAAATTAAATCAAATTTATTCACCAAATGGAAGTTTGTATATTTTTAATGTTGATGCATTAAAAAAAGACAAAAGTTTTATGACGAATAAAACTTATTGCTTTGAAATGAATAAATATTTTTCACAGGATATTGATGATAAAATTGACTTTTCAATTATAAAAAAATTAATTTAAAGATGAATTATATTTTTACAACAGTTTACCCGGGATCCGAAAAATTTTTTAAACAATTTATTAATTCTATAAACTCACAAACTACCAAGAATTTTACTTTGTTTATAATTTGTAATGGTATTAATTTATCAAAAAAGTATATGGATTTAATTAAAGTGAATTTTTTAATATTTAAAATTAACGATACATGGCAAAATGCTAGGCTAAAAGGACTAAATTTTTTATTAAGGAAAAAAGTTAATTTTATAATTTTTGCAGATAGTGACGATGTGCTAATTAACAATAGGATAGAAGTAATTTTAAAAAAAATAAAAAAAAATGACTTTATTGTCAATAATATGTATCTTTTCAAAAAAAATATTAATCAACGTAAAATATGGTTAACGAAAAAATCGAAAAAAATAAAATTCAGAGAAATTAATTACAAAAATTATATTGGATGTGGAAATACAGCAGTTAGAGCAAACGCGCTAAAAAAAATCCATAATTTAATTGATAACAGACTAATTGCTTTTGATTGGTGTATGGCGAAATTATTGTTGATTAATGGCTTTCAAGGGATATATATAAATAAACCCTTAACCTTATATAGGCAATACCAAAATAATACATCAAGCTTAACTTCAGTAACAAAATCAAAAGTTAATAAGGACATAAAATGTAAACTAGAACATTTTAAATTCTTCAGTAAATTTGGAATAGATTACAAAAAAAAAATTGAAGAATTAAAATTAATAAAAAAAAAAAATGAAAAACAAAAGTTTTTTTATTCGAAATCAAAAAAAATTTAAGAAAAAAAATCAAAATTATTGGTGGGCAATTGTTTAAAAAAATACTATCAGCCAATCCTTATATAATTGCCGAAATAGGGGCAAACCATAACGGTAATTTTAAAAAAGCGCTCTTACTAATAAAAAATGCTAAAAAAGCAGGATGCAATGCTGTAAAATTTCAATCTTGGGATGAAAATCTAAATTGCTTAAGTTATTACAAAAATAATAAAAAAGAGTACAGCGAATATGTAAAATATAAACTTAATTATAATCAGTTAAAAAAATTAAGAAAATATGCAAAACAAATAAAAATAGACTTTGGAACTAGCCCATTTTCAATAAAACAATATAATGAGGCAGTTAGTTTAAAATGCGATTTTATTAAAATTGCATCTATGGACTTAAATAATTACTATTTTTTAAATCAAGTTTCAAAAAGTAAAATTTCACTAATTGTATCAACAGGATTTGCTAATGAAGATGAAATCATTAAAGCGAGTAAAATAATAAAAAAAAATAAAAAGAAGAATGTAATATTTCTGCATTGTGTAAGTTTGTACCCACCAAAAAATGAAAATTTAATAAATCTTGATAATATGAATAAAATTAAAAAATTGACTGGATATGAAGTTGGTTTTTCTGATCATACCATTTGGACAGAAACTCCTTTAGCTGCAGCAGCCTTAGGAGCCAAAGTAATTGAAAAACATTTTACATTTAATAAAAAAGCTGTTGGATGGGATCATTCAGTATCGGCAGATTTAAAAGAGATGAAAAATTTGGTTAAATTGGCAAAAAGATTTTATAAGTTAAAAGGTTCTTTAGATAGAAAGTTAACATCTGATGAAATTAAAAAGTCTAAAATAATGAGAAGAAGTATAATTATTAAAAGAACAAAAGAAAAAAATTCAATTCTTAAAAGCGAGGACTTGGATTTACAAAGGCCTGGGAGCGGTATTGAGCCTGTATTTTTAAAAAATTATATAAATAAAAGAGTTAAGAAAAAAATAATTGCAGGAAATATACTTAAAAAGACTGATGTCTACTAAAATTAATTAAAAAATGACTAGTAAAATAATAAATCAAAATCTTAAATTCGATATTGTTTTGAAAATATTATTAAGCTCAAATGATAGGTATCTTGTAGTATCAAATTCTCAAAAAAAATTAAAAGGGACAATTACAGAAGGAGATATTAGAAGATTTTTATTTAGAAAGAAGTTCAGAGATCTTTCTAAATTTACAGCCAATGATTTAATGAATAAAAAACCTTTTTTTATTATTAAAAATTTTACAAATAAAAAAAAATTAAATTCATTAAAATTCAAAAATCATATTAAATTTTATCCATTAGTTGACAAAAACAAAAAAATCTTAAAAATTTTCAAAAATAAAATAACCAAAAGTCAATCAATAAAAAACAATGCGGTTATCTTAGCAGGTGGATTAGGCAAAAGATTAAGACCTTTAACTCTCAAAGTTCCAAAACCTTTAATAGAATTAAATCAAATTCCAAATATAGATAGAATTATAAGGCAATTACTTTCACAGGGTATCAGCAATATTATAATTTGTTTAAAATATAAGGCAAAAGATATTAAAAAATTTATACAAAAACAGAAATATAATGCAAATATTAAGTTTAAAGTAGACAAAAAGTTTTTAGGAACCGCAGGTCCTTTAACCAATGTTAAATTTAATAATAATTTACCTTTTTTTTTACTTAACAGTGACTTAGTTTTCGATTTGGATTTCAAAGAAATGATTAATTTTCATATGAAACGAAAATCTGACATTACGGTTTGCGTGAAAAACAAAAAATATCAGATACCTTTTGGGGTTACGAAAATAAATGGAAAAAAAATTGTAGAAATTGAAGAAAAGCCAAGTCATAGTTTTTATTTTAATTCTGGTATTTATTTAATTAATCAGAAGAATTTGAATAATTTGGCTGAAAACAAATTTTATACTGTTATAGATTTAATATCTTTATTACTAAAAAAAAATAAAAATATCATTCCTTATGAATTATATGACGATTGGTTCGATGTTGGTACAATAGGTGATTTAGAAAAGGCTCAAAAATATTTAAAAATAAAAAAAATCAATTAAACTGATGTAATATTTCATCAAAAGAATTTTTCAATTTCCAACCTATACTTTTTAATTTCCTGTTGTCACATATCAAATCCCCTTTTCTTCTATTTTCTGAAAAATGTAATTTATGTTGAAAATTTTTAGATTTACAAATTTTCTTTACAATATTTTTTAAGAATAATGGTTTCCCTGATCCGATATTGTAAATTCCAACTCTTTTTTTCATATATAAATAGTTAATTGCATTTAAGATATCGTCTACATGAATAAAATCTCTTTTTTTATTCAATCCTTTAAAAATTAAGTCAGTCTTATTTTTAATCTTAGAGTATATGTAAGGAATAAAATATTCTTTCTTTTGATTTTTATCTGCAATACTAAATATCCTTCCTATACATAATTTTAATTTTTTAGATTTTAAATTTTGAATTAAATATTTTTCTGCTAATAATTTAGTTTTTCCATAATTATTAATTGGTCGTACTAAAGATTTTTCATTAATTTTTTTTTTCGAATAAGCATAAACATGTGAACTGGACGAAAAAAAAAACCAAATATTACTATTTTTTTTATATTTATTTATTGCATCTACTATATTCTTTGTCCCATTATAATTTACATTTAATGCTTTATTACTGTCGGAATTATCATTCTTTTCCTCTAATAATGCAGCAAGATGAATAAAAATTTCAAATTTGGAATTTTTTACCCATTTAAAAACTTCTTTTCTTTTAGTTATGTCAATTTTACAAACTTTGAATTTATTATTTTTGAACTTCTTAATAAATTTTTTTCCTAATACACCTCTATAACCAGTAATAGCAATATTTTTGTTCTTCATTTTAAGTAACTATTTAATACTTTTTTAAAAAAAAATTTAATAACCCTGCTTATTTAGCATATTTGTTAATTCATTATATTTAATAGTAAAATATGCTTTTATATTTCTTAAATAAAAAATGTTAAATTTAAATATTTGCCTAAAAGGCACATAAATAATTTTCACATCTTCTCTCAATTTTTTTTCTTTATAATATAATACACTTAAGGTTGATTGAGATGCAGTATTATATACAAAATCTTGATCGACTTCATTTGTATCAGGCAATGGTCCTAAATTATTAATCGTAGATAATTTACACCACTCTTTAACAAAATTTCTACCTTTATGATTGTTTTTTACAACTATAAAACCCAACCAAAACCCATTCAAGTTTCTGTATTTTTCTAATTTATATTTTTTAATCAAAAAATTTTTACATTGTACTTTTAATGGTTGATAAGTATCTCTAAAAAGGGCTACAGAATGATTAGTAACTATTTTTGAAAAAAAACTTTTGTCAAAATCAAAGTTTTTAAGATAAATTGGATATTTATCAAAATTTATATCATGATAGACTAAAATGTCATTTGGCTTACAAAGATCAATTAAAGACTGGTATATAATTCTCGGATGCCAAGCCATACAACCATTTTTCAACCAACCGTCTTGATATCTAATTTTTTTTTTTTTATTTTTTTTAAAAAATTTTGAATAATCCAATACTGTCCAATTGAGCTGCTTATATTTTTTTTTTATTATTTCAGAATCCCAAATAAAATTATTTTTAAATTTTTCATTAAATTTTGAAGAGAACTTTTTTTTAATTACAGCAGGGTAATTATTATATGTTATGTACAATATATTATTTTTCATCTTATATAATTATAATTTAGGATAAAATTAGTCTAATTAAATTATTTATAAATTAATAATATATAATTAAACTTAATTATAAATAAACAAAAATTTTTATTTTGATAAAAATTTATAGAGTCTTTTAGAGTGGATATGTAGAGTCAAAAGATGTACTTTTTTTTTCCCATCGAGAATATAAGGAATCTTTTTATTATTCAAATTTTTAAAATATATTTTATGTTTAGTTACATCAACAGCGCTTTTTAAAGTTCCTATTTTTTTATCTAGTTTTTTTTTTCCAAAAATTGGATTTTTATCAAATCCATCTAGATAATATCCAAAACCTGCTGGATCAAATATTCCACGGAAATATTTAAAATTTTTACTTAAATTAATATTTTCTGAATATTTTTCATTCTTCTTTAATGTTGGAGTGGATGACGGTAAGATGTTAATTTTTTTATTTGTTAAATTTGATATATAAAAATTATATAAAATATCCATATCATTTTTGCTGTAGAGATTCTTATTAAAAATTTTTAGATACAATTTCCCAAAAGTTAATCCTATTAATTTATTTATTAGAGAATGTTGTTTTTCAAAAAAACTTACAAATTTGTTAACATTTGTAACATTTTTGAAATATAAAAAGGATGGTATTGCTTTTACATTTGAGTCAAGGAGTAAACCTATGTCATATTTTTTTTCAAAAATCTTTAATTTAGATTTGATATTGAAATATATCATGAGGTCATTTTCTACATGAATAATATTTTTTAAATTTTCTTTCTCTGCTACATTTTGAAGATAGAAAAATCTTTCTGAAGTATTTTTCCAAAATCCATCATACCAATTAGCATCTAATAAATTATACTTAATAAAATTTAAATGATTTTCTTTCAACGTTATTTTATTTATGTCTTTAAAAATAATTCTTTTTTTAATCTTAGATTTTAAATTGCTGAAAGTTTTATTATTAGACACTAAATATATATTTATATTTTTGTTAAAAATAACAGCTTGATTAATACTATCATTTAAGTAGTTAATATTTTTATTACCAACATGAATAAATATTAAATTTACTGGCATATTATTAATTTAATTTTAGTTTTTGTTGGATTAAAAAAATTATTCTCATAATTTTGATTGATAAATTTATATCATTGGTTTTATTCTTATTAACAATTGCTTTTTGGAAAATATCTAACAAATTTTCAATCGGAGTTTTATAAAAACTGAACTTTTTAATTTTATTTTTTTTAAGTTTTAATAAAAGCGATTTTTTTTTGTATCCATCATATTTAATATAACCTTTATTCCCATATATTTCTATTTTACGTTTTGGTACCTTGTAGTCATTGGAGAAATAAATATCTATCGTCTTTTTTTTACATGATAATCTTAAATGTATTCTCTGATAAATATAACTTCTTTTAGTATTTAATTCTGATTTCATAACGTTTATTTCATTTGGTAAACCAAACAACTTAATTACTATTGCTAAAGGATGTGGCAACCAATCAAAATAAGGTAATATCTTTTTAGATTTATCAACTTTTCGAAAAACTGTATATTTTCCAAATTGGAGCTTTACTCTATCATAATAACCTATCAGCTTTATTTTTTTTTCTAAGTGTTCAAATGCAGGATTATATAAATCAGTATAATTTACTAAAATTGGGTAATTTAGATTTTTTAACACCTTTTTAATTTTATCTAATTCATAAATATTTTTTACTAAAGGTTTTTCTATTATGAATGGTTTTTTTATTTTCGAAATATCTTCTATATAATCAAAATGAGTTTCAACAGGAGAGGCAATTATATATGCGTCTGTTGAATTTTTTTTAAAAAATTTTTTTTTATTAATAAATGCATCCGTTTGATTTGTCTTTCTACTTTTTTTCAATATTTTGGATATTTTAAAATAACTACTTTTATCGATAGCCTTTTCGTATCTTGTACCCATTGTGCCAAGTCCAATTAACCCAATTTTTAACATTTAAATTATCTTTATTTTAGGAAATGGTATTATAAATTTACCCTTATTTTTTTTAAATTGTTTGTGAATTTTCATTATATGGGAAGAGTAGTTCCAAGCGAGAATAATTATATAATCGATATTATTTTTATAAATACTATCACTTGATTTTATAGGAATGTGAGTACCAGGTGTATATTTATTTTGTTTAAGCCTGTTATCATCAACGATAAAATTTATTTTTTTTTTATCTATATCAAAGTAATTTAGCAATGTTGTAGTTTTTGCTGCTGCACCATATCCAACAATATTTTTCCCCCCCTTTTTTAACTTGTTTAAAAGTTTATTTAAATTTAACTTAACAAGCTCTATTTGCTTACTAAAATTTCTATACTTTTGAATTTTGAATAAATTTAATTCATTTTTTTCTATAAGAATTTGTTTATTAATTTTATTTTTATTTATAGTTAATGAATTTTTATGGCTAACAAAAATCCTAATAGATCCACCTTGTGATTTAACCTTTTTAAAATCAAAAATTTCTAATTCAAATTTTTTTACAAATTTTATTAGTGGTTTTAAAGAATGATAATCTGCATGCTCATGATAAATTGTATCAAAAGTTTTTTTTTGTATTACACTTCCCAAATAAGAAACTTCAAAAACAAATATTCCATCAATATCTAGTAAATTCTTAACACCTTTGAAAAAATCATTTAAATTATCAACATGTGCGCATACGTGATTTGCCGTTATAATTTTAAACTTTCCAAAGATTTTTTTAATTTTGTAGCTATTTTTATAATTAAAATACATTATCAATTGCTTTATGCCCATTTTTCTTGCGAATTTTGATAAATTTTTCGCTGGATCAATTCCCAGTCTAAGAAATTTATTTTTATTAAAATAACTTAAAAAAGTTCCATCATTAGAAGCTATATCGAGAATTGGAATCTTTTTTTTTGATTTTATTTTTTTTTGAATGTCTATTGCATATTTTTTAAAGTGATCTCGGTTTTGCTTTGAAGTATTTGTCAAATATAAATAATTATCAAACATTTTTTTTGGATCTACAATATGCGAAAGCTGTAAGTGATGACAATGTTTACAGAAATTGACTTTTAATGGGTATTTTTCCTCTTTTTTTTTTAATTGTTTTTTTTTTAGAAACGAATTAGCTAGAGGTGTTATTCCTAAATTTATAACATTCAATAAGTTTGATTTTTCGCAAAGTCTGCATTTTATTTGTTTCCTGTAATCTCTTGCCATATATTATCTATTTGAATATTTAAATATGGCTTTTTTTACATCAGGGTAATCTTCCATTTTTACTCTAACAAGATCTTTTTCATAATCAAATTGAGTTCTCTTTCTTGTACTGAATGCTAGAAAGTGTGTATTTTTTAAAAAATAAGTCATATGTTCTTGCATTGCTGGTGTAAAAAATAAATCACCTTTTTTCATTTTTTTTATTTTAACTTTAGATCCTTTTTTTCTATCTTTGTATGAGTATAGTAGTTCACCTGAAATTATATACATAAAATGCTTATCTTTTTTATGATAATGATTAGCTCTTGTGGATCCCTTTTTTGAATGGACTTCAATGCATGACGAAAAATTTCCATCAATTATTTTTTGCAATGATCCTCTCTTATCTTTAAATATTTTACCTACCTTGTGGATTAATTTAAACTTTGTCATTTTAAACTTTTATAAAATTTTTTGTTATGCATATACCAATCAACTATAGATGGTAAATCTTTAATTAAGTTATTTTTTGGTTTCCAGCCAAGCTTTTCTATTTTTTTTGTTGAAACAGAATACCTTTTATCATTGTAAGGTCTATCTTTGACAAATTTTATATATTTATTGGGGTCTTTGTTCATAAGCTTACAAATTTTTTTTGCCAGCATTATGTTTGAGTATGACTCTTTGCTACCTACATTATATATACCTTCGTTTTTTTTCTTTATTAGTAAGACTAAAGCTTCTGCAAAATCTTTTGCTGACAAATAAAATCTCTCATTTTTACCATCACCATGTATTGGAATTGGTTTATTTCTTAATAAATTGATTATACACCTCGGTATCAATTTTTCAGGATATTGTCTTATACCATATATATTATTTCCTCTTACAGTAACAATTTCTTGTTTATAAGAATATTTATAACTGTTAATAAATATTTCAGCTGCAGCTTTAGAGGCTGAATATGGGTTAGTTGGCTCAATTCTATCACTTTCTTTACAACTTCCCTCTATTTTTTCTCCATATACTTCGTCAGTGCTTATATGAATAATTTTTTTCACCTTCGTCTCAATACATTTTAACAAAAAAGTGTGAGCTCCAAGTGTGTTAGTATTCGAAAAAGATAATGGAGCTTGCCAAGAATTATCCACATGACTTTCTGCTGCAACGTTTATGGCTAAATCTACGTCTTTTAGAATTGATGAATATGTAGCATGTTTAATAATATCTCCTTTTACAAATTTTACTCTAGAGGATTTAATAATGCTCTCCACATATTCTTTTTTGCCAGCATAAGTTAATTTATCAAATATAATAATTTTACTTTTCGGAAATTGTTTATAAATTTGTTCACAAACATGAGAGCCAATAAAGCCCGCACCTCCTGTAATAAAGATTTTTTTAATTCTCATATTTTTGGGAGATAAATTTTCTAAAAATTTTATGAATATATTTAATATCTAGTGTTTTTAAACCGTGATGTAAGCCTATTAGTAATCCATCTTTAGTAATTTTATTTGCGATCGTAAATTTTTTTTCTGCCCTCTTAAATTTAAAAGATTTAAACCCTGGGTGATAAAGTATATCACCTGAAAAAATAGGCCTAGTCTGGATTTTATTTTTTTCTAAAAAAATTTGTAATTCGGTTCTAGTAAATTTCAAATTATTTTTTAAAATAAGTGGAAATGCTAACATTGCAGTAAATATATTTTTATCAATTTCTGGCAAAATAAATAAATTGTCAAATTTTCTAAAAAAATTTATGTGCTGTTTAAAATTCTTCTGGCGGCTGCTAATATTTTTTTTTAATTTTAAAAGTTGTTGCAATCCAAAGGCAGCTCCCATTTCTGAAGGCTCAATATTAAAACCCATTTCTGAAAAAACAAATTTGGTATCATAATCAATTCCATTTAGTTTATAGTTAAATCTCCGTTTGAAATCCTTCTCATCTATAATCGAAGACAGTCTTCCCCAACTTCTTAAAACTTTAGCTCTTAAATAAAGCTTTTTGCTATTCAACATCAAGGCTCCTCCATTACCAGCACAATTTATTATGTGAGAACCATAAAAGCTTGTGATACTAAAATCAGAATAAATTCCAGATTTTTTTTTAAATATTTTTGAGCCAACAGTGTCTGCGGAATCTTCAATTAACAATAATTTTTTCTTATCTGCTAGCTTTTTAATTTTGTCCCAACGAGGAAGATTGCCTATTAAATTTGGTATTACTAATGCCTTTGTTTTCTTTGTAATGCTTTTTTCAATTTTACTTATATCTATCTGCAAGTTCTTTAATTCTACATCTATAAACTTTGGTACCAAACCTTTTTTAACCAGTGGCACAATTGTTGATGGAAAAGTGACAACAGGAGTTATAAATTCATCACCTTTTTTCAAATCTAATAATTCTGCTAAAAGCATTAAAGCACTTGTTCCAGAATTGACCATAACACAATATTTTTTAGCAAATTGTTTTGCAATTTTTTTTTCGAATTTTATTACGTTTTTTCCCATCGCAGTTGAAGACTTTAAAACTTCTATAACTGCATTGATTTCTTTAATGTCGTGTACACTCTTCCCATAAGTAATTTTATACTTCATAACTAAAAAATAAATTTATCAACTTGTTTTAATGAATATTTATTTAATTCCTTTTTATTAAAAAAAAAATATTTGTACCACTCATAAGTCAGATATATCCTTTGGTCAATTTTAAAAAGAAAATCTTTTTTTATAAATTTTTTTATTTTTGAATTATCAATATTTAGATAAAGATTTTCTTTAAAATCAGATTTTTTTAATCTAATTTTTTTAATTTTATTTGAATGTAATCGTAAAAACTTTTTTGTTAGCCATTTCACACTTTTATTGTCTTTTTTATTTGGTGCAATATTCCAAGCTGAAAAATTATGTTTAATTCTTTCGTTATTTCTAATTAATTCAAGCAAATAATTACAAACCTCAAATACATGAATCCAAGGCCTTGTCGAATTAGGATTTCTTAAAATTAAATTTTGACTTTTAAATAAACTATTAATTATATCAGTTACAATTCTTTTTTTACTCCAATCTGATCCTCCAATTATATTCCCACATCTTACATTAATATATTTTAAAGAAATATTACCTATATTTTCTGACCACATTTTTACAGCCATATCAGAGCAACTTTTGCTAAAACTATAAGGGTCAGAACCAAATAATTCTGAATTCTCTTGGTAATACATTTTTTTCTTATTTAAATTTTTATAAACTTTGTCAGTTGTAAAATTTACAAATAATTTACTTTTTGAACTTTTAAATTCATTTAATAGATTGATCGTTGTTAAAAAATTATTTTCTATAGTTTCTCTTGGAAATTTAAATGATTTATATACCAATGGTTCAGCTGCTAAGTGAATTACAATGTCAATATTTTTGTTTTTAAAAAATTTTTTTACTTTTGTTTTGTCTTTTAAGTCAAAATTAAAATGATTTATTTTATTTTTTAAATTTAATAACTTAAATAAACTTTTTTTATTACAAGAATTTGAAATGCCAAATATTTTTGATTTTTTACTTAACAAGAACAAAGTAAGCCAAGATCCTAAAAAACCAGTATTTCCAGTTATTAGTATTTTTTTATTTTTGAAAAAATTATTTTTTACCATTTTTTCCATAGAGGATTTTTTTTCCATAAAATATTTAAGTCCTCTTTATCTCTCATTGTATCCAAACAATGCCAAAAGCCTGAGTGGTAGTATCCAGCTATTTCTTTATTTTTGGATAAATTAGGCAAGCAATCAAATTCAAAAATTGATTTATCATTTTTGATAAATTTGAATACCTTTGTTGAGACCACAAAGAAACCTCCACTTATAAAAAAATCGCTTGGTTTTTCTTTAAAAGACTCAATTTCATTTTTTCTTTTCTTTGAAAACTTAATAATGCCAAATTTGGAATTTGTTTTAACTGCACTTATAGTGACTATTTTCTTTTTCTTCTTGTGCAACTTATATGTTTTATTTATATCTATATTTGACAAACCATCTCCATAAGTTAAAAAAAAATCACTATCCTTTTTAAGATACTTTTTAATTCTTTTAATCCTTCCTCCTGTCATTGTATTTAAACCTGTGTTTACAACATTAATTTTACACTTTAGATCGGAGCTTTTGGAAAAAAAATCTTGAATACTTTTTTTTTTATATCCAGCACATATTATAAATTCTTTTAAACCAAAACTTTGGTAATACTTTACAATATGCCATATAATAGGTTTCGAACCAATTTTTACCATAGGTTTTGGTCTGTACTTGCTCTCTTCAGAAATTCTAGAGCCTCGACCTCCAGCCAAAATAACTACTTTCATTTTGTATTGAATATTTAAATTTTAATAAAACGCAGAATTAACATACCAAAAAAAAAAAATTAAGTATATATCTAATTTGAATGAACTTTATAATATTCCTAAAATCTATAAAATATTATTTAATTCACAATAGATTTAATCAATTTTTAAAATTTTATTTTTTATATATAATTAAGTCTTTAATAAAATTAAATTTTTCAAAAAAAGTAAAACTATTATGTTTAGGAAATTTTTATACAAGAATTAATCCGTCCTCATTAGAAGAATTAAAATCTTATAATAATAACTTGCATGACATTCATTATATTCAATCCCTCAGGAACTTTATTGATCCTAATACAACTGTTTTTACTGCAAACATAAAGTCAGAAGTTTTATTAAACTTTATTGACAAAACATTAAATAAAAAAAAATTCTATAATTTTAACCCTTATAAAAAAATAAGAATCGGCAAGGTAATTAAAAATAAAACTAAATTTTTAGAAATTCTAAAAAATAATAATAATGAAAATTCAATATTTATAATTGATGGGAATGATAATTTTAATTCAGAGGATCTTGTCCATATTTTTAAATGTTCAACAATATTAACTAAATATAAATTAAAAAATAACATCCCAAAAAAATTCAATATTTTTTTTTATGACGTTTTCGGTAAGGTAAATTTGTCTGAAAAAAATAATATTATTAAATATTATATTTATTCTACAAATGAATTAGTGAAAAATAATAATAACAAAATTGTCAATGGAATATCAGTCCTCAAAGATCTAGATTCTTATCCTTTTGATATTTGTTATGAAAGTGTACTAAAATTTGTTGATGAGTTTCATCTAGGAATCGACATAACATCTTTTAATTATAAATACGAAAAAATTTTAAATAAATTTCTTCAAGAAACTAAATACAAGAATAAAATTAAAATACATTTTCATGATTTTCAAACAAATACTCTCAAAAATTGTCATGTAAGAGGCAGGTGGATTGCAGATGCTTTCAATTATTTGTCAAATAAATGTCAAAGCAAGTATATTCTCAATATGGGAGCAGATGAATTATTCGATATAAAATTAAATAAAAAATTTTATAAAACATTGAAATATAATCAATATTATGAAGAATATTTTTTTAATTTCCATCATTTTGTATTTAATTTGGATTACATAAGAGATCCAAAATATGCAGCATATAATGAATTTGTTAGAGTATTTAATAGAAAAAGATATGTATCTGTTGATGATGGAATGGGTTTTAGAAAAAATAATAATTTTCGACCAAAATTTAATAAATTGAACCTTGATGTTTATCACATAGGGTATTTAACTTCATTCGATAAGAAAATTAGAAAACACTTTTCGAAAAGGGGATTATTCTCAAATGTATCAAACACTAAAGATTTTAAAAAAAATATGTACCCCATAAAAGTAGATCATGACACGCAAAAATCTTTATTTCTAACAATTCAAAGATATAAATATATGGATAGTTATAGAAAATTAAAAAAATATTTAAAAATAAACAAT
>MDTE01133265.1_pt1 | contig 21937 bp, 22 predicted proteins | sample 811231 | NCBI WGS metagenome assembly MDTE01 (sample SAMN05326651, study PRJNA326480) | marine metagenome | isolation source: seawater | place: Indian Ocean: Red Sea | collected 2010 | reverse complement strand
GGATGAAGTTATATTTGAAGAATTTAAAGGAACAGGAAACAGTGAATTAATTTTAGATAGAAAAATATCTGAAAAAAGAATATTTCCAGCAATTGACATAACAAAATCTGGAACTAGAAGAGAAGAGCTGCTATTTGATAAAAATGACTTACAAAAAATGAATGTTCTAAGAAGAATTATAGCGCCAATGGGACCAATGGATGCAATTGAATTTATTAATTCAAAATTAAAAAATACTAAAAGTAATGCTGAGTTTTTTAACTCAATGAATAAGCCATCATAGGATCAATAAGAATTATACTTTTTCATATAAATGGATATATTTAATATAAATCATTTATATGAATTTAGAAAGTCAGCTTAAAAATATTGATAAATTAATAAAGAAGGAAAATAAATCATCATATAAGCTGGCATTAGAAAAAATAAATCTTATCCAAAAAAAACTTAAACAAAATTCTTTTATACTTAACTTAAAAGGAATAATTTTTCAAAAACTTGGGAAAATAAATGATTCTATAAAATGCTATGAAGATTCTCATAATTTAGACAAAAATAATATATCTCCACTGAACAATCTTGCAAACATTTACCAAACAAAAAGTGATTGGGAGTTAGCAAAAAAATATTTTGATAAAATATCTGAATTAGATTCAAATAATCCAATTTATCTTATTAATATTGCTAATTTTTATAACTCAATAAATAAAATAGAAATATCTTGTAATATTCTCGAAAAAGCAATTAAGATTTCTCCAAACGACAATAAATTATTATTTAACTTAGCAAATAATTTTTATCATACTGGAAAATTTAACAAGAGTATCGAATTATTTAAAAAAATAATAAATTCAAATAAACATTTTTTCCCCGCCTATCCACAATTAATTAAGTTGGAAAAAAATAAAGAGGAAGAACAATTAAAATTATTATTTAATGTACTAAATGATGAAAATATGCCCGAACGAGTAAAGGCGGATCTTTATTATTCATTGGCAATAGTTTATGAGAGGCTTAACAAAAATGAAGAGTATTTTGACTATCTTAAGAAGGCAAATAAAATTTATCAAAAGAGAAAAGAATTTAAAAAAAAAAATTTTTCAGATTTAAATCTTTCATTAATCGAAACATTTAAAAACATTAATTTTAATAAAAAATTCCCAATGGATTCTAAAAATAAAAAAATTATCTTTGTTTGTGGTATGCCTAGGTCAGGCACAACATTAATTGAACAAATACTTGCGTCACATTCAAAAGTTAAAGGCCAGGGAGAACTACAATATTTACCAACTGGAGTTATTAATAATTATCTACAAGATGGAAAATTTAATAGAGACAAATTTATTGAAGATTTAGAAAAAAATGAAAATTTTTTAGCAGAATATTATTATAAACAACTTAACTTTCATGAAGTAAAAGAAAATATAATAGTTGATAAAAATCCTTTTAATTTTCAATACTTAGGTCTTATAAATTTATGTTTTTCGAATGCAAAAATAATTTTAACTAAAAGAAATATTAATGATGTTTTTTATTCAATTTATAAAAATTACTTTCCATCTCCACATATGAGCTGGTCATATAACGAAGAAAATATACTAGAATACTATAAATTATATAATGAGATAATAAAATTTTGGAAGATTAAAATTGGAGAAAATATTTATGAAATAAACTATGAAGATTTAATATTTGATAATGAAAAAGAAGTAAAAAATTTACTCAAATTTTGTGAAATAGATTTCGAAAAGGAATGTTTAGATCATAGCAAAAATTCGAAAAGCATAATCTCAACAGTAAGTGTTGAACAAGCTAGACAGCCTATTTATAAATCTTCTATAAATAAATATAAAAAATATGAAAAATATTTCAATAAATTATTTTTAAATATAAAATAAATTTTATCTATAAATATCCCAGTTCTTTCATTTCTTTATTAAATTTTATTTCAATTTCAGATGATATATTTGTATCAAGAATTTTCTTCCAATCATTTTTAGGCCCTAAGTTAAAAAAATTAATTTTTTTATTAAGATTTCTTTTAAATGCATTTTCAATAAATAAACCTTTACTTTCTAATTTTTTTAGTTTTGTGAAAGAATTTGATTCTATGGAAGCTTGTATTTTTTCCTTAGAAAAATTAACTTTTGTTAACTTTGATAAATATTGAGCAACTTTGGAAAATTCTTTTAATGGATTTTCAATTAGATTCTCATATTTAACCAATAAATAATTTTTTGATTTATTTTTCCAAGAATTATAGTGTGTTTTCCATGAGCTTATTAGAGTTGGAAAATCATTACTTTTTATATCATCATTATTTATTCCAATACCAAGCCAATTATTTTCATTAAATATTATTTTTTTTGATTCATCAATACTTTCAAGTGACCAATGATTTTTTATTGAATTAATAACATTGCGTGGATCTCTAACAATATGAATAACTCCTATTGTGTTATTTAAATTAGTAAAAGGATTATTATCAATTGTGCAATTTACATGATGTGTTTTAAAAAATTTAATCTTTTGATCCAAATTTAAGTAGGTCTGTGCAACTATCCAATTCTTTGCAATTTCATAAACATCATTAGAATTCTTAACATAGTCTTTAAAATATTCTTTATCAGGAAATTGTCTTATTTGTTTTAAATGAGAAAAATCGTTCTCTCCCTCCTTGCTGTATAAAAGCGTTGAAATAAATGATCTTATCCAAGTGTTACCGCTTTTAGGATATGAGGCTAACCAAATAATCATAAAAAATATATATATTAAGTTAATTTGGAGCTATACTTATTTCAATGACAATCTATGCATTATCTTCGGGATCAGGTATATCTGGTATTGCTGTAATCCGTGTTTCTGGTTCACAAACTAGAAAATTGATAAAGAAAATAACTGGACATGACCCTCCAACAGCAAGACAGGCAACTGTAAAAAAACTCAATAAAATCAACTCTAATGAGCTAATCGACCAGGGAATACTTATATGGTTTCCTGGGCCTAATAGTTATACAGGTGAGGATATGGCTGAATTCCACGTCCATGGGAGTAGAGCTGTTATTGAAGCGCTTCATGACACATTTTCAAAAGTAGATGGATGTAGATTAGCTGAACCTGGAGAATTCACTAGAATTGCATTTCAAAATGAGAAAATAAATTTACTAAAAGCTGAAAGTATTTCAGATCTAATATCATCAGAAACTGAAATCCAAAGGCAACAAGCTATTAAAATAATGTCTGGGAAAAGTTCAGATAAATTTGAATCATTAAGAAAGCAACTTTTAAAAATTTTATCAAATATTGAAGCTAAAATTGATTTTCCTGATGAAAATTTACCAGACGACATCATAAATAATGTAAAGATGAATTCGAAAAAAATTAGAGAAGAGATTGAGAAAATTTTAAATGATCAAAAAGTTGGTGAAAGAATAAGACAAGGTTTTAAAATAGCTATTATAGGTCCTTCAAATGCAGGAAAATCTTCATTACTCAACTACCTGTCAAAAAGAGATGTAGCTATTGTTTCAGAAAAAGCTGGAACTACTAGAGATGTTATTGAGACACATTTAAATATTGATGGATATCCTGTTGTAATGTCGGACACTGCAGGCATAAGAGAATCGCAAAATGAAATTGAAAATAAAGGTATAAGATTAGCACTAAAAAAAGCTGAAGAGGCTGATTTAAATATTATTGTTATAGAGCCAAAAAGTCTTGATTTTAGTAGCTTTTTGAACAATTTAGTAAATAAAAAATCTATAGTAGTTATTAATAAGTCTGATTTAGGAATAGATAAAATAAATGCAAACTTAAAAAAATATAATCCTATTTATTTATCTGTAAAAAATGAAAAAAATCTTGATGAACTTATAGATCAAATAAAAGAGAAGCTAAAAGGAAATTTTATAAAATCTGATGAAATTATAATTACTAGAGAAAGGCATAGACAAAATTTAGAGAAATGTGTTCTTCATTTAAAAAACTTTGAAAAAAAAAATAGCAAAGAAGATTTTGATAAAGCTGCTGAAGATTTAAGATTAGCCACTAGACATTTAGGTATGATTGTTGGAAAAGTAGATGTTGAGGAGATTCTTGGATCAATTTTCAATGATTTTTGTATAGGTAAATAATTGTTGAATTTCCTAAGTTATTTACCTTTTGTAAGTGTTTTCTTGTAAATTTCATGAACAATAATAGATTATTGCTATGAAAAATGATTTAGCATTTGATGTTGTTGTAATAGGAGGTGGTCACGCTGGATGTGAGGCTGCTACGGCATCAGCAAGATTAGGAGTTAACACAGCTCTATTCACTCATAAATTTGATACGATTGGAGAGATGTCATGTAACCCTGCAATTGGAGGTTTGGGCAAAGGACATCTAGTTAGAGAAATAGATGCATTAGATGGTGTCATGGGCGATGTAGCAGATAAATCAGGTATACAATTTAGACTATTAAATAGAAGCAGAGGTCCAGCGGTTCGAGGACCAAGAACTCAAAGTGACAGATCGCTATATAAGAAATTTATGCAAGAAAAACTTGTAAACTACTGTAATTTAAGTATATTTTCTGACCCTGTAATTAAGTTCAATTTTAAAAATAACGATATAATAGGACTTGGAACTAAATCTGGTAAAGAGATCAATGCATCAAAGATAATTTTAACAACTGGAACTTTTTTAAATGGTTTGATCCATATTGGAGAAGAAAAAACTCCAGCTGGAAGATTTAATGAAAAGCCTTCAACAGGTTTAAGTGAACAATTAGAAAAATATGAATTTAAAATTGGAAGATTAAAAACTGGAACTCCTCCAAGACTAGATGGACGAACTATTAATTTTCAAAATTTAGAAGTTCAACATGCTGATGATAATCCATACTTTTTTTCATTTCTAACAAAAAAAAATTTAAACAAACAAATTTCATGTAGAGTGACATACACGAATGAAGATGTTCACAAGATTATTTCTAAAAATATAAATCAAAGTGCTATTTACTCCGGAAGTATAAAGGGAGTTGGTCCACGATATTGTCCATCTATAGAAGATAAGATCAAAAAATTTGCAGATAAGAAAAGACATCAGATCTTTTTAGAGCCTGAGGGATTGAATGATCATACAATTTATCCAAATGGTATATCAACCTCGCTTCCTGCTGATTTACAGCGTGAAATATGTAGTAAAATCAAAGGTTTAGAAGATGTTAAGATTATAAGACCTGGATACGCTATTGAATATGATTTTGTTGACCCAAGAGAGCTTTTTTTGACTCTTGAGACTAAGAAAATCAAAAACCTCTATCTCGCTGGTCAGATAAATGGTACCACCGGCTATGAGGAAGCTGCTGCTCAAGGATTGATAGCAGGAATAAATGCTGCTTTAGCATTTAAAGATCAAGAGCCTTTCATTTTGGATAGATCTGAAGCTTATATAGGAGTTATGATTGATGATCTTGTAACAAAGGGCGTTGCAGAACCATATAGAATGTTTACATCGAGGGCTGAATATAGACTTTCTCTAAGATCAGATAATGCTGATCTTAGATTGACTAAAAAGGGAATAGATTTAGGTGTTGTTTTGCAAGAAAGAAAAGAGATATATGAAGAAAAATATAGTCAATTATCAAAAATCCAGAAAAAGATGAATAATTTAAAGATTACACCTTCAAAAGCGGCTAATTATGGAGTTAACATAGCTAAAGATGGTGTTTTTCGCACTGCAAATCAATTATTAGGTTATAAATCGGTTAATATGAATAAAATAAGGGAAATTTGGCCTGAAATTAATCACGTTTCACGTGAAATTGATGAACAACTTGAAATTAACTCACATTATAAAGGTTACCTTAAGAAGCAGAATGCTGATATTCTAGCATTCAAAAGGGATGAAAATCTTATTATACCTAAAAACATAGATTATGATAAGTTTTCAGGCCTTTCTAATGAGGTTAAATCAAAATTTAAGAAAATTAGACCTAAAACTATGGGTCAGGCTCTCAGAATTGATGGAATTACTCCATCTTCTGTATATATTTTGTTGTCTCACGTTAAAAGAAAGTCTATTAAGCATATAGCTTGATTGATTCGGAACTTATAAAAAATATTAAATCTGGACTTGGAAATGTTTCACGTGAAACACTAGACGAGCTAAATACTTTTACCCATTCTATCTTAGAAAAAAATAAAGTGATAAATTTAATAAGCTCGAGCACAGAAAAATCGATAAATACAAGGCATATAATTGATAGTGCACAAATAATTGATTTTATTGATAAAAAAAGCATTTCTGTGTGTACTGATCTAGGGTCTGGAGGAGGGTTTCCTGGTATAGTTATAGCAATTTTGATGAAGGCTAGAAAACCATTATTCAAGGTGATTTTCTACGAAAAAAGTTATCACAAAAGTAATTTTTTAAAAGACATGTCAAAAAAATTTAAATTAAATACAGAAATACATCAAAAAAATATATTTAAACAAAAAAATTTACAAACTGACATTATAGTATCAAGAGCATTCAAACCATTGCCAATTATTTTTGAAATAGCATCAACAAATTTTAAAAAATTTAAATATATAATTTTATTTTTAGGGAAAAGTGGAAAAGAAATTTTGAAAGATGCATCAAGAAAGTGGAAATTTGATTATGAAGAAAGAAAAAGTTTAACAAATGTTGACTCGTTAATAATAAAAATTTCAAATTTAAAAAAAAAAAATGGATAAAAACATTATATCAGTAATAAACCAAAAAGGGGGTGTAGGTAAAACGACGACTGTAATTAATTTAGCAGCAGGATTATCAATAAAAGGTAAAAAAATTTTAGTTATTGATCTTGATCCACAAGGTAACGCCACAACTGGTCTTGGATTATCTAATACAGAAAATTCGGACCAAACAATTTATAGTGTGCTTAATGGAAATAAAAAAATTTCGGAAGTAATCAAGTCAACTAAGTTTGAAAATTTGTATTTAGTATCTTCAAATGTAGATCTTTCAGGATTAGAGGTTGAAACAGCGGGAGACAGTAGAAGAGCCTTCAAATTAAAGGACGAATTAACCTCTATTTTAAATGATTCTAGAGCATTATACGATTATATCCTCATTGACTGTCCTCCGTCACTTAGCCTTTTGACAATTATGGCATTAGTAGCTTCTGATGCTTTAGTTGTCCCCCTTCAGACTGAATTTTTTGCACTAGAGGGACTTACACAGTTGATGAAGACAATAGATAGAATAAAAAATAACTTAAATCCCTCTTTAAAAATAAAAGGCATTCTATTAACTATGTATGATAAAAGAAATAAATTATCTGGAGAGGTTGAACAGGAAGCTAGAAACTTTTTTAAAGAAAAAGTATATTCATCAGTTGTTCCAAGAAACGTAAGGTTATCCGAAGCACCATCACACGGTGTTCCAGTTTTGATTTACGATAAATCTTGCCCTGGGAGTAAAGCGTATTTTAGTTTTACAGATGAATTTCTTGATCAAGACAAACTTGTGGAGAGTGCTGCTTGATAAATCCATTCAAATCAAAAAAAGGATTAGGGAGAGGTCTATCTTCTCTTATAGGTGACGATATTAAAATATCTAACAATAAACTTACAATAAGTTCTATTATACCCAATAAATATCAGCCAAGAAAAAAATTTGAAAAGGAAAGTCTTGAAGAACTTTCTAATTCTATAAAGGAAAGAGGAATTATACAGCCTTTAATAGTTAGAAAGTCAGGCGATTATGATGACAAGTATGAATTAATAGCTGGTGAAAGAAGGTGGCAAGCAGCGCAAAATGCTGGTCTACATGATGTGCCAGTTATAATAATTGATATTGACAATTTAAAATCACTTGAATTTGCAATTATCGAAAATGTACAAAGAGAAGATTTAAATCCTGTAGAAGAGGCAAGAGGTTATGAAAAGTTAATAAATGAATTTGATTATGATCAAGACAAAGTTTCACAATTTATAGGCAAAAGTAGAGCACATATATCCAACTGTTTAAGATTACTTCAATTACCAGAAAATGTAATTTCATTAATAGAAGACAAAAAATTAACTGCTGGCCACGCTAAAGTTTTAGTAGGTTTAAATAATGCTTATTTAATTGCAAAAAAAATCGTCGATAAAAAATTATCTGTTAGGCAAACTGAAAGTCTTGTCCGTATTTATAAATCTCCAAAAAAATTTAGTGCATTAAAGAATGAAACCAATATAAAAGCTCTAACTAATAGTCTTCAAGAGAAAACTGGTCTTGTAGCTAGAATACACCATAAAAAAAATAATAAAGGAATTATATCTTTTGAATACAGTGACACAGACCAGTTAGACCGACTTGTAATGGTAATTAAAGCTAATTATTAGTTTTTTCGCAAGTATTTAATATTAAATCTAAAATTAAATTATTAGATAATTCAGAATTTTTTTTATAACGTATCTCTAAATTATTGAGCTGTTCGACCAAAATATACATTTGAGCTAATGACCATATTTTCATTTGTTTTTGTACAATATCTTTTTCTTTCCAAAAAATAGGTGGTTTATAGGTGTTTATTGCAGAATGAATATCTTCATTATTTATCATTAGTTTCTTTAGAATAATTAATCTTTTTAGTCTTGATAGAAAAGTTCTTAATAAAGCAATTGTTTCATTTTTTCCGTATGTAGTACTATTTATTTTTTTTATTACTTTATTTCGATTTTTAATTAAGCAAAGATCAATTAATTCAAATATATTCTCATCTTCATATAAATTAATAAGTTTTGTAATTTCTTCTGTTGTAATTTTTTTTTTTTCAAAACAAAAATTTAAAATTTTATTCATTTCATTTTGAAGATTTTTTCTATCTCCACAGCATTTATCAATTAAAAGATTTATATTTTCGCTTGATATTGTAATTTTATTTTCATTAAAAAAATTATATGCAATTTTAAAAAGAGAAGCGCTACTGTCTTCATAAAAAGCTGTGCAAATTAAATACTCGTTTTTTTCAAATAATTCTCTTATTTTAGACCTTTTTTCTAGCTGATCAGACTTAAAGATAATTTTTATATTATATATTTTTTTATCTGTTAATTGTTTAATTAAATCACATAATTTTGATGTTACCCTTGAAACTATTATAATTTTATTTTTTTTGAACAAAGATTCATTCAAGCAAACTTCAAAAAAAGCATCTTTATTTTCTAAAATTTGATTTTCTTCATATTTTAAAATTTCTCCACTAAAATTTTCTAAAAAACAATTAGTAATTGTATCATCTTTTTGACCTTCATTTTCGCCGTAGAAAAGGAAAAATTTAAAATCTTTTTTTTTTATATTATTTAAATTAAATGATTTAACGATCATATATTATCTAGTCATTAAATAAAAAATTATTTCATTACTTAAGATTTTTGAAATTTTTTTTCTATGTTTTTTTTCTAATTCCTTTTCTTCTATTTTTTTGTTTTTAGCTGCTAAAGAAATGTCTTGTTTAAAAATTTTACCATTAATAGTTTCAGTTTCTGAGATTATATTAACTAATAGTTTAATTTCTAAATTGTAGTTTTTTGGATCTCCATTATCATCTTTATTTGTTATAGATTTGCTATATGTAGATAAAATTTTTAATTTGTAATTTTTCCCCTTATTTTGATTTTGCTGGTATTTTTTTAAATTACTTAAAATATAATTATTTAATTGTCTATCTCCCTCAAAAATTAATTCACTTATATTAATATTGGCATTTTTATTATTTATTAATGGAGTGTACCCACAACTTAATGTAATTGTAAAAACAAATATTATAAATATATTTTTAATTTTTTTCATATTATAAAATTAATTAGCCTATTATTAACGTAGAATTGTTTTTTAATTTTATTTTCTTTAAAGATTTTATCAAAAGATTTACTATTTAAAATATCGTTAACTAGATTTTTTTCTGAAACATCTTTTTTTGCTTCAAAAATACCTCTTTTTTTACCATTAATTTGAACTACAATTTTTATAATTTCTTCTTCGAGGTATTTTTTTTCTATACTGGGCCAAGAATAATTTTTTATATTTAACTGACTTAAGCATTCACAAGACAAGTGTGGAACAATGGGAGATATAGAGATTAAAAATTTAATGTATTCAGTAGTTAGATTAGAAAAATTTTTTTCCTCTTTTATCGTTTTTATAAGGAAAGAGTATGATTCATATATATTTGCTATAATGACGTTATAATGAAAATTAGATAAGTTTCTTTCTACTTTGTTTAGGTACTGATTAATGTATTTCGAAAGGTTTTCGTCTAAACTTTCTTTTTTTTTATTAGAGATTAATTTAATTTTTTCATGCAAAGTAAATAATTTTTGAATAAACTTATATGCAGCAACCATTCCCTTCTCAGACCATTGGACGTCCTTTTCTGGTGGGCTATCTGATAAAATAAAAAGTCTAACCGCATCAGCTCCAAATTGATCAATTATTTTTTCTGGATCTATAGTATTTTTTTTAGATTTTGACATTGATTCTGAAGGGCCAACTTTAATTTTTAAATTCTTATTTGATTTTAAATAATAATCTTTTCCATTATCACTTTGTACTTCATCAGGATTATACCATTTGTTGTTTTCATCTTTATAGGTTTCATGACAAACCATCCCCTGCGTAAATAGACCTTCAAAAGGTTCTTTTAATTTGAATTTAGAATTATTATAGCCAATTGCTCTCATGAAAAATCTAGAATAAAGCAGATGTAAAATTGCATGTTCAACACCACCAATATATTGATCAACGGGCATCCAATAATTTATATCTTCATAATTAAAACCATACTCCTTGTTGTTTGGAGAACAAAATCTTAAAAAATACCAAGAAGAATCAACAAATGTATCTAAAGTATCCGTCTCTCTTAAATATTTTTTTCCTTCTATTTTTATATTTGTCCAATCTTTAATATGAGAAAGTGGATTTCCTTTAACATTTAAATTTATCTTATCAGGTAGTTTTATAGGTAGTTGATTTTTTGGTATAGTTTTATAATTTCCTTTTTCATCGTAGATTATTGGTATTGGACATCCCCAATATCTTTGTCTAGAAATACCCCAGTCCTTTAACCTGAAATTTATTTGCTTTTTTCCTAATTTTTTTTCTTCAAGAATTTTAATTGTTTCTATTACAGATTCTTCTGGAACTTTGAGATTGTTTAAGAAGGTAGAATTGATAATTTTACCTGGTCCTGTGTAAGCTTCATTTTTTGCAATAAAATTTTCATCTTCATTTTCTGGTCTAACTACAGTCTTAATTTCAAGATTATATTTTTTTGCAAAATCGAAATCCCTTTGATCATGTGCAGGGCAACCAAATACAGCGCCAAAACCATATTCCATTAAGACAAAATTAGCAAAATATACAGGAACACTTTTGTTTATATCTAAGGGGTTAATTGCTTTAAGATCTGTTTTAAATCCCAATTTTTCCGCATTAGCTATTGATTCTTCAGTAGTGCCAGTTTTTGAACATTCTTCCTTGAATTTCAAAAATTCATTATTTGATATGTAAAATTCAGACAAGGGGTGATCTAAAGATAAAGCTAAAAAAGAAAAGCCGAATAAAGTATCTGGACGAGTAGTAAAGCATTTAATCGAATTGATTTTAGAATTACCTATAATTTCAAAATCAATTTCACAACCAAATGACTTACCAATCCAGTTTTTTTGCATTACTTTGACTTTATTTGGCCAATTTTCAAGTTTTTCAAGTTCACCTAACAAGTCTTCAGAAAACTTAGAAATATTAAAAAACCATTGACTAAGTTTTTTTCTTTCCACTATCGCGCCAGATCTCCAACCCTTACCATCTATGACTTGTTCATTTGCTAAAACGGTTTTATCTACTGGATCCCAATTTACATAATTTTCTTTTTTATAAACTAATCCTTTTTCATATAATTCAATAAAAAAATTTTGTTGATGTTTATAATAATCTTCAGAGCAAGTAGAAATTTCTCTATCCCAATCAATAGAAAGTCCAAGCTGTTTAAGTTGTGATTTCATAGTGGAAATATTACTTTCAGTCCACTCTTTAGGACTCAGCTGATTTTCTTTTGCCGCATTTTCTGCTGGCATACCAAATGAATCCCATCCCATAGGATGAAGTACGTTGAAACCTTTTAAGATTTTAAATCGTGATAAAACATCTCCGATTGTGTAGTTTCTTACATGTCCCATATGTATCTTTCCAGATGGATATGGAAACATCTCTAAACAATAAAATTTTTTTTTTGATTTATCAGTTATTGATTTGAATACTTTATTTTTATACCAGAAATCTTGCCACTTATTTTCAATTTTTTTGAAATTATATCTTTCCACAGATAATTATTTTAAATAAATTAATATTTAGTCTTTTTTACTTTGTACGTAAGGTCTGTCCTTCTTAGTTTTTTCCAAATCTGCTTTTTCATACACTGCTGCTTTTTTTAAAATATTTGTTTGAAGTGATGTGAGAAGGTCAGAACTGTCTTTAAAAACTACACATTTGTTACTTTCATCACATTTTTTTATAAAAATATTTATATCTAATGCATCGGACCTTATTTCATTTGTTAAAAATCTAATAGAAATTTTAACAGACTCATCATCATTATTTTCACTGTACCAATCTGTAACAATAATACCACCGCTGTAATTAGCAGTCGTAAGTGGCATAAAATCAATTATATCCAAGGAAGCTCTCCATAACGGGTTAGAGCTTGCAAATTCAAACCTTGTTCCACTACCAATCCCATCCGGACCCATCAGTCTAAAACCTCTCCCTTCTTCAATATTTTTTTTAACTCTCTTACTAGGCTCAGGTGGAAATTCCTTTGCATCTACAGGTTTATATTTAAATGCTTGGCAAGCACTTAGGAGAAGAAATGAGACAAAAACTGTAAATAGGATATATATTTTATTAATCTTCATACTTTATCTAAATATAAATTATTTTAATCACACAGACCTAATTTATTATATAATTTATGCACTAAATTTAAGCAATTATTGGCAAATTTTGTAGGTAAAATATATGATGTATTTATGCAACAGGTTTATTAAAAATTATGTTTTGCTTGTAAAATATCTATAATTATTACTAATTTGGCATTAAAAATCGTCATTATTATTAATATTAATAATCAAAGGAGAAAACATGAAAACATGGAAAAAAGTTGGATTGACAGCTTTATCTGCTTCTCTAATTTCAGTATCTGCTAATGCAGGTGCTTTAGATGTAACAGGTAGTGCTTCAATTACTTTCCACTCAGACCAGAAGGCTGGTCACGGTAACCCTTACACAATGGGTAACGGGATTACTTTCAGTGGTGGTGGAGATCTAGACAACGGAATGACTGTTAACTTCTCTTACACAATGGATAATGCTGCATTTTCTGATGAAGGTGTTACAATTGGTTTAGGAGATGGTGGAAGTGTTGAGTTCGGAGCAGTTGGTGGTGGAGTATTAGCATACGATGCTATGATCCCTACTGCAAAAGAAGAAGCTTGGGATGACTTAGCTGGTGAAGCTAATATAGTTTCTGGTATGGCTACTTCAAATGCTTTCCAATATACAGGATCATTTGGTGGTGTAGATATTAATGCACACTATGCTAAAAACGGTTCAGGTAATGCATCTGACTCATCTATTGGAGCTAGCTACGCTCTTGGCGATACTGGTTTAACAATTGGTTACGCTGTTGGTGAAGATGGAACTTCTAATGATGAAACAGTAGCATATGCAAAATACACAATTGGTGGAGCTACTCTAGGTTACTCAAAAATGGATGTATCAATTTCTTCATCTACTAACGATAGAGAAATTACACAATACGGTGCATCATTTGCAGTTAACGAAGACCTTTCAGTATCTTACGGTAAAGCAGTAGTTGACTTTGAAAACTCAGCAACTGATCAAGAATCAACAGGTGCTTCGATTTCATACACTATGGGATCAATTACTGTAGCTGCTGCTAGTAACGAAGAAACAGGAACAGGTGGAACTTCAGGCGCAATAGACGAAATGACTGAAGTATCTGTATCTTTTGCATTCTAAGTTAATTAGATAGTATTTAAATAGATATAAACCCCCTCAATTTTTTTGAGGGGGTTTTTTTTTGAAATAACTTATTCCAGCAAAACCATCTATTATTAAAGATCTTAAGCTTTTAAAATTATCTGAACTTATGCCACCTAAAGCTACAATCTTTTTTTTTGTATATTTTGTTAATAATTTAAATCTATAAATTCCTAAGTAATTTTTATTTTTTTTAAAAATAGATGAAATGAATAATTTTTCAACGCCCTGAAGTTCTTTTATTCTTATTTCACGGATGTTATGTGCAGATCCAAGAATATTAAATTTTTTTTTTAATATTTTTCCTTTAGTAAATGTATTATTATTAAATGAAGGTATGTATAAGCCATCGCAATCATACTTAATTGCCAATCTTAAATTATTAGCTAAATAGAACTTTATTTTTTTTTGTTTACATATATTTCGGATTCTTAAAATTTCTTTAGTATTAATAGTATTATAATTTCTATAGATTATAGAAGTTTTATGATCTAAATTTTTTATATTATTTACATCAAATTTATCTATAAAATAGAATTTATTAATAAAAGTATTAGGCATATGTTGCAGAACAAATTAAATGAAATTAATAATGAAATTAATAATAAAGTTAAAGAATTAAATTATAAAGGATATTCACCTAAAATTATCGCTGTATCAAAAACTTTTGATATAAATAAAATTAAACCACTTATTGATTTTGGACACCAAGACTTTGGAGAGAATAGAGTTCAAGAAGCTGTAGAAAAATGGTCTAATTATAAAAATGAGAATATTAAATTACATTTAATTGGTAAGTTACAAACAAATAAAGTTAAGCAAGCAATCAATTTATTTGATTTTATTCATTCTTTAGATAGTGAAAAATTAGCAAATAAAATTTCTGAAGAGCAAAATAAAATTAATAAACATTTAAAAATATTTATTCAAATTAATTTAGGAAATGAAAAACAAAAAGCAGGAATTAATCCACAATCAGTAAAGGATTTTCATGATTATTGTAAAAATAATTTAAATTTAAATGTTATTGGCACAATGTGCCTTCCTCCATTTGGGGAAAATCCCGAACCTTATTTTAAAAAACTTTCTGAAATAAATATCATGCTTAAACTAAATGAATTAAGTATGGGAATGTCAGATGATTATTTAATTGCGGTTAAACATCGCTCGACTTATTTAAGAATTGGTTCCAAAATATTTGGAAATAGAAACTAAGATATTTTAATTTTTGAATTTTTATTAATTAGTTTAGAAACTATAATAAAATCTTTCTTACTCACAGATACACATCCTATAGTTGGATCATATTTTTTTGTTAAATGTATAAAAATTGCACTACCTTTATTTTTTAATGGTTTAAAATAATTATATTTAATTGGGATTATGTAATTATATTTAAAGTCTTTTCTAAATAGTTTTTCAAAACTAAAATTTGTTTTTTTATTAAATTTTATAAATGAATTGTAAAATTTACTTTTACTATCATTACACCAACCAAAATTCTTTTTTATAATTTTAGCTTTAAGTATAGATTTTGGCTTATTTACCCTATCTTTTCTGTAATAAATATTTCCTAGATTAAATTCACCTTTAGGAGTACATCTATCTCCTTCTTTTTTGTTTTTTTTAATTCCACCTTTGCCTAAAGCACATTTTAGTTTAAATTCATTAATATATAAAAAGTTATTTTTAATTTTAATATTCATATATGAAAAAATTTAATTTAATTATACATCAAAACCAGTATTTATACGAAATACTTAAAGAAATTAATTTAGATTTACATTATCAACTAATACTTGCCAATGATAACATTGATGAAATTTTAAATAAATTAAAAATTGAAAATAAAGAATTTTTGATAATTTCAAATAATATTAAAAATGGTTATGATAATAAAAGGGTACTATTAATAAATAAACCAATCAAAATATTCGAATTAACAGAGAAAATTAGTCTATTATTTTTAAAAAATAAATATTCTCTTACTTCAAATATATCAATTGGAGATTATAAAATTAATTTAAATTCTAGATATATTTCGCTAGATAATACTAATCTGAAACTAACAGAAAAAGAATTAGAGTTAATTATGTATCTTTATAATACTAAGGTTGAAAGAAAATCATCAGATATAAGAAGAGACGTTTGGGGTCATTCCGAAAATGTTGAGACACATACTGTTGAGACACATATATATAGATTGAGAAAAAAAATTATAGATAAATTTAAAGACGATAAATTCCTGCTATACAATAATGATGGATATATTATAAAATGAAAAAAAAGAATCCATTTGCAAAAGATCTTTTTACGACCAAATATAAAACTAGAAAAGTTAAACCTAAAAAAGGCAAAGGAAGTTTTGTTAGAAAAAAAAAATTTAACTAATCTTTAATATCTACATTAAAACTCAATATAACTCTATCTTCCTCAGACTCATTTGGCTCGACTGAATGCCAAAGATAAGAGGGAAATAATAATAAAGTTCCTTCTTTTGGTTCAATTTTTTGTATATTTGCGGAAAATTCAGTTTTCTTCAAATCTAATGGGAATCTATTTCTTGATACAGCATTCGGATTGTTAAAAATTATTTTTCCGCAGTTTTTTGGTGCCTTAACATAGTAAACAGAACTTAAAAAATTGTTAGGATGAATGTGAGGCTCGTTAAAATTATTTTTTTTGTTTATAATTGACCACATTTCTGTAATTTTTATCTTTTCAGCTTTATATGACCAGCCGTAATTTTTAAAAACATCATAAATATATTTTTCGACAGTCATTGCAAATTTATAAGCAGCGTTACCCTTCTCAAATTTAAAAGGTTTAGAATGCCATCCATTTACATTTGATCTTTTTAAACCCTCTTTATCTTTTTTAAATTCTTCGTAAATATATTTTGTTAATTCATTATTTATATTTTTAAAATCATCAATCTCGTAGGAAAAAACAGGTTGGGGAAAAAATTTATAAATATGTGAATTTGTCAAATTATAATCTAGCTCCAATTTGTTGTATGATTTTTGAGGACATTTCTGTACCTTTCTCTAAGCTTTCTTTTATTGATAAATTATTAAGATAACCATGAAGAAAACCAGCTGCAAAAAGATCTCCAGCACCAGTAAGATCTAAAATTTTTAAATTTTTTTGAATACCACATTCATCAACATTGTCACCGTGTATTGCAATAGCTCCGTTTTCTCCTCTTGTGATAACTATTAACTTATTAAGTTGTTTTGAAAAATTTATAACTTCTTCAAAATTTTTAGCATCGATTAATGATGTAATCTCTTGTTCATTAGCAAAGGTTATATCTAGTTTTGTTTTTACCAAATCTAAGAAATGAGGTTTATGTCTGTCTACACAAAGCTGATCAGAAAGTGACATTGCTACTTTGTTTGCATTATTAATCGCCTTATCAAATGCTTTTTTTGGTTCACCTTTATCCCAGAGATAACCTTCTAAAAATATTATTTCACTTTGTTTTATTGTATCAGAATTAAAATCATTTTCATTAATCTTTCCTGCGGTTCCCAAATATGTGCACATTGTTCTTTCGGAGTCTGGGGTAACTAATATTAAACACGTACCGGTTGGTAATTCCTCTTTTTTTTTGGAATAAAAATATTCAACATTTTCCTTTTTTAATCCATCTTCATATTTACTTCCAAATTCATCGTCAGATACTTTGCCTATGAATCCTGCTTTATTGCCTAATTGAGAAATACCGACTATAGAATTTGCAACCGATCCTCCCGAAACAGTTTTTTCAATTTTAAGATTAATTAATAATTTTTTAAATTCATTTTTGTCAATAATTAACTTCATTGTGCTTTTTGTTAGTTTGTTTTTATTAATAAAATTGTCATCAACTCTACAAATAACATCAACTATTGCGTTTCCTATCCCCAAAATTTTCATAATTAAGCTTTCTTAGTTTTTATTGGTTTTTTCCTATTAGGATAACAACTGGTACAAATTTTACAAGATATTCCATAACAATCCCTTGCCTTACAGTACTCTCTTCCATAATAAATAATTTGTAGATGAAGTTTATTCCAATGTCTTTTTGGAAATAAACGTTTTAAATCTTTTTCTGTTTGAACTACATTTTTACCATTAGTTAGTCCCCATCTTTGTGCTAATCTATGAATGTGAGTATCAACAGGAAAAGCAGGATATCCAAATCCTTGAGACATCACTACACTTGCTGTCTTATGTCCAACACCAGGTAATTGTTCTAATTCTTCAAAAGTTTTTGGTACTTTACCTTTATATTTTTCTACTAGTGTCCTAGATAGGTTGTAAACACTTTTTGCTTTAATTCTAAATATACCAATACTCCTAATCAATTTTTCAATTTTTTTTCTTCCAAGTTTAAGAAAATGTTTAGGCTTATTATATTTTGGATAAATATTTTTTGTTACATTATTAACATTAACATCAGTACATTGGGCCGATAAAAGAACAGATATTAATAAAGTAAAGATATTTCTATGTCTTAAAGGAATCGGAGTTTTTGGGTAAGTTTTATTTAAAATTTTTAGAACAACTCTTGCTCTTTGAGCTTCATTCATTATTTAAAATTCATCAGATTACGCATTGAATAAAGACCAGGCTTCTTATTAATTAGCCATTTTGCTGCAGTTAGTGCACCTTCAGAATAAAGAGTTCTATCAAATGCCTCATGATTAAGAGTAATAATTTCTTTTCCACTTGAGAATTTTACTTCATGCTCTCCAATTATTTCTCCTTTTCGAAGTGAATTAAAATTAATTTTTTTTCCATATGGGAATGATTTTTTATTTAAATATTTTCTTCCAATTAATTTATAAAAATCTTTATTTTTTCCAACAGCTATGCCTTTTCCTAGCATTAATGCTGTTCCAGACGGATGATCTTTTTTATTTTTATGGTGTACCTCAAAAACTTTACTTAGAAAATTACTTCCAAGTGAAGCAGATGCAATCTCGGTTAAGTACATTAAGAGATTAATACCCAAACTCATATTGCCAGCTTTTAAAATTGGTATTTTTCTAGAATACTTTTTAATTAAATTTTCTTCTTTTTTGGTAAAACCTGTTGTTCCAATAACTACTCTTTTTTTTAGTTTTGTAGCAATCTTTAAAACTTCAAAAGTGCATTTTGGGATTGTAAAATCAATAATAATATCAGCTATTTTAAAAGCATTATCATTGTTTAAGCTTGGTTTTATTCCATTAATTTTTTTATTAATTAATCTATTTTCAGTTAATACAGCTATTGTAAAATTTTTGTTGGATTTTGCAGATTTAATTATCTGACTACCCATTCTTCCCATACATCCAGTAATTGCTAATTTAATTTTTTTCATTAGATAGAATTAATTTGTTTAGACTATATAAAATAGTCTAGTTTTTCCAGAAACTTTTAGCTTTTTGAAAGAATTTTTTAATACTTGGATTAGATTTTTCGTTTTCAATTTTTCTAAATTGTTCAAGCAATTCTTTCTGTTTACTATTTAAATTTATTGGAACTTCAGTATTTACTTGAACATATAGGTCTCCATATCCACTTTCTCTCATTAAAGGCATACCTTTTTCTCTTAATCTAAATTGTTTTCCAGATTGTGTCCCTGGAGGGATTTTAATTTTAGCTTTACTACCATTGATTGTTGGTATTTCAATTGATGTACCAAGAGCTGCATCAGCAATTGATATTGGAAATTCAAAGAATAGATTTTCATCTGACCTTTTGAAAAGTTCATGTGAATAAACATTTATAAATAAATATAAATCTCCACTACCAGCTCCTCTTGAACCTGCTTCTCCTTTTCCAGAAAGTCTAATTCTCGTTCCATCATCAACCCCTTTTGGAATAGTTACAGATAATCTTTTAGTTGCTTGTTTTTTTCCTTGTCCACCACAGTTTGTACAAGGATGAGTTATTTCCTCTCCTGCACCTCCGCATTGTGGACAGGTTTGTTGTACCGTAAAGAAACCTTGGCTAGACCTAACTTGTCCTCTTCCTCCGCACATAGAGCATGATCCAGCATCATGACCAGGTTTTGATCCACTACCGCTACATGTATTACATTTTTCAGAGGTAGAAAATTTAATATCTTGTTTTTTACCTTTATAAGCTTCTTCCAAAGTAATTGATAAATCATATCTTAAATCAGATCCTCTATAACTTGATTTTCTTCTTCTTCTACGCCCCCCACCAAATCCTTCTCCAAAAAAATCTTCAAAAATATCTGAAAAGTGACTTGAAAAATCAAAATCAGAAAAACCACCTCTTCCTCCACCAGCATTTTCAAATGCTGCATGGCCAAAACTATCATAACTTTGTTTTCTCTCTGGATTGGATAAAACGTGATAAGCCTCAGACGCTTCTTTAAATTTATCTTCAGCAGTTTTATCACCAGGATTTTTATCTGGATGATATTTTACAGCAAGTTTTCTATAAGCTGATTTAATTTGATCTGTGTTAGCTGATTTATTGATTCCTAAAACATCATAATAATCTCTTTTTGCCATAATTTAATTATAGACAAATGGTTGTTTTAAGCGCTTTTTTCTTTATTTTCGTCTTTTACTTCTTCAAAATCAGCATCAACAACATTATCGTCTTTTTTTTCCTCTTTATTTGAATTATTTTTGTCTTCAGGTTTAGCACTTTGTTGAGATTTATAAATTGCCTCACCCATTTTCATTGATGCCTGAACAAGGTCTTGTGTTTTTTTCTTAATTTCTTCTACATCGGTTCCTTTTAAAGTATTTCTTAAGTTAGCAGATGCATCTTCAATTGCTTTTTTATCAGCATCTGAAACTTTAGATCCATGTTCTTTAAGATTCTTTTCAGTTGAATGAAGAAGAGTATCTGCTTGATTTCTTGCATCTACAGCTTCTCTTTTTTTCTTATCAGCTTCTTTATTTGATTCAGCTTCTTTGACCATTTTATTTATTTCTTCATCACTTAATCCTCCAGATGCTTGGATTTGTATTTTTTGTTCCTTTCCAGTACCTTTATCTTTAGCAGAAACGTTAACTATTCCGTTTGCATCAATATCAAATGTAACTTCAATCTGAGGAACTCCTCTAGGAGCTGGCGCTATTCCAACAAGTTCAAAATTTCCTAATAATTTATTATCTGTAGCCATTTCTCTTTCACCCTGAAGTACTCTTATTGATACAGCAGGTTGATTATCTTCTGCAGTTGAAAATACTTGGCTTTTCTTAGTTGGTATTGTTGTATTTTTATCTATTAATTTTGTTGATACTCCACCTAAAGTCTCAATACCAAGAGAGAGAGGTGTTACATCTAAGAGAAGTACATCCTTAACATCTCCTTGTAAAACACCTGCTTGAATTGCTGCGCCCATAGCAACAACTTCATCAGGATTTACTGATTTATTTGGATCTTTGCCAAAGAAATTTTTTACTTCTTCAATTACTTTTGGCATTCTAGTCATACCACCAACTAATATTACTTCATTAATTTCACTTGCCGACAAACCAGCATCTTTCAATGCTGTTTTGCATGGTGGTAAAGTTCTTAAAATCAAGTCTTCTACTAAAGCTTCTAGTTTAGCTCTAGTCATTTTTAAGTTTATATGTTTTGGTCCAGTTTTGTCAGCTGTAATAAATGGTAGATTTATTTCCGTTTGAGTTGCTGATGAAAGTTCTATTTTTGCCTTTTCTGCAGCTTCTTTAAGTCTTTGTAGAGCAAGTTTATCAGATTTTAAATCAATACCACTTTCCTTTTTAAATTCGCTTAATAAATAATTTACAATTGTATTATCAAAATCTTCTCCACCTAAAAAAGTATCTCCATTAGTAGATTTAACTTCAAATACACCATCTCCTAATTCTAGTAT
>MDTE01160654.1_pt1 | contig 21942 bp, 17 predicted proteins | sample 811231 | NCBI WGS metagenome assembly MDTE01 (sample SAMN05326651, study PRJNA326480) | marine metagenome | isolation source: seawater | place: Indian Ocean: Red Sea | collected 2010 | reverse complement strand
TGAGCCATCGCGCACCAGTATTTCGACCCGATCTGTGGTCCACGAACCGTCCCGATCGACGACCCTCAATTCAAAGACATGCTTACCGATTGGAAGACGAACCTTGACTTGAGGTGCTGCAGCGACTTCCTCACCTCGTTCATTGTGCCAAGACCATGAAGAAATATGGTTGTGAGGATCCTCAGTGCCACGACCATCCAACAAGACAACGCAAGTACCGTCCGCGTCCGCAAGGTGGTCTTGAGCCTCGCCTGCAACGGCTTGTGGCTTGAACACATGGTCGACGGTGGCCGAAAGAGCGTCCATCAGATCACTCGTTTCTTCAACGGAGAGATGCTCAATTTTGTTCAACTCCTCGGTCATGCTGTCTTCATCAAACGCTGAGGTCGCATCGTGAACGTCATCAGCCACATCGCCCATGGCTTCCAACAACACATCGCTTGAATCGGCAGAAGGCGTGTTCGTGTAGGCGTCTTGTTCGTCTTGGGTGAGGTGCATCAAGAGGTCATCGGTATCGGCGTAGAGTTCTTCAGCGCTCAGAGAAGGCGGGGTAGATTCAACAGAAAACCACAGGGAAAGTTCGGCTTCATCGCATTCGTATGTGGATTCGTTCAGGTCAACGAAGCCGATGGGTTCTGGAGCAGTGTAGTCGTTTTGGTCATCACCTGCAAAAATCACCGACCCTGAAGTTTCGTTGCCAGCAAGACACGTGGGCATGCCTTGGTGCTCGACCTTCCAAAGCATATCCTTCGTCTTGCCGTGAACGTAAAACCAAGAGCTTGCCACAATGCTGTCGTTGACCTGCAGGCAAGCAAAGACAGGATGCTTTGTTTCCATCACCAAGGTGAGTTCACCCTGCTCGTCAAGTGAATAGACGGAGCCATCATCGAATCCTAGCACGGCTCCCTGCGCAGCAGGGTTGGATGTAAGTAAACGCATACGTTGTTCTAAGCGGACGATTAATTCGCCATCCCGCCACAACTCAAACTCAATGGCCTCTTCTTCACCGGCCACCAAAGCATGACCTTCTCTGGAAAGGAAAAACGAACCCTGTTGGGTAAATCCGAGACCCGTTATTCGCTCACCCATGGTCCCGCGGGGTGGCCTGCTCCAGGGGCCTTTGTCATCATCCATCACGAAGACGCGCCCATCTTGAGTTGCAACGGCCAATTTCTGACTGTGCACGGCGAAATGAACCACATCATGGCAGCCATGGAGTTCGGACAGGTTAACGCTCATCTCCCCTTCAATGTCGATCAAATGGACCTCGCCCATACCGGAGAGGAATGCCAAGCGAGACCCCAGAGAAGCGATGGACTGGACGCCCCCGTCCACCTCGACGGTCTGCTTCAACACGCCAGCAGTAGAATAGACGGTGAATCCTTCAAGTTCATCACCCACGATCAATGAGTCCCGATGGAAATGGAGGCTTGTTATGGAATGTGGATGCTGAACAGAGGCCTCCATGCGAACTTGGTTCGACTCGATTCGACCGATAAACACCTCATGACGCCCCTCATTCCAAGCCAACAGCACCCCTTCGTTGTCCAAAGCGAGATGGGATACTTTGTTGGATGGCCGCACGAGGGGGGAAACCGTTCGTGTCAAGACCATGAGCCATGGTGAAGGGGGATGTTCAAAAGAACTCCCACGAATTGATTCATTGCTCAATTTTGTTCGTCGTTGTGCAAATCGACACCGGAATCTTCTGGGTCGGCTACGCTTTTTGCAGCATCGTTACGCTTGTCGTGCAGGCGTTGGAGATAGGCCTCATCAATGTCGCCGGTGATGTAAACGCCGTCGAAGCAACTTGAATCAAACGCATTCACGGTTGATGTTGGTTGAAGGGTGACTTCAATCAAATCCTCGAGCGTTTGATAGAAGAGGCGGTCGCTTCCAATCGTGGCATTGATTTCATCGATGGTCCGCCCGTTGGCGATAAACTCGTTCACGGCTGGCATGTCGATCCCGTAGACGTTCGGGTGGCGGACCGGGGGCGCTGCGGAGGCAAAATACACCTTTGCTGCACCCACATCACGCGCCATTTCGATGATTTGTGCGCTGGTGGTGCCGCGAACGATGGAATCGTCAACGAGCAAGACGTTCTTCCCAGCGAATTCGTGTTCGATAGCATTGAGTTTTCTGCGTACTGATTTCTCTCGAAGGGCTTGACCGGGCATGATGAAGGTACGCCCAACATATCGGTTTTTCACAAAGCCCTCTCGGTAAGGAAGGTTCAGCGCTTTTGCCATTTGCAAGGCTGCAATACGCCCAGAATCTGGGATCGGTATGACGACATCGATATCATGGTCAGGCCACTCCTCAAGCAGCCGTTCCGCCAATCGCTGACCTTGGTTCAGACGAGATTGGTAGACCGACATTCCGTCGATAACGGAGTCTGGCCTTGCAAAGTAGACATGTTCGAAGATACAGGGTGAATAACTGATTTGAGGGGAGCACTGGCGGGAGAAAAGGTGTCCAGAGGAACTGATGAAGACCGCTTCGCCAGGAGCAACATCGCGAACCACTTCAAAGCCAAGAGCAGTAATCGCTACGGATTCACTGGCCACGATGTATTCGGTTGACCCTTCCGTCTCACGCTTCCCATAAACAAGAGGGCGAATCCCGTATGGGTCACGGAAAGCGAGCAGCCCGTAACCTGCGATCACGGAGACACAGGCGTAACCTCCTCGAACGCGTTCATTCATGGCGCCAACCGCACCGAAGATGGTCTCGATGTTGATGTGAGGATTGCCCTCGATACGGAGGCTCCTCGAGCGTTGGTTCAGTTCAACTGCGAGCACATTCAGGAGCAACTCAGAATCACTGGTGGTGTTGATGTGGCGCATGCATTCATCTCGAAGATACAAGGCCAACTCTTCTGCATTGGTCAAGTTGCCGTTGTGAGCAAGGGCAATGCCATAAGGGGAGTTGACATAGAACGGTTGAGCCTCTGCCCGTGAAGAGGACCCTGCGGTTGGGTAGCGTACATGGCCAATGCCAACGTTGCCCTCTAGGCGCATCATGTGCCGCTTGAAAAAAACATCAGCCACCAATCCGTTTGACTTTCGAAGACGAAAATTACCCTCTGCATCGGTAAGAATGCCTGCGGCGTCTTGACCACGGTGCTGGAGGACGGTGAGGCCATCATAGAGCAGCTGATTCACATGAAGACCCTGACGACCGACGATTCCGAGAATGCCACACATGGAGTCGCCTCGTGTATAGGAAACAAAACTCGCTTCTTATGCTTGCGATGCCAAAGCGTTCAAGCCTTGGGGCGGTGGGTCTTCTTGGACCAGTTGTACTTGCGAATGCGTGAGGTCTCACCGTATCCACAAGAGGCGCACACCTTCTTTTGCTTGTGATATGCATTGCGGCCGCATCGGCGACAACGAATGTGGGTGGTCTTTTGGCGACGACCCATGGATGGTGTACCTTTGGACATGCAATCACCTGAACAGCCTGCCCACCGACCTCCCCCTTATGAAATCAACGGCAAGGGTTCTGCGACGGCCTTTCACTCCTCTTCAAAGGAAATCGTCCTCGGGGGCGAGTTGAGAAGGGAGGAAAAGAGGGTGCCTCCGACGATCATCACGGCGACCACCACGGCCAACGCCGTGGTTGCAAAGCGGATGATGTTCGACAGCGCTTGAGCCCGAACCGAACCGTTGGCTTCCATCAACAGATCCCCTTGTGAGAGGAAGAACAAGGTTAATGCGGCGCCAACAGAGACACAAAGCAACATCCCAAACAACGGGGAAACGGGCCTTTTCCTCGCATCACCGTAGACGACCAAGGTCAGCAGCAACATGAACGAAACCAGCGTGAAGGAGGTCAACATGGCGTTTACGAATCGTATGAATGACCCATCGGTTGGCGTTTCCACCACCCATATCAGCCAGAGCATGACCGCCAAGACAGGACTGATGAGCCACAAGAACAAACGAACAACGCTTTTGCCTGGCGAGGGTTCATTCATCTTCTTCACCCCCTGAAACATGTGTTGCGATGGTGGTTGCTGCTTGTTGGAGTTGTTCTGAGGTTGGAGGCGCAAGGCGATGAGGAGCAGGTTGTTGAGCCTCGTAAATCAGCATCACCAGAGCGAACAACACGACGGAAAAAGCTGCACCAACAGCAACACCGAACAAATCGGCACCCGACAACAACAATTCAATGGCAAATCGCTCATGCTCAACGTTGGGACCGTCGAGACTGGCACCGAGCACGATCAGCGCAGAAAAAAAGACGCCAAGTACCAGCATGAGGCGGCGCTCTTGATGGCGTTCATCGCCGACAATGCCAACCATCGCATACGCCCCCGTAGAACAAGCCAGGCCAAAGAGCAGCAGGGTGGGCCAAAAGATCAGCCAGTAACGGTTGACTTCATTGGGATAAACGGGCGTGAGGACGAACCAATGCATGGCTTCGATCCAAAGCACACCGATGATGACCATGATGACCCCTGTGTTGCGGTCCCCCTTTGACAGGCGACCAACAGGAACATGTCCCGAAAACGCAATCTGATAGAACCCTACACCAAGAAGCACCGTTGGACCAATGATGCTGCCCAGCAAATGACCGTAGGCGCTCGAAGGGGAAAACGGAATGGTCCAAGGTGTGGCAAGCAAGGACAAGAAACCGACTGCAAGCATGATGCTGCCGATTTTTCGCCCCATGGCTGCTTTGGAAAAGAAAGCGAACATCAAGCCGAGCAGTGCAAGCAGGCCAGCAAGCCAGAAGAAAACGAAGGCTTGCATCGCTTCTTCCATGGCAGAGGCAGGCTGGACAGATTTATAGAGAATCCCGTAAACAACAACGCAGTGCTTCGGTTCTCACCAAGACCGATGGCGGAGGGCATAAATACCCGACCTCTGTGGGCTGAATGCTTAGGTGTTCCCATGGTGAAGCGTCCTCGTCAAGTCAAGCGATACAGCCCCTCTGCTGGCAAGCACACACTCCACACCGTTGAGCGCGTCAAGAAAAAGCGTGCTTCGGAACTTCGGTGGGGTCAGCGACGCTTCCGACGCGTCATGGCAGGTTACCGCGGTTTCCCACGTCCAAAGCCCGATGGCCGAGAAAAGCCAACCAAGCGAGTCAACATTCTCTACCGATGCACGGAGACCGGAAAAGCACACTATGCTCCTTGCAAGCGAGCAAAGAAATTCGAATTGATCGACCGATGAGGTGAACACCATGAACAACTATTTCCTCAAAGTGAGCTGCCGTGACTGCGGCAACGAATCAACCATCTACTCCCGCGCCGTCACCGCCATCACGTGCGATGTTTGCAGTGCAACACTGACCAAGCCATCTGGCGGCAAAGCCGAGCTCGTTGGCTGCACCGTGGTTGAAGCATTGGATTGAGGAGGCTGAGCCTCCGTGTCATCTGAAGCCATCGCCGCTCCCGAAGAAGGAGAACTGGTGGTTGCGACCATCAAAACCGTCAAACAAAACGGTGCATACGTCGACCTTGACGAGTACGAAGGCATTGAAGGATTCATTTTCATCGGTGAAATCGCTTCTGGTTGGGTCAAGAACATTCGAGGTTTCGTGCGAGAAGGTCAGCGAGTGATCTGCAAAGTCTTGCGCACCCGTCGCGACGGAACATCCCTCGAATTGTCACTCAAATCGGTCTCGGAAGAACGACGCAGGGACCGTCTTCAAGAATGGAAGAACGAACAACGCGCCCACCAACTCTTCAAGGTATTGGGAGAGAAAATCGGTTGGAGCGATGAGGAACTTGAAGCGCAATCGGAAGAACTCGTCGATGTGTTCGGAACCTTGTACGCAGCATTTGAGGAAGCAGCGATGCAAGAAGGAGCCCTCAGCAACGCTGGATTTGAAGGTGAATGGCTTTCAGAATTCATTGAAATCGCCATCGAGAACATCATTCCTCCCTTCGTTGAAGTACGTGGCATCCTCACCCTCAGCATCAACATCACCGATGGCGTTTCAGTCATTCGAACGGCACTTGAGGCCGCAGAATCTTTGAGCAATGAAGCCGAAGAAATCCAAGTGAGATGCTTCTACGATGGAGCACCGAACTACCGATTGGAACTTCGTGCGCCTGACTTCAAAGTCGCTGAGTCTCTTTGGGAGCAGTCCACCAAAGCCGTCGTTGACCACATGGTGAACGCCGGGGGCGAGGCTTCGGCCATGCGAGAGTGATTTCATGGCCCGTCAGCGAATGCAACAATGCTTGACTTGTGGGAAATTTTCCTTGAAGACAACCTGCCCACATTGCGGTGAAGCCGCCCAAGCCGCTGCACCTCTCAAGTGGTCACCAGAGGACCACAGAGCATCACTTCGCCGAAAGATGAATCGCGTGGAATCACCCGAATGGCCCGCATCCCTTGCGACCCTCCCCTCGCTTGAAGAGATGGCTGCATCGGCCAGCGAAGAAGAATAGTCGCCGTGAAAAACGACTGCATAAATCGTCGTTCTCTTACCCCATTGAATGTCAAACATTATAGCGCGTGTAGATGGGTTCGCTGGTTCATGACCATGAGAATTGAGTGGCGGAAAGGCAACGAAGTTCTGCCGAAGGGATCCACAGTTCTCATCGCATTTCCTGGCGTGGGGAACATCGGTAAGGTTGCACTCGACAATCTGCGCGACCTTGAGGACACGGTCGAACGCGCGAGGCTGCACCCTGTTGGGCTGCCGCCACTCGCTGAACTTGATGAGGACGGTCTTCTCGCACCGCCCCACTTTTCATTGTGCGAATCGATCACTGAAACGGGAACATCCTTGCTAACACTGACGGGAAAGGCCCAACCGAACGAGCCTTCACATCAATCCAGTTTGGCTCGTGAACTGATGGACTTCTTTGAACAACAAGAAGTGAAAACAATCCTCGTTTTGGTGGGCATGACCGATGAGCCAAACCGCAAAGAAACGTTTGCGGTGGCGAGTTCTGCTTCCTTCCGCATCGATTTAGAGAGCATGGGTGTCGATGTTCGTCGTGATGAGCCAAAGGCAGGAGCCATTGGCCTTTCAGCACTCCTCGCCTCAATGGGCCCGCTGTACGGCATCAATTCTGGTTGCATCATCGGTTCAACGGTTGGAAGCAGCGGTGACATTCTCGCAAGCCAACGCCTGTTGGAACACCTTGAGCAGTGGTTTGGCTTCGGACTCAAGCAACCCGCTGACGGCGGAGATTGGCTCAAGGACCGATTGAGCACCATCGCACCAAAGAAGAGCGACGATTTCGTCAAGGAGTTGACGGCAAGCCACGATGCCTTCTATGTTTGAAGGTCCGTCATCGCTGAATCTTCGAGCGCAGGGCCATAGCGGGTGAATGTTGCACCTGCCAAGCACACGCACCCGTGGGAAGTCTGTTGCACAATCAAGGGTGTTGAAGAGCGCCGAGAGAGGGATTTGAACCCCCGCGTCCAAGGGACAGTGGATTTCGAATCCACCGCAATACCGGGCTATGCGACCTCGGCTCTACCAACTCGCTTCGGCGCGACCGTCATAAGCATGATGCTGCACAGATGTGCCATGGAAGTACGCCTTACCGGTTCGGACGGTGAACAATCCGTCCATGTTGAGCCAGGGACGACCGTTCGCGATGTCCTTCATGCCGCTGGAATCCTCGCATCAATGGTCATCGTGAGTCATGAGAACGTGGTGTTGCCGCACTCCACACCGCTCAACAGCGATGTCACCTTGTTGGTAACGACCATTTCATCAGGCGGTTGAAGGGTCTGACTGTGCAATGATTTGGAGGCGTGAGTTCCGCGTATAGTCGGCACGAACATCCACGGCCCATGCGTCCAAGCCAACGTTGGCACAAACCACGACATCGCCGGGCTCTACCCAGCCGAATTGAGCGTTCCAATCGTCAGCCCAACCTTCGACCTTGATCGCCCCGGTGTGGTCCATGATCATGATACCCTTTCTGTGCCATGTTTTCCCAGTTTTCCCAACCCCCTTCTTTTCGTAGGCGTAAATCACCCGACCAGCAATGTTGTGTTTGGCCTGAATGTCAAACAAATTCTGAGATTCAATCGATGGGTCGTCATCAGGCATCACCCGAGCAAAGGGATCGATTTTCAGAACGATTTCTCCCTTCCAGTTGACCGTAAAGACGGCATCTTTGATGAGCACTTCCTGTCCACGAACGGCAGGGACTGCCAAGGTCGGTTCGCCGTCACTGTGTTCGACCGCTGCAACCTGAACCTTTGCAGAATAGGCGTCTTGTTGAACGGTCATGTTCAATGGCTGATTGTTGCCAACGTACCCTACTTTGGAAATTTCTCCACGAATGGTGGCTCTTGGCTCCAAGGAATCGATCCTTTCCAACGGCGTTTGTTGGGTTGCGCCTGGAAGTTGAACACTGCCCTCAAGCACCGCTTCATCGTCCCCCTCACCACCAGGGCAAACGGTGCGCCAATCGCATCGAGCGCATCGTTTGACGTCGGGGGCTTCCGTAGGTTTCCCTCCAGCCGCAAAGCCTCGCATCGGTGCTGGTGCTGGAGGGCAATCCTCGAGCGATGGTTTCTCTCTTCGTATTTGATTCCACATGTCCTCAAGTTCTTTTTCTATAGCGATTAATTCGGCCTCATTTGGAACCTCAACTTCCTTAATGCTGGGGTGGCCAAGGTACCATATTTCCAAACCTGCGACGTGTTCAGCTCTGTCGTGTGTCACGTTCCAAAGCATGGCATAGGTTCGCATCTGTTCAACATAATCTCCCGAACGGTCGGTGGCACCAACACTTGCTTTGATGTCAACGATGACGGCGTCGCCCGTCCATTGATAGACAAGATCGTATTCTCCCTGAAACCAATGGTCTGGGTGAACGGTGTTCATGGTAAATTTTGGTGCTGAAGGGTCAACAAACCAAGGCCTTGCCACTTCCCAAGCTTCCGTCCAAGAAACAGGACCTTCTTCTGCAAGTGGATGGCCTCCTTCAAAGGAAGCAAAGGGAAAACCGTCGGGTGCTGGCCAATCGGGGCGATCGCCTCGCCTCCATCGCTCAAAAAACGGCCCTCCGCCTTCTGCATAACAACGCTCAACTTGCGCCAAATGGAACTTCATGCCGCTTTTGACCATCGCCAAACAACGTTCGGGGTCAACTTCAGACCAATCTCCAGACCTGCGTTCATCGCTGAGCCATTCATCGTGAGCCCGTTGCAAGGCTTGTGGCAAATGAATCTCGCAGCGCCGCATCGCCCATGCTTCAAGCGCTTCCTTGGTCATTGGACGCTCGTTGGGTAGGAACGGCATCAGCATGCTCGCTGGCCAGACAACCTCGTCGTTGGGAGAGCCGTCCTTGGTATAGGGGCTGTCAGCATAGACCTCAAACCCAGAATTGGCAACCAATAAACTGGGAGATTCTTTCATGGCACGGCAGAGGGCCTCTTCCACCGCTCGACCAACGAAAAGCACCGGGATTTGGGGCATCTTGAACCGATAGACCTTCTCATAAAACCAAAGACGCGGACAAGCACGGTAGGTGTTGGCTTGGCTTGCAGAAAGGCGGTTGAACCTTCCAACATGGTCTGCCTCTGGATTTGCGTGATGGACCGGCATGAAGGAAGGAAAACCTCCACCCCTTTTGAAACCTCACAAAGCCAGACTTGCGTCACGGAAACGAGGACGTCTCCAAACGTGTTTTTCGATTGTCAATACGCAGTTGGAGAACCCCAGAGCGCCAACCCAACTCAGCGCCGGTCATCGAAACGCTATCGCCAGGTCGTACATTCAACAAACGTTGACTGATACTGCTCCCAAAGGCCACCACTTCTGCAATGTGTGACCCGTCCCAAAGCATGAACGAGACCATCGACCACGGTTTACCATCAACCCGTACACCCTCTCGTTGACGGATGCACAAGACGTGCCCTCGAACATTTGCACGGGTTCGAAGCAGCCCAAGGCGTGTGAAGTCGATATCGGCATCCTCGGCCTTCGGTCCATCCTGTGCGAAGACGGTGGAACGCCGATCGAGATAGAGCCTTGGCTGGTCGCGCCAAACACCGGGCAATGCCTCGTGAAGGATGACGTCTCGCTCAGCCCATGCATGCAAATCGGAAAACGCCCCCGGCTCGCTTTCCTCGAGCGTAATGTGCTGGCTACCAACCACCAACACAGCGCCCAACACAGGTTCTCCAAAATGATTCGACATTGGCCCCCAGGTGCCTGTCAAACGACCCTTTACACTTACTCTGCCCTGTATATCTCCGAGGCGAACATAAGGTGATTTTATGCTTACTTGCTGCATATCGGACAACCAAGAGAGGTTTTCAGGATGTTTCAGAACGCCTTCGCTTTGTGATACACTGCACCAAGAACAACCTGCGGATTGGCCATCACATGCATCGTCTTCCGATGCAGGAAAGGCAAGTACGCCTTCTGCCATGGATTGCATGGAATCATGGGTGGTACGGTAAAATTCCGTCAATTCGACCATGCCTTGCTGGTCGGGGACTGGATAAGCGACCCGTTCGCCTCCATTGAGGTACCACCCCTCCATCCCCGTCACCAACTCACCTTCGTGCGTTTCATGCCAAAGCCATGCATAGAAACGCAATTGATGTTCCAAAGAGGAGGCAAACAACGACGAGGGTCGACCCGATTTGATATCGACGATACGGATGTTTCCATCCCAGCGAAGCACCAAGTCAAGCTCACCTGAAGCCCAACCATCGGGATGGTAAAGGCGCTGGGGCTGATGGACGCGAGGATCTTTGAACCAAGGACGGGCACATTCCCAAGCCTCGTTCCATGCGACAGGCGCCCCCTCCTTCTGCCACAAGGCGTATTGATCAGAAGTCCAGGAGCGTTTTTCGACATCGGGCACTTTGTCAGGAAGCGGGAATTGTGGGGTTCCCCCCAAACTCGGAGATGGGACTTGAAACGGGTCGTTTCCTTTCCGCATCTCTTCCAAGAACGGTCCACCTTGCGCCTCAAAACATGCCTTCACTTCCTCGAGGTACAGCCTAAGCCCGTCGCTGAGGCGTTGCCGCATATCTTCCACACGAACGTCACCCCATGTGTCCTCCTCCGTTTTCCAAAGAGCAGCCTCCCAGGAGACCTTGCCTTTGGCGTGAGCGTCTTGTGCGATGGTTTCGAGTTGCGAACTCGCCCAGTCCTGCAACGCAGCATATGAATCGACCATCGGAGGGTGCATCATCAAGAGGTCACAGAACGCTTCCTCAAGGACAACGCCAAGGATTTGTGAAGGGCGAATCGGGCCGCTCATCCCTGCTTGATAATTCAACATCCACTGCCGTGGACAGCGGAGATAGGTGGTCAAAGAACTCGCTGACAAACGACCCCTGGAACGACCAACGGGGCCACCTCTGGGTGGCGAACCTACCGGCAAAGCTTCACCTCCTCAAAAGAGGAATGAGGGCGATTGACATCATGCATCATAGGAATAGTAGTCACCACTGTTTCGTTGTTCACGGTCTTTACGACTCTGTGTTTTGTTGATGCGGGGGCGACGGGAGTCGTGATCGCGTCGGAAGGTAACATCAACACCTGCGAGGAACTGATTCATGCCTGTTCGCAGATCAAAGGGCCCTGTGGCCCGGCCGCTCACGCCACCCTCGCCCTCAAAGACCAAGAGGGAATCAGAAACGATGTCAATGAAATAGACATCGTGGTCGATGACGAAGGCTGATTTTTCGTTCGCTTCCATGGTTCGACGGATGGCTTTGGCAGCCTCCATCCGGGCGTTGGCGTCAAGATGTGCAGACGGTTCGTCCAACAGGTAGAGGTCTGCGTCACGGCCAAGACAAATCGCAATGGACACGGCCTGCCGTTCACCACCCGAGAGTTTCTTCACGCGTTTGGGAAGCAGTTGGTCAATGCCCAGGGCTTTGATGACGTTCACGTTGAACTCACCACTGCGCCAACGAGGACCGAGTTCACTGTCGAGCCAAAGCTGGACAGAACCATCAATGTCAACATCGATGTGCTGGGGTTTGTAGGAGATGGTGGCGTCCGCTGTCACCCATCCTTCGTCGTATTCGTGTTCACCGGCCAAGATTTTGATCATGGTTGATTTTCCTGTACCGTTTGAACCGACGACACCAACGACCTCAGAACGATGCACAGCGCCCTCTCCGGATGCAAGGTGGAACTCGCCGAGTTGCTTGGTCAAACCTCCCCAACTCACCACGGGGGTTCCAATTTCTGCAACGCGATCTCGGTGGCGCAGGAACTTGATCGGTTTGTCCCGTATACGCACGTTTTCCTCTGGGAGGAAACCGTCCAGATAGGAGTTAATGGCTTGTCGGGTGGAACGTGCCGGTGTGAAGATACCGAACGCACCTTTCTTGCCGTACACGATGTGAACCAAATCAGCGAGCACGTCCAGCACAGCCAAATCGTGCTCGATGACGATGACACGTTTGGTTTCTGCCAGTTGCTGGATAATGCGGACGATGCGCATGCGCTCATGAATATCGAGATAGGAGGAGGGTTCGTCAAAGAAATACACGTCGACATCTCGAAGGATGGTAGCACAAATGGCCATTCGTTGAAGTTCCCCTCCTGACAATTGCTGAACGGTTCGGTTGAGCAAATGGTCGATGCCCAAGGCCTTGGTCATCTCTTCGAGCATCTGTCGTTCGTCAACTTTCGTCAGGAGATCTCGTACCGAACCCTTGACGCGTTTCGGGAGTTTGTCGACGTTTTGTGGCTTGACTGCGACGCGAATGTGCCCTGCCTGAACGGCGATAAAGAAATCACGCAATTCACCTTTCGGCAAGGACTCGACCACCTCATCCCAATCGGGTTGTTGGTTCAACCAGTCGCCAAGGTTTGGGATAATCCGCCCCGAAAGGGCGCTGATGGCAGTGGATTTACCCATCCCGTTGGGACCGAGGATGCCCACCACGCTTTCCTTTGAGGGCGTGGGTAGACGAAACAGACGGAAGCCGTTCATCGAGTAGCGATGAACCATGTCCGTCTCCAATTCACTCGGAAGATTTTCGATGATCAAAGCATCATGAGGGCATTTATTGATGCAGATGCCACAACCAATGCACAGGCTTTCCGAGATGTGTGGTTTGCCAGTGTGCTCATCCATGATGATGCATTCTTGTCCGTTGCGCACGGGAGGGCAGAAGTCATGACATTCGTCGTTGCACTTCTTTGGCTGACAATTGTCCTCCTTTAGAACTGCAACACGCATGCTATCACCTCGTTGAGCCTCTCGTCTGTTCTATTTTGTTTCACCTGCGAACCGATGGCGTCAACCACCGATTCTTATCTCGGTTCGGGTTGCTCAAATCAGTCCCTTGAGATGTTCGTGGCCCTTGATCAACCGGACGGTGCAAGGGGTTGGGAACTTCATGCTGGCCTTGCGAAGTGCATCACGGGCAGCGAGATAGTGATCTGCATTCACTTGAATCGAAATGACACGTTGGCCACGCTTCACACGGGCAGCCGTACCGACGTTCTTTCCGAAGGCACAACGCATGCCTTGTGAAACACGGTCCGCACCAGCACCGGTCGCTTGCTTGTTCTCTCGGAGAACATGGTGTGGGAAGGTGTGAACTCGCAGAGCGTAGCCTTGTGCGCCAGCGGCGTTACGGATGGTGGAGTTGGAAACGACACGAGCGGCTTCCAAGGCTGTGTGGCGAATTTGGACATCGTTGTCAGCACGAAGTTCGAGAACCACTTGGAATTGTCCCGTTTCCGCAGCACGGCGATTTCCAACATGGAATTGCAGGATACGGTTGTTTGGAACACCACCGATGTACTTCCGACGGGTGTAGGCAGGGCCTTTCAAACGGCGATACATCACAGCGGGTTTACGTGCCATAGGTCAACCTCCGAGCAGTCTTCCGACCAATGCTCCCTTTATCATATCTCCGCACAGCCTGTCCGATGGCAAGGGCGCGCAAAAACACATTGGATGAGGAAAGTCTTCATGATGCCCCTGCGACAGCAGGGACCATGGCTGGTGGATGGCGCAAGCTTCTCGAGGAAGAATCCGAGCACCAATGGCTTGCCATGGGTGCCTTTCTGGCCTTCATCATCTTTGGAGCGTTGGCCATTGGAGCAACCGAACACTTCGTCGGCGACAGTGTGGTCCAATCCGACGCATGGCACAGCGATAGTTTGGTGATTGAAATCGCCTATCATACCACCAACGAATCCTACACTGCACTGATCTTCACACCAGGTACCAACGGTGGTTATGCATTCGGTACAGAGTTTGTCGGGGACGGAGAGGGCACCGTATATTGGAGCTCCCAAACGGGGGACGACTTCGTCAGCGACATCAATTTCCTCAAAGCCATGCCCGATGGGGAGATCTTGTTTTCCGTGGATGACGCCACCATGGGTTCTTCTGCGAACAATGCCCTGTACGCTATTCAGGACCACCTGATGATCAAGTACGAATACCCGTTGGACAACGGTGAGTTCGGCATCCTCGATGTCGCAGAATTGGACGGCGAGGACGGGACACAACGCTTGTTGCTTACCCAAGAAGATGCCAACACCTCGCTGCGTGGTGTTGTTGGCATGATGCCAACATTGCCGATGTCGACCTCCTCAGGAGTTCGATGGCACGCCGTTGAAGCCTACGAACCGGGATTGTGGATGGCGTTGGGAAGCCACATGGGAACGGCTGGAGCCGACGGTTCAAGCCCAGCAACGCCCCAAGCAAGGCCTGCTCTCGGATGGATCACATGGGACGGAACGAACAGCACACCCGTCCTTCGAAACGTGCAAGTCTTCAGTGAAGGCGTGCTCAACAGTATCGCTCGCTCAGGCGATGTCGTGATCGTCGGTGGAACCAAGGAGAGTTTGGTGGTCCATGCCGATGACGATGTCGAGAGCATTCAGCTTGGGTGCGAAGGAGTCTTGAGCGACGGAGACGGTCCTGTTTGGTTCATCCCACCTCAGGGAAGCGCCACGCTTTCCACCTTTGAAAACGGTGAACTGGAGACTCATGTTCTGAGTCGTCCCGTGCCGATCGAGGCGATGGCGGCAGGGAGTCAAGGAGACTTCATCCATGTTCATGGTACCGATGGCGAGGGGAATCCAATGCAATGGTCCATTGATGTCACTGCTGATGGCTCTATAGAGAGTGGTCGTGGGTTCCTGAACTTGCTGTTCTTACTCACAGGTGGCATCTTGCTTGCGATGATGCTTTGGCATGCTATCGAACAGTTGTTGGGTGTGGAATAACTTCAGCTTGATCCACCCGCACAATCGCTGTGCTCCGAAAGAGAACGCGAGAACCTTCATGTGCCCTCGTCAACTTCATCCAACTCCAGCGTAAGCCTTGGAGGTTGAGACCGTGTCAAAACGCAGTATGATGGACCAGTTCTTTGACCTCAAAGAGCAGCATCCTGACACCATTCTCTTCTTTCGCATGGGCGATTTCTACGAATTGTTTCATGAGGACGCCGAAGTCGCTGCAGAAGTGCTCGGATTATCGCTGACCTCAAGAGATAAAAATGCTGAACAGCCCATCCCCATGGCGGGGTTCCCCTGGCACGGCTTGGAGGAGCACTTGCGAACCATGCTGCGTGCAGGGTACAAGGTGACGGTGGCTGAACAAGAAGAAGAATTGCGGGAAGGAGCGAAACTCCTCGAACGTGTGGCGACCAGAGTATACACGCCAGGGAGCCTGTATGAAGAGGGGCTCCTTGACGCCGATGAACAATCACTTCTTGCTGCTGTTGTCCTTGGCGGAGAGGGCCTCGGCCTTTCGGTCATCGACGCCTCAACGGGCAGAGCGTGGGCGAGCACACACCACGGTCCTGACCGATTCATCCGGCTTCAAGACGACCTCCAACGCTGGCAACCCAGCGAACTGGTCCTTTCGCCAAGCGATGCTGGCGATGAACACATGGGGCGTCTCTTCCTTCTTCTTGAGGGGACGATGATCAGCCAACACAACCTCAGCCCAACCAAGCGAGATGAACGCCTGAGGGACATGCTCAACGTTGCGGATTTGGGGCATTTGGACCTCGACAACGCCCCCCTCGCCCTTTCTGCGACTGGTCTTGCGGCTGATTATCTGGCCACCGTTCACATGCGCAAAGATGTCCCACTTCAAGACGTGGAAATGGTCGAAGAAACGGGTCATCTCCTGCTCGACCAAACCACGCTGCGAAATTTGGAATTGACCTCCACCCTTGCCGGTGAATACGATGGTAGTTTGCTCTCGAGTTTGAACCGTTGCCGAACAGCGATGGGACGAAGACTCCTCAAAACATGGTTGCTGCAACCTCTTGCCGACCCAACCGCCATTGAAACGCGCCACAAGGCCGTCGGAACGCTCGCCCGTTCTGCTCGACGATTGGACGGCTTGCGCACTTCACTCAAGGGCATCCGCGACATGGAACGCTTGGCGACACAACTCGCCTATCAACGAAGCAACGCTCGTGACTTGGTTGCAACGGCGCATGCGCTCGAGCGTATGCCGGCCATCACCCAGTGGTGTTTGGACAGCCAAGATGCGCTGCTCATGCATTTGAGCAAGGACCTGTCAAGTCTTGGTGAAATGACATCCATGATTCAAGCAACACTGGCCGATGCCCCTCCCCTCGGTCTGCGTGATGGAGGGTTGTTGAAGAGCGGCGTGGACGAGGAGGTTGACGAACTCAGGGCGGCTACAGGAGAAGGAAAGGCATGGTTTTCGAACCTTGAACGTCAACTTCGAGAAGAACTTGGCATTCCCTCTCTGAAAGTGAAGAACAATCGTCAGATCGGTTGGTTCATCGAAGTAACGCAATCACATCTTGACAAAGTGCCCGAGGATTGGCGGCGTAAGCAACAACTTACCAATGGTTCCCGCTACACAACCGAAGCCCTGGTTGAACGAGACGACCTCCTGCTCAGTGCTGATTCAAAGCTCAAGGAACTTGAGTACCGACGCTTCCTTGAGTTGCGCGCCTATTGTGCCCAGCATGCTACGGCACTTGCAGAAATCGCCCGACGCGTCGCTGCAATCGATGTGTTGCAATGTTTCGCATCGGTGAGCAGGGAGCGCCAATGGACCAAACCCGAAATGAAAGGGAAAAACATCATCCAACTCGAAGACGCCCGCCACCCCGTCCTTGAAGTTCAACAAGGCTATGTTCCCAACGCTGTCAGCATCAACAACAAGCGTACCTTCCTCCTGATCACCGGACCCAACATGGGTGGAAAATCGACCTACTTGCGAACCGTTGCCCTTGTCACCATTCTGGCACAGGCAGGTTGTTTCGTACCTGCCAAGCAGGCCAAAATCGGGATTGTTGACCGCATATTCACACGCGTTGGTGCCAGTGACGACCTCAAACGTGGTCGCTCCACATTCATGATGGAGATGATCGAAGTTGCACATATTCTCAAGCGGGCGACATCGCAATCCCTGTTGTTGCTCGATGAAATCGGACGAGGCACCTCGACCTTTGATGGGCTTTCAATCGCTTGGTCCGTCACCGAAGATATTTGTTCACGCATTGGAGCAAGAACGCTTTTCGCAACCCACTACCACCAACTCATCGGCCTTGAGGGCGAAGTGCCTGGACTCTGCAACGTCCATGTGCAAGTTGCTCAAGTGGATGGGCAATTGCGTTTCCTCCATACCGTGGCCGACGGCCCCTGCGACGACTCATACGGCGTGCAGGTTGCTGCCCTGGCAGGCTTACCACGCAATGTTGTTGAACGAGCAACCGACTTGTTGGCGTTCCTCGAACAGCAAGCGGATGGAGCAAAAGCAGGTGAACAAGGTACACCTCAATCAAGGCAATTGGGCCAATCAAGTTTGATGGGGTATTTTGCTGCCGCAGCCATGAAGGCTGATGAAGAGCCTCAACCAACCGTTCCAAAGCACATTGAGGACCTCGTTGAACAACTCAACGCCATGCAGGTGGACGAACTCACGCCGAGGCAAGCCCTTGATGCACTCTATGGGCTCAAAACAACGCTGGAGGGTGGGCCATGAAGCCAGCCAGAATCCTGCAACTCGACGATGCAACCATCGGTCACATCGCTGCTGGAGAAGTTGTGGAACGACCGGCTCAAGTGGTCAAGGAACTTGTTGAGAACAGTCTCGATGCTGGGGCGACGAGCATCGTCGTGACGGTGGAGCGTGGGGGTTTTGACCGATTGATGGTTGAAGACAACGGAAGTGGGATTGAAAAGAGTGACCTCTCGCTTGCCCTCGATCGCCACGCAACATCGAAATTGACAACAAAAGACGATTTGGCTTCCATCGCATCGCTTGGATTCCGAGGCGAAGCCTTGGCCAGTATCGGCATGGTCTCAAAACTCACGCTGGCCAGCCAGCCCGATGGAGGCGAAGGTGCCAGTATCGTGATGGAAAACGGCGTAAAGTCGGACATTGAACCTGTGGGCATGCCCAAAGGCACGCGAATCTCTGTTGAGCACCTGTTCGAGAACACACCAGCGAGGCTTGCTTTCCAGCGTCGGCCCGAAACGGAAACGGCTCGTATCGTCGATGTGGTGGTGGACCACGCTTTGGCTCACCCAGGGTGCAGCTTTCACCTCAAGACCGACTCGAGGACATTGTTGAACGTTCCATCTACGGAAGACATGATGGACCGATTGTACGATGTCATGGGGGCACAAGCCACCGAACTCATACCGCTGCAGCAGCCCGTCGAGGATGAGGATGCTCCTGGTTCTGAGCGATGGGAGGGTTGGATCAGCACACCGGACATCACGCGAGGGAAAGGTGACGACATCCATGTCCTCATCAATCAGCGACCGGTCGCTGCTGGACCGTTTCTACAAGCGATCCGTAGAGGGTACAAAACGCGCCTGATGCAAGGTCGACATCCCCTCGCTGTCATCAACCTCCAATGCCCGCCAAATGAAGTGGATGTAAACGTCCATCCAACCAAGCGTGAAGTTCGTCTGCGCCACTCTTGGCGTGTGCTTGAACGGCTTGAACGGGCAATCGCCTTCACGCTCGAAACGGTCCCTACCGAACCGGATGCAACCGGAGGAATTCCTGGCTTGCAGGGCCTTTCGTCATCACAAACACCCAAGCCGGTGGAAACGCACCTGAACAAACTCAAGACTGAACGACGTCCACAACCTACCTTGACGGCGGCTGCAGGTTTGGAAACGGTCCCTGAAGTTTCTCGCGAGGTGAATGCCCCTGCGCCACCTGCTTGGGCGGTAGCCGCTGGCCGACAACTCAATTTGGTCGGCGACCAAGCAGAAGAGGCACCCTCTGCGCCGTCCCCTCGCCCCGTATCGTCCTCTCCCTTGGGTCAATCCGTCTTACCTGAACTCGGTGACCAACCCTTGGCGTTGGCTTTGTCTTCGGCAGAACGCAGTCTGCATCGGTATTCGGGCGCCTCGGAAACGATCTTGCCAAGCATGGAGGAACCGCTTGGTGGGGCATTGAATGACCTGCCTGCGATGGAACCGCTGGCACAATTTGCAGATTCCTACATCCTCGTGCAAGCAGAGGATGAGTTGTTGTTGATCGACCAGCATGCCCTTCACGAGAGGGTACGGTACGAACGGTTGCGCCACAGCGGGCAGGCATGGGAGCCACAAAGACGCTTAATTCCGATGAATCTCAACCTGGATGCTCGTCAATCAGCGGTTGTTGATGCCCACTTGGAACGCCTGCATGCACTTGGTTTCCACCTCGAACGCCGAGAGGAGGCATGGTACCTCGTTGCATCACCAACCTTGTTGAAAGGCGAGGAAGTGCGTTCATTTGTCATTGACCTGCTCCAAGACCTCGCACTTGACGGAGGTCCGCTTGAAACGATCGAAGCAAAGAAAGACCATGTTGCGTTCATGAATGCTTGCCGAGGTGCGGTCAAGGCCAATGATTCCCTGACGCTCCCAGAGATGCGCCGCCTTTTGGATGACATGCGAAGAATACCGAATCCATGGGCATGCGTGCACGGACGCCCAACATCATTGCGAATCTCCATCGAAAGCCTTGACCATCACTTTGGGCGCCATGGCTAGTCAAGACGAGGAATGGAGTATTTCATCGATGGAAACCCCCGCCTCTTGCCACCGTTTGACAGCCATCAAGTCGGCGACCCCGTGAAGGGAGGAACCCTCGATCAGCACATCCCCTTCACAACCCATTGCGAGGTTAAGCGCTGTCATTTGCATCCGGTGGTCTCCGTACGTACGCACGAGGCCGCTGGGTTGCTGCAGCTGTTGGCCACCCGCAATCTCCAACCCGTCTTCCATCAGGGATGCCTTGAGGCCAAATTGAGCGAGCAGGTCTTGGCTTCCCTTCAATCGGTCCGACTCCTTGTGGGCCGCATGTGCTGCTCCGCGGAGTGTACCTCCCGAGCCAAGGGCAAGCAAAGCAGCGACGGGTGTGATCAAGTCGTTGGCATCACGCAAATCAAGGTCAATGGCTTGTGCTGAATCGTGCGGCGAGAGCGTCCCATCGTTCACATTGATGCCCATTGCATGTGCATGGTCCACCAGCATTTCATGGCCGAGGGAGTCTTCAGGAAGAGGGCGTTCTGGAATCACAACAGTCGTTCCGGTCACAGCCACTGCAAGAAAGGCAAAGGCCAGCATGGAAGCGTCACGAGGAAGGTTCACCCTCGCATTGGGGACCTTGACCGACCAGGATTCAAGCGTATCCGACAAGGTCGTAGGGGCACCGGTGAGAACACACAGATCAAGCGAAAGTTGGCTGTGACGTCGTGAAACGGGCTCGCCAATTTGCTTCAAGTTCACCCGATGCTCAAGTGAAGGCGCCGCCAAGAACCAGGCCGAGAGGGGCTGGCTTGAGGAGGCGATGTTCAATGCAAGTTCTCGACCCGATTGAACAGGACCTTGCAGCAGCAACGGGAGGCCTTCTTCGTCCAAACCGTGTGAGCGCTGGACACCGAACTGATCCATTGCATCCAGCATCGCAGCATAACGCCGTGAACGAAGCGATGCATCACCGTCCAACATCACGGGTACATCGAATTGTGTGACGAGCGCCATCAACAAGCGCAAGGTGGTGCCTGAATTCCCTGCATGAAGAACACTCACGGGTGGATTCAATCCTTTCATCCCCGCGCCATGAACTTTCCATGCAACACTTCCAGAAGCAGGTTGATCGTCGTGATTCGTATCACCGCTGAGTGGACGGCCTTGAGCATCAAGGTCGGTAAACTGGACGCCCATTTGTGCGAGGCAACGACGCATGGAGACGATGTCTTGACCTGCATGCTCCAAGCCTTCGATGAGCGTCTCATCCTCGCTTTGAGCAGCCAAGATCAACCATCGGATGGCGTGGCTTTTCGATGGTGGAAGGCTCCATGCCATCGACTCTATAGCCTTTGGAGGCGTGACGCTGAGGGCATGAATGAGGCTCCCTTTTCCCTTCTGAACCTTCGGAGACCAACGCTTCACCCAGGCCTTCCCCATGGATGGAAGGGGGTGACTGTCCGCCATGAACCCTTGCAATACAGATTCAAGAACCTGCATCACCTGTGCACACCATGGCGATGGTGGACGCACGCTCACGTCCACTTCGTGACCTCAGAATCTCGGTGACCGACCGGTGCAATTTCCGTTGCACGTACTGCATGCCAAGAGAACATTTTGGACCAGAACATGAATTCCTCGGCCGAGAGGCCCTGTTAACCTACGAAGAGATCACCACGGTTGTGGGGGCCCTTCTCCCTTCAGGCCTCGAGAAGGTACGAATCACAGGTGGAGAGCCGTTGTTGCGCCGGGATTTGGTGAAGTTGATCGAGATGTTGAGGGCGACAGGACCTGACTTGGATTTGGCATTGACCACCAACGGCGTGCTGCTCAAGAAGCATGCACAGGCACTCCGTGATGCGGGCCTTGATAGGGTCACCGTCAGCCTTGATGCTGTGGACCACGATGTTTTCGCCTTGATGGCAGACACCAATCAATTCGGTCCTGCCGATGTGCTCGCTGGCATCGAAGCAGCTCAGGATGCAGGTCTTGGCGTCAAGGTTAACACCGTTGTGAGAAAAGGTGTCAATG
>MDTE01016185.1_pt1 | contig 21946 bp, 18 predicted proteins | sample 811231 | NCBI WGS metagenome assembly MDTE01 (sample SAMN05326651, study PRJNA326480) | marine metagenome | isolation source: seawater | place: Indian Ocean: Red Sea | collected 2010 | reverse complement strand
TCCAGAAAAATTGAAGTCAAAGGGTTGGGAACAGCATGCTGAGATTCTAGCAACAGCGATAAAAAACTCCAGTGTTTATTATGAAGTTCCTATTTCGTATTCTGGAAGATCATTTGAAGAGGGTAAAAAAATAAGAGGAAGACATGTATTTGCAGTCATTTATATGATTTTCAAAAAGAAAATATTTTAATAATCATTCTTTAAGATTTGCTACAACCAAAAGATTTTTTCCAACAATTTTTTGAAAAAAATAATCTAAAAATTTTAGATTTTTAAAGAAAAATTTATCATAAAAAATCAGCAATTTTTTATTGAACTTAGGTTTTATTCTAAAAAGTTTAAATATCATTAGCACTAACCACCCTATAAAATCGACATATTTTACTGATTGAATATAAAATCCACTTCTTGTTAATTTTTCTATTAATTCTTTTTTACTGTATCTTCTGTAGTGGTTTACGTCTTCATCCATCTGAGTCCAGGCAATTTTTGATGCAGGTAAATAAAGCACAAGAGTTCCATCTTCTTTTAATAATGACTTTATATCAAGCATTAAAGCTATATCATCTTCAACATGTTCTAGAACATTAGATGATGTTATAGTTTCATATCTTTGATTTATTTGTGAAAGATCTGAAAATGTGTTTATCCCTCTAGATTTTGATTCTAAAACAGCTTCATTATTTACATCGAAACCATCAACATTATATCCTAATTTTTGTAAATACTCAGAAAATACTCCAAAACCACAACCAAAATCCAAAACTTGACCGTCTGAAATTTTTTGTCTTATTAAATTAAATGTGTAATTGTTGTAATTGTTTAATTCAGATATCGTCTCAAGAGCTAAAATATCCTTTTCGTTATCGCTATTTGTCATAATTACTTCATTTATTTTAGTTTTATGAACATACTGTTTTTGAATATATTCTTATTATTTTCTTTTATTGATTCAAAAAAGTTCCATGCCAGAACTAGTACGTATTCATATTCTTCCTTGTTAATGTCTTCAACATTCTTTATTTGAATCCCTGTACCTGGTATATATTTATTATGTTTTAATTGGTTATCATCAACTGTAAATTCAAATGTGTAGTTATCAATTCCAAAATAATTAAGTAATGTTGTAGCTTTTGCAGGAGCTCCATATCCAATTATTTTTTTATTTTCTGCTAAAATTTTATTTACTTTTTTTAGTGATTTATTTTTAATTTTCTCAACATCTTTTGCAAATTTAAAATAGGTTTCTACTTTATCTAAGTTATTTAATTTTTCAATTTCAATATATTCATTAACACTCTTATGAAGTCTCTTTTTCTTATCTTTTGATGCATATACCCTTAAGGACCCTCCGTGGGTTTCTACTTCTTTAACTTTATATATTTTAAGATTTGAATCTTCAAAAAATTTTAATAAAGAAAGAAGGCACCAATAATTAACGTGCTCATGATAAATATTATCAAACGTCAAATCTTTCAAAGTTCTATAAATATACTGAATTTCTAAAATAAATTCTCCATTACCTTTTAGAAGATCGTCAATATTATTCAACATATCTTTTAATCCATCATTATGCGCAAATACGTTAAATGCAGTGACAACATCTGCTTTTCCATATTTTTTAATTATTTTTTGAACAGTTTTTTTGTCGAAATACTCTGGTATCGTTGTAAGATTTTTAGAATTTGCAATTTTTGCTATATTTTTTGCAGGCTCTACACCAACAGCTTTAATTCCTAGCTCTTTAATTGGTTTCAAAAATATACCATCATTACTTCCTACATCAACAACAAGTGAATTGTTTTTAAGTTTTAAATCCTTCTTTAACTCTTCAGCTATATTTTTAAAATGACTTCGGAATTGTTTTGAGGTTGATGATAGATATAAATATTTTTTAAACATTTTCTCTGGTGGAACAACTACACTCAACTGAGAATTCGAACAATCTTTACAATAATTTAAATCTAAAGGATATAAATCGTTTATTTCGTTTTTTGTATCATTAAGATTGTTCGCTAGCGGAGAAAGACCTAGAGATAAATAGTGAACGAATCCGCCTCCGCATACTCTACAACTTATTTTATAGCTGTTTACTAAATTTTTTCCTAGCTGTTCATCAACAAGGTTATAGCTAATAGTATGAGTGACTCCATAGTTATCATGCTCTCTTTCACCATTTACTAAGTTTAATAAAACTGAATCCTCTAAAAAGACCATTGTATGAGCGACATTTGGAGGAATAATAGAAAGTTCTCCCTCTTTTATCAATCTAGTTTCAACAACAGAATCTTTATTCAACAAATCTTTAGTTACACTAATGTAGCTTCCTTTAATCAATAAGCATTGTTGAGTCTGAATGGGATGGTAGTGGTTTCCTCTTATTGTTGCTTTTTTTGACTCAAGGTAACCAATCATGTTTATTGAGTCGTCGAAATAATAATTTGATATAATTCCCCTTTCATCAACAAAGTTATTTTTACCGATCTCTATAACTTCATTCCCAATAAAATTTTCTTTATCTTGCCAAGAAAAAATCATTTCTTCAATAGATTTTTCTAAGGTATATAAGAATTTAAAACCTTCTTTTGTTATTTTTTTATTACTTAAGCCATAGCCTTTGTTTGGTACCGGGTCATTCGTTGAAATTAATTCGACATCTTTATTAATTTTTTTACAAATATTTGCTACTTCTTTAACAGTTAGGTTTTCACTTACACAGTTGAATATTTCCCTACTTATTTCTTGATTCTCCCCAACAAATTCCATGCATCTTGCAACATCATATACAGAAACAAGGCTTTTTAACTGTTCCCCACCAGCATATAGGTTAATCTTTCCATCTAACGATGTAATTTTTGAAAATAAGTTAGCCATTATGTTTAATCTTGTAGAATCAAAAGATTTTCCATAAACAGAACCTAGTCTTAGAATTACATAATTTATATCTGAAGATGTTAAGTCTTTCTCAGTTTGAAATTTTCCTTTTGAATAATTTAATACTGGATTTGGAGTATCTGATTCTTTAATGTTTTTAATAGATTTATCTAAACCTTCAAAAACTACGTGTGTTGATGGAAAAATAATCTTAACTGTGTCCGAAGAATTCTTGATAATATTTCTTGTACCGGTAATACCTACCAAATTAATTTTTTTGTCTCGATCTTTATCAACATCATCTTTTGTAGTTCCTACATTTGTTATACCTGCTAAATGATAAATTAAGTCTGCATCATGAATTTCGTTTTTTAAATTTTTTTCATCAAGAATATCAATTTGTTTAAATTTAATACCCCACCTTTTTAATTGACTTACTCTATTTGAAAAAAATTGATTATCAATTACTGTAATATCATAAGTTCTTGATTTACCTGAGTAAATTTTTGCTAACTCCATTCCAAGGTAACCAAGTCCGCCTGTGATTATAACTTTTTTCATAAATTTATTATTACATTCTAAATCAGATTATTTATTCATTAATAAATTTAATTATATATAATTTATCAAAGGGCGCTTAGCTCAGTCCGGCAGAGCGCTTCCCTTACAAGGAAGAAGTCACAGGTTCAAATCCTGTAGCGCCCACAAGGGTTTTTCAGAAATATGCTCTGAAAATACTTCTCAAAGCATCTTAAAGAAAGTATTTACTCATATCTTTCACTAAAAAGACTTTAAAATAAATATGTGGGAAAAGATTTATTAGAAAAAATTCAAGTTTTACAATTTCGTAAAGATATTAATTTTTTAAGAGCTCTTTCCGTTGTCTCTGTAATTATATATCATATCGAAAAAAGCTTTCTTCCAGGCGGATGGTTAGGTGTTGACATCTTCTTTTTTATTTCAGGATATTTAATCTCTAACAAAATAATTATTGAACTAAAAAATAACAATTTTCAATTTAGAAACTTTTATGTAAAAAGAATCAAAAGAATATTACCAGCACTATTTTCTACATTAATTTTTACAATTCCTTTTGCATTCTTTCTATTACCCCCAAAGGAATTAAATTTGTATATAAACAGTTTTCAGTCTTCATTACTTTTTTATTCAAATTTTTATTTCGAAAATCTAGATTTTTACAACTCACCATCTACAAAGTTTTTTCCACTTTTACATATGTGGAGCTTATCAGTTGAAGAACAATTCTATATTATTTTCCCCTTGGTTCTCTTCTTTATATTTAAATTTAGGAAAAATTCAGTATTTATTTATATAGTTATATTTTCTGTATTGTCTTTATTCCTTAACACATTAAATTTTGGTAATTCAGTTTTTTATCAACTTCAGTTTCGAATTTGGGAATTTTTATTTGGTGTAATATTTATGTTTCTTGAGAGTAAGTTGAGTTTTAAAAAAAACACTAAATACGTTGGTTTATTTATTATTGTTTTTTCTTTTATATTTTTTGATGATTCAATTATTAACGAGTTTTATACAAAATTAATTTGTTTAATTGGTGTTTTTCTTTATTTAATGAATTCAAAAGAAAATCGATTGATATATTTTCTAAATAATAATAAATTTATACAGCAAATAGGTTTGATATCTTTTTCTCTCTATCTTTTTCATCAACCTATTTTTGTTTTCTTTAGGATTTATGACAAGAATATTAATAATTTAAATTCATTCACTTATATAGGTTTAGTAACGTTTTTATATGTTATTTCTTATTTGAATTGGAAATATATTGAAGTTCCTTATCAAAAAAACTTCTTAAAAAATAAAAAATTTATTTTAGGATTTGTTTTTATAGGATTGTGTACATCTACATTAACTTTGTTGAACCAAGATAGTTTTATAAACAGATTCACAAATATTCCAACTAAAGCTTTATTATTATCATTTAAAAATCAAGATACAATAAGCCAAAATGGTTTAGATTGTGACAATAGAAGCATTGAAAATACTTGTATTTTTATTTCTAATAATTCTAAAGAAAATATTTATGTAATCGGGGACTCTTCTTTAAGAACTCTGAGTACAGCTTTGCTTGAATATCAAAATAATAATTTTAATTTAATCCATTTAGGTGGAGATGACTGTATGTACTTGATAGGTGAAAAACTTAATTCAAATTCCTGTCCAAATAAAAATATTGGAGAAATGGATGAATTTGTTGAGAATATTAATAATTCTACAATTATTTATGGAGGCAGACTACCAAGATATTTATCCGGGACAGGATTTGATAACTCTTTTGTTGCTGAGGATAATGATATAAAAGTTATAGATAATTTTGAAAGTAAAGTTGTAAATACTATTGAAACTCTTGCTTTAAAAAATAGAGTAATTTTGTTATATCCAATACCAGAACAAGGATGGAATGTTCCAGAATTATACTTTTACAATAAATTCAAATGGGGTGATACTATATCTTACCCTTCATCAATATGGTCAATTAGGGTAGAAGATAGCAACTTGCTCTTGAATAGTGTCAACAACAATAATATATTGAGGGTGTATCCAGAAAATATTTTTTGTGATTCTTTTGTTCAGTCTGAATGTGTTGGAGCTTTTAATGATCAAATATTTTACTCCGATGATGATCACTTATCTCTGGAAGGATCAAGATTATTAGCTAAAGAAATAATAAAAATTTTAAAGATTAATTATTGATTTTTTATATATGGAATTAATAAATCAACTAATTCCACAGAAGGAGAATTCTCGTTATCTAAATTGGACTTTCTCTTGGGTAAATTATCAATAAATTTGTAAATTTTTTCAAAATCGTAATTAGATAAAATTACGTTTTCATTTAAGTAATCGATATTTTCAACCACATCTCGCCATATTATAGTATTTAGGCCTAGAATAGAACATTCCTCTGAGATTGACCCTCCATCAGTTATGATTAATTTTGATTCTATGAGCTTTTGAATAAATTCATTATGAGGTACGAGTTCCATCAATACGATTCCATTGTTTTCAATTACTTGCAACATATTATTTTTTAAGAGAGCATTATACGTTACATCATGACAAAACCATTGCACTAATTCAAAGTTATAGTTATTTTTTATATTACAAAGTAGTTGGATTAATAAATTCAGTTGCTTTTTTGAATACACATTTTCAGTTCTATGCACGGTGACCGTTAATGTGCTACTCGATATATTCTCATTGAAACTTATATATTCTGAAATGGAATCATATATAGTATTTCTTGAAATTTGAATAATTTCTTTTTTATTAATAAATTTTTTTACATTCTCATACTGTTTTGGACCATCAACTATTAGAATATTTGAAAATCTTGATACAATATTCCTAACTATTTCTTCCGGAAATGGTTTAAAAATATTATTAGATTTGTAACCCGATTCTAAATGAATCGTTTTAACTTTATTTATTTTGCAAAAAATCAAGCCTATTAATGTACTTATTGTATCGCCATGTATCATTGCATATGATATTTGATCTGCTGATAAATACTTTTTTGAAGAAAATAAAATTTTTAAAAACCACTTTATCATTTGAGGGATTGTTGATATATTTTTTTCATTTTTAGATAACTCAATATATTCATAAAATAATCCAGATTTATCTAATTCTTTTTTTGTTAATTCTCTATGTTGCCCAGTATCTACGACAAGTATTTCTACACCCTTAGCATTTAAGTTTAAAAGTATATTTTTACATTTAATGAACTGAGCTTTTGTTCCAAGTACGTATATGACTTTATTTTTTTTCATGTTTTTTTAAATTATTGAAATAAGATCCTCAATATTACTTATACACAATTTATTATTTATTTTTCTTGTAATCTTTTTTAATAACTCGTGCAGGGTTTCCAAATGCCAGGACATTGTCTGAAATATTTTTTGTAACTACACTTCCCGCCCCAATGAGGGAATTTTTACCAATTTCAACCCCGCATATAATTGTTGAATTAGCTCCTATTGAGACAGAATCTTTTACTAGAGTATTCACAATCATCTCATCATTCCACTCTTGAGTACTTGGGTAAAGATCATTTGTGAATGTTACACTTGGCCCAATAAAAACATTGTCTTCAATAATTACTCCTTTGTACACAGATACATTATTTTGTATTTTGCAATTATCACCTATTACTACGTCTGAATCAATATAAACATTTTGTCCTATTGTTACATTTTCTCCAATGCTTGCGCCCTCTCTTATATGAGAAAAGTGCCAAATTTTAGTATTCTTACCTATCTTTGCGTGTTCGGATATAATTGCTGATTTGTGACTAAAGTATTCATTTGTACTCATGGTTAAAATTATAAATCAGAAAATTTTATTAAACATAAATATTTATTTCCTTTTATATATATAGATTTTTTTAATTACAATTGTTAAGTGTATAAAGTAAAAAATATATATTTTAAAGAGTCTATTTCTATAGTTATTCCTTTGCACAATAAAGAATTAAATATAGAGAATACTATTAATTCAATAGTTAAATACATCGATGCACCAAAACTACAAATAATAATTGTAGAAAACGAATCAACTGACTCTTCAAAAATTATTGCTAAAGAAATTGTTAAAAAACTACAAAGTACTGTAGATATTTCTCTTTATGAAAGCAAAAAAGGTCTTGGTATTGCATTAACAAAAGGGTTTAAGTATTGCAAACATGAGTGGATTTACTTTATACCTGCAGATTTTAGTTTTGGAAATTCTGACATTTCATATATTGAAAGAAATAATTTATATCAGAAATATGATGTATTCCTGGGCTCAAAGACACATAAAGATTCATTAATTGATAGATCGAGATCAAGAAAAATCTATTCATATATTTTTAACACAATGTTAAAAATTTTATTTTCAATACCTTTTAGTGATACTCAAGGAACGTTGATATTCAAATCAAATATATTAGAAAATATTAGCGAGTTGAACAGTAAAGGATTTTTAATTACAACAGAATTTGTTGTTAAAAGTTTTAAGAGAAATAAAAAAATATTAGAAATTCCAATTGTAGATTTAGGTATTGATTCTATCTCAACAGTTAAACCTCTTAGAGATGGATTTAAAATGCTTTTCAATATTCTTAAATTGAGAGTAAATATCAATCGTTAAATACAGTTTGAATATTCTGTCTAAACACATCAACAAGAGTTAAATTATAAAACGTCACATATTCTTCACCAATTATTTCTTTTTGAAATGGCGCAGGATTTGGTCTCGGGTTTTTAGCATCTGTAAACCAGTAAGGATTTCCCTCACCCATAGGCCAGTGTACGTATAATTCACGAGATCCTTCTTTAACTTCTTTTACCTGTTCACTCCAAATTGTACAATTTTCATTACATTCAATAAAATAACTGCCGCCTTGAAAATTAAAATTTAATAGCCCTACTATCAAAAAGTATAAAATTATCTTACTGTTTGATTTAGATTTTCCAAAAATATGAATAAACAGAAAAAAAGCTACTGTTGATGTAACTACTGCATATCTCTGAGAAAAACTAGAGCCTGCTTGACCAAATATAACTAAAAAAATCTGAAGAATATAAACCAGCATTATTATCAATAAAGTTGAATCATTTTTCTTCTTTATTGCAAAATATATCAGTAGAACAAAAATTAAAAAACCAAATAAATCAGGTGATAAATTTCTAAAGTATTTTTCACCAAATATATTTATAGAGAAGCTTAATTTTAAAATATCAATTAAATATGCGAGACCACCTTTGATCTCTAATTTGCCCTCATAAATAGAATTGGTAATAGCTGAATAAAGCAATACGTTTATTTGGATAATTGAACTTATTAATCCAAAATATAAAGCTGGCAATAACTTTGAATTTCTAGTTAATAAATATTTTATAAAAAATGCTGGAAGTAAGATAAGTGCATAATAACTTGATAAAAATGAGATAATCAAAATCAAATATTGTAATTTTAAATACTTTTTTTCATCTAAACCATAAAGCAAAATTACAAGACAGCAAACTGCAAAATATACTTGTGAATTAATTGAGTTTGCAAAAACTTCCAATAAATTAAGTGAGGGTAAAAAAAGAATTGTTATTGAAGCTAAAATTCTATAGTTATTTTCATAAGTTTTGTCTGTTAATTGGTAAAAGAAAAAGCTTGGTAAGAGTGATATGAAAATTGATACCCATACTGTAACAAGTGGAGAATAAGTTATAGGCACAAGTGTTGATAAATAAATTTGCAAATTACAGTTAAAACAGAAATAACCCTGAATTACCGGCACATATTGCAATATGTTTAGTGCTCCTTCAGATAAAGAATAACTCCAAAAAACTGATCCTTCTTCAGCAAAAAAGCGTCCATTAAGTAAAATTTCCCGTGACCTGAAAATTGCAAAAATTATATAAAACATAATTGAAGAAAAATAAATAAGATCAATATTTTTAATTTTGAACATTAATTCTTATGTTAATCAATATTTAAATTTCAAATACATCTTAATTTTGATATTAGATTTTTGATTAACATATATGTAGTGAGAAATAAAATCAAAAAATTAGTACTCTTTGAACTTTTAATAGTTTTATTTATAACTTTTGTAATTTCTAAGTTTTTAAAATATTTTGAATTATTGACTTTTTTCAATTTACTTTTAATTACATGTATTATTTGTTTTTTAATTTATTACCTCAATAAAGAAAATTATAGAGAAATTACTTATTCACTTTTATTAACTGTTGTATTGATGAATTGGACAATAGCAATTACTGGATTGGAATACTTAGTCTATGAGTTTGATTGGAATAGTTTTGGAATTCCAATCAATTTAAATAATGATCCAAATTTATATTCAGCTGACATACTTTCAAAACAGTCCTTTCCACATTATTGGATATATAAATTGGTATCAATTTTTGTTGAAACTCAATACCTTAATTCACTTTTTTTTCTTGGTTATATTTTACAAAACTTTTTTATTGCTAAAACTTTCTTAGTTTTACACAGGTCTGTTTTAGCCAAATCTGTTGATAATAAACTTCTGTTGTTTTGCATACTATTAGTTCCGATGTTTTACTATCCCCAAATTTCAGGACATTACACAGCTCTTCCATATTTTATACCGGCAATACTTGGTTATTCTTTGGCAGTATTAAATATTGCTAATTTTATTTACAAAGATAAAAATAATTATGAAGACTATTTCTTTTTGTTTATATTAATTTTTGTTCATCCGTTTTGGTCAATATTTGTTCCACTTTATTTGGGGATTTGCTATCTTTTTTCCAAAGAAAAAAAAATAAAAGAGTCTCTTTCGTTTTTTATACTATTTACTAGCTCTTTATTAATAAATAACCTTGACGGTGTTTCAATTTTAGAAATTTTTAATAGCAGCTTAATTTCGTTTTATAAAAGTTATGTAAAAATTCATTTTGATTGGTCTGCACATATTGGTATGTTATTTTCGAATGAAATAAATAATTTTTATCAACAGTCTATTCTTTTAATTTTTATTTTCACTCTTCTAGTTAGTAGAAAGATTATCAGCTTCAAAACAACAGAAGAAACATTTTATACATCCCTAGGTATGATATCTGTGATAATTGTTGTTGGTAACTTTTTTCATTCATCTCTATTTAACAATTTTTTAATAGCTTCTAATTTTTATAGGATAGGAAGTATTGGTTGGGCTTTTATAGGAGTTTTTCTGATAAGAAATATAAAAAATAATAAATTTTTGTATTGTTTAGCAATTGTTCCTTTACTGTTCTATATTTTTAGCAGCCAAGAAGTTTTTAAAATTACAATCCCATCAATTCCATGGCTTGTATTTTCATCTAAATACACATTGCTATTAATTGCTGTGTCCATTTATTTTTTCTTTTTAGAAAAATATAAATTTTCATTTTTAGTGACAGTTATAGGATTTATTTATTTCACAACATTTTATTTTATTGACAAAGTTGTAACCAATAATTATTTAATTAAAGCTTTAACTATTTCATTTTTAATAATTTTAGGAGCTCTAGTTATAAGTAAGGCCAGAAATGTTAGTTCATCTTTATTACCACTTTTACTAATCTTGTTTTCATTATCAAATTTATTTACTGAAAATATATTACTAAATTTTAAATCAGAGTATTCAACTCAAATATCTACGCAAGAAATAGAAACTATTAGAAAATATACAAATAATGAAGATGTAATTTTGATAAACCCTAATATCCCTCACTTTAGAAAGGAAACACAAAGAGGCGTATTAATTGATTACTCATTAATTCCTTATAGTGAAGAAAAATATAGTATTTACAAAAAATATCAAAATCTCTTTAATAACAAATTTATTCAAGACTTTTCAAAAGATGAAGTTTTATATGTTATAAGTAATTCAAATACTACAGATTTAATAATTCCAAATGATAGCCTTTCCGAAGAATATTTCTTAAAAAACTTTGAATATTACAAATTGCCAAACTTAGGCTATTTAGTTTTAAATGTAAATAAATAAGTTTAACTTACTCTAATATGCTGAAGTTTGCTTGATCCTATTGACAATAAATTTTATAGCTATTTAACATGAATTAATAGTATGAAAATACCAATTGCAAAACCAGTAAATGATATCAAATACATTGATGATTTTAAATCTATATTTATTTCAGAAGTAATGAGTGGGATGTACATAGGTGGAAAAAATGTTACTGATTATGAAAAAAACTTAGCAAAATTTTTAAACAAGAAGTACATAGCTTCATGTAATTCTGGAACAGATGCGCTTATATTATCATTGGTTGCTCTTGGAATTAAACCAGGTGACGAAGTAATACTCCCATCATTTACATACTTTGCTACTGCAGAATCTGTTATGCATGTTGGGGCTATTCCTGTCTTTGCAGACATAGACGATAATTCTTTCTGTATTTCTGTCAAGACAGTTGAAAAACTAATCACAAAAAAAACACGTTGCATAATTCCAGTGCATCTTTATGGATATGATTCAGATATAAAAAATATAGTTAAACTTGCAAAATCAAAAAAGATTTATGTTTTAGAGGACGTTGCACAGGCATTTGGCAGTAAGTCAAACGAAAATAAATTTCTTGGCACCTATGGTGATATAAATGCATTTTCAAATTTTCCAAGCAAAACATTAGGAGGCATTGGAGATGGTGGTTTTGTAGCTACTGACAATTTAAATCTTTATAAAAAAGTTTCTTTGTTAAAAAATCATGGTCAAAGCAAAAATTATGAGCACGAAATAATGGGAACAAATTCAAGATTAGACTCTTTGAATGCGTTCGTGCTAAACAATAAGTTAAAAAACTTTTCAAAAATCGATAGATCTCGAAGAAATTTTGTAGAAACTTATTTGAATTTTTTTAATAATAAAGATGAAATTTATATTCCAGAAATACAAAGCAATACCCTATTAAATTACTTCACTATTGTACTTCCTGATGGGGAAAGAAATAAAATTCAAAAATTACTTGAGAATGAGGGCATACAGACAAATATATATTATAAAAAACCACTACATAAACAAACAGCGCTTAAAAATTACGGATTTAAATCAAAATCATTGAAAAATACTGATAATTTATCCAAAAACATATTATCACTACCTTTATATTCAAATCCATCCAAAAAAGAATTAGAATATATAAAAACTAAATTAAAAAAGGTATTTAAAAATTATGTCTGAATTACAACTAGCAATTATTGGTTTTGGAAATATGGGAAAAATTCATTATAAAGCTATCACTAAGAATACTTTTTGCAAGGTTCCAAAAATAGTAGATATTAATTCAGAAATACAGCATGGATATGAAGATCTTGAATTTTTTCAAAACTTTGACGATTTTATTTCAAATAATATTGATAGTCTAGATGGAGCAATTATTTCAACACCATCTAGTATGCACTTAGAACACGCTGAACCATTCATCAAAAAAGGTATCCCTTTGTTAATTGAAAAGCCATTAACTTCTGATAACTTATCAGACCAGAAACTGTTTAGCTTAGCTAAAAAAAATAATTCTTTTATTAAATGTGGTTTGATAGAACTTTATAACCCAATTGTTCAAGAACTTTCAAACAAAACTTATCAAGATTTAAAATTTATCCACTTTAAAAGACACTCTCCAAAAACTTCCGAATCACGTAAGCTAGAAAACATAATCTTGGATTTAACTTTGCATGACTTATCAATAATTTACAAAGTTTTTAATCCTCAAGATATAAAAATTGTTGGCTGTGAGCTTAATTATGATAATGATATAGCAGAGTCAGCTCAAATCTTATTAAAAATAGATAACAAATACAGTATATTTTTAAGCTCTTCAAGACAAGATCAAGAAAAAGTAAGGACTCTAGAGATTGTTGATGAAAACATAATTTATCATTGTGATTTAAAAAATAAATTTTATGAAACAAAGCAAAATGGAAAAATAGCATCATTTGACTCTAAATCAATTACAGAATCAAATATTTTAAACAAAATAGATATGTTGAATAAGCCCGAAACTGCAGAATTACAAATTCAAAGCTTTGTTAAGTCTATTTTGAATAAGGAAAGTGATTTACAAAGTTTAGAAATTGCTGAAAAAACACACAAGCTTGCCTACGACTTATTAAATTTTTAATCTAAAATTTATTACTTTAGATTTTAATATATAAAAAAAATCTTTAAATAGGTTCAAATTAGTAGATGTTTTACTATTAAATTTAGAAACAACTAGAGAGGGTTCAGCCCAGAAAGATTTTGCATCAATTTTTCTTAAAACATCATTCATCCACATATCTGCAGAGTGGTTAAAGGGTATAAAATTTTCGTATAGTTTTTTTGCAGATTTTTTATTAACAAAATAAAACTGTGCTGCTCTAGTTCCACCGTGAGAAATTATCTTACCATCAATATTTCTAGTAATTTTATTTGATTTAGAATATATAAGCTTGTTACTAATGATTGCTTCTTCGTTCATCGCTTCATAGTCACCCCAGACTGAATCGTAAACAACATCCCAATTTTCTGGAAGTTCGTCTAGATATCTATTTAATCTAGTAGGAATGTCTTCAAAAAAATCTCCAATATTATCTTCCATTATGACTGCATACTCATCTTTATTGTTAACAATTTTTTCAAGAGCCAAATAATGCTTATAGCTACAACTTATCCAACCATCTTTTATGTTTGAATTTTTTTGGACTGATTTTTTTTTAATTTCATAACTTAGTTCATTTTTATTTGGATGATTTATAAAAGTGACATCTTCTAAGTGAACGCCATATTTTTGTAATAAACTAACTGTATTTTCATATCTACCTTTTTCAAGATTATGAATAACATAGTATTTAATATTATTTTTCATTATTTTAAATAATAGTTAATTAATTTTCTAAATAATATTAGTAAATTCATCATAAATAAATAAGGTGTCAATGAATTAGTTTTATTTTTAAAAACAAACAATTGAATCAATTTTTTAAATTCATGTTTTTTTAATCCAATCTCTGTGTGGTATTTTGATTTAAAAAATTTTTGATATGCTTCTTGGTAAAAAACAGAATTTGGTTTTGTTACAGAATCAAAACTCCAAGGTTTTCCGTTACCACTGTAATGCAAGAATATAACTTCATTTTTAACATAGTCTTTTTTTCCAATTGAATTATCATCTAGCTCAAGTTTAAAATTTAATTTTTCATCTAACTCTAAAAATTCTCCACTAAAGTAACAATTTAGAACATCCTGATCCCAATATATTATTTGTTCATACTTATTTCTCATAATGTCTAATAAAGAGTTTTGCATATTATTTTTTAGCCAATCTTGAAAATTAATTACTACTACACCTGCATTAAAATACTTATCTCCATCAAAGCCTAAATGTTCGAAATAATCATTTGATACTTGCTTAGTTCCTTCGACCCTTCCAGCAATACTAAATTTTTTCTCGTTCATACTATTGATTGTTTCAGTAATTTTATTTAAAGGATTGTTCAAACATATTACATCAGCATCTATATAGGTTACGTAATCTAAGTCATTTGGTAAATAGTTTTCGATAAATAATCTAAAGTAAGTAGCAAAAGATACATGGGAGCCATTAAGGTTTGGGAAGTCATAATTTTTGTTTTGAAACTCAAAGATATGTATTGAGTTTATAAATTTTTCATTTTCAAGTTTTTTCTTGTATTCCTTAAATGAATTGGGATCTTCATGAATTATGTAAATCCTAATATCTTCATCAAGTTTATTTGCCAAGGAAGAAATTGAAGTAGCAGCTTGTATATTATAGTTTTGATCAAAACAATAAAGTATATTTAACATCTAACTAAATATTAATTGTATAAATTTACTTAAATAACAATTTAATTTTGAATTTTAATTATTTTTTTTTAAGTAAAATATAGTCATGACATCGTTATCTATTTTCACAAGTATGACTAAACCAGAAGAAAGAAAAGATCCTTGGTCTGAGTCATTATCTTGTTATGAAGATTTTGCAGATGAAGTAATTGTGGTCGGAGAAAATTGGCCTGAGGAGTTTGAGTGGGATCATATTGGAAAAGTATTTCAGGAAGGGTTCGACAAATCTACTAAAGATTGGGTAATTAGAATGGACCTTGACTATTTCTTTCATGAAAAAGACAAAGATAAGCTCAGAAATAGCTTAATTAGATTCAGTGACTATCCAGCTATATCATTTCCTCAATATCAAATTTTTACTCCTGATAGATATCATATAAAAACACGTATTTGTATTGCTTTTAACAAAAAAAAATTTCCAAATATTAAATTGAATGGTGGTGGTGATTTAACGTTAGCCACATTAAATAATAATCTTATTAATCCAAAGAAAGTGCCTAATGTAAATATTCCAATTTTTCAATATGAATCAAGTTTTAGAACAAAGGAAATTATTGCTAAAGATAGAGCTCGATTTGCGCGAGCTTGGAATAGATACTTTAAAAATTACGGTGATAGAGGAGGTGGGAGTGATGAAGAAGCTTACTATGCTTGGTTTGAAATGATAAAAAATAGATATTGCAAACACACTTTTAAAATCAAACCTCAAGAACATCCAAAATATATTAAAAACAAACTATTAAACCTGCAAGAAGATCAATTTGCTTATAGTGCTTTTGGTTTAAAAGATTTAACAAAAAGACCTGCAATTAACTACTTGAAAGGTTATAGAGAAAAATTTATTAATCCAATTTTGTTAAAAAGATATAATTATGTCAAATATGAAAACCCTTCTTAGAAAAGAATTTAATAAACTTACATTAGAGAGATTTCCAAACCTTTATAGACCAGACAGTTTGCCATACATTTCAGGAGATACTTTTAGAAAATTTGCAAGTCACATTTTTGATGAGACTAAATCTTTTAACCCAAAAGATGTAAAAAATAATGAGATTATATTCATTAATTCCGAATTAATTGAAATTTTTTTTAAGATTCAGGACCCAAAAATTGACAGTAATTATATATTAATATCTCATAATTCAGATAAAACTCCTACTCAGAAAGAGCTTTCGCTTATTAGTGAAAAGGTTATTCATTGGTTTGTTCAAAATTTAAATAGCAGCTCTCTTGATCGAATATCTTTTATACCAATTGGACTTGAGAATAAAAGATGGTTAAAAAAAGGACTTACAAAAAGTGAAAATTTAATAAATGCAAAATCTAAATTAATTCTTTCTTCTTTCAACAAATTCAATAATTTTAAAGTAAGAAAGAATGTTTTGGATACAACGAATAAAAATAAATATGTGGAAAATAGAAAATTTAAAAATAATAGCAACTATTTTGAACATTTAGGAAATTACAAGTTTGTTCTTTGTCCACCGGGCAATGGTCCAGATACACATAGGATTTGGGAGTCATTATTATTTAAAACTTTTCCAATAGTTGAGCTAAATTCATTTACAAAAAACTTACAAAACATTGGTGTTCCAGCCATTTATCTTGATGACTGGAAAGATTTAAATAATTATTCAGAAAATAAATTAAATCAAAGCTATGAGCACCTATTAACTTTTAATCTAAACATGCTTTATCTTGAATATTGGAAAAAACAATTTAGTTCTAAAATTCTATAAATTTATTATTGTTTTATATTCTTTGTTCAAAAATTTATTAAGATTTTTTGAATGAATATGAAGATTTACTAATTCAAAATTTCTATTTTCGTAATTTACGTACGGTGTTTTATTTCTATAAATTGGTTTTATTCTATTTGATTTTATTTCTCTTCCAACAATATGGTTTGTAGAAATATACCTTCTTTTTAAATAGTGGTTACCCCTTTTTAAATGAGTTCCGTCAAAATACTGTCCGTAAGATGACGGATCAAATAGAAATTGATTGTTATCATATGGCAAAGAATCTAAAACATTAAATAATTTAGGATTTATTGATTCAGCAATTTTCAACATTCTCATTTCGTTTAAATTTTTACCTCTAGCAAAATTGTTAGAATAATAATCATAATTAAGTAATATTTCATCAAACAAAATACACAAATCATTGATTAATTCAATGTTAGAAAAATAAGAAAAGCCAAAAACTAGATGATTGTTATCACTTTTTGTAATATTTATTGTCTTTTGGTTAAAGTATTTTTTTTGTTTTAAATCCTCAATGTTTTTATAAATTAAAACATCATTATCAAAATGAGTAAAATTATCTAAATTAAAATGTTTTGATACATAATTTAAAGCATACACTCTCAAAATAGATGAATACCAAAGAGGGTTTTCATCAAAATCTAATTTAGAAAATATTTTTAATATCCATTCCTTTTTTTTAGAAAATTCTTCTAATGAATTAGTATTCAGTGAATCAATTCCCTTAATCTTATTTACTTGATCAGAACAAAATATTACTCTTGCATCTTTTTCTAGACTTAAAACAGAATTTATTGAATAATTTAAATAAGAAGGAGTTTTACCAAAATTAAAATAAATATAATTCATATATTCTATTTTATTGCATATAAATTAAATGAAGAGTTCATCATTTTTAATGTTAACTATTGTATAAAAAAGCTGTGAATATAAAACGAAAGATGAAAAGTAGTTCAGTGAATCACTTTTAAAAATGTTTACAAATAGATAAAAAAGTAGTAAAAATCCAAACAAATTAATTTTTTTACGTGATATGTAGATTTTATAAAAAATAAAAATAAATGAAACTAAAATTCCAACAAACCCTATAAACAACAAAAATGAAAGTATTGATGAATGTGGTAAAAGTAGCGAACCTGGTTCGTTGATTCTTATCTCGCTGTAGTGTTTAGATAAATTTAACGGACTAGTTCCAAACAAAAATTCAGTAATGTTCGGATTGTATCGTGCAATAAAAATTCCCCACAGTTCTGATCTGTTTAGTAAATAGGAAATATAACCAAAAAAACTAAATAGATGAAATAAAAAGTTTTGTTTTTCAAAAGCATCTATAAATAGATTCATGGCTGAAGAGACTGTAGTTGGGTCTTTGTATTTCAGTGCCTGTTCATAAATTGTTATAGACGAGAACTCATAAGGGTAGGTTAAGTTTGTAAAGCCTACGATTAATACAAATGATGCAGAAAAAAATAATATTAAGGAAAGTTGTATACTCTTAGAAAGATTTAATTCTTTAATTATTAAAGATACAACAAGTAGCAAAACAAGGATTAGTACTGTCTTGTTGTTTGCAAAATATAAACCTAAGGAAGAAATAAAAAATGAAGTTAAGTTAAGATAACTAATCTTTTTTTGTTTTAAAAAACTATAAAAAACTAAACATATCAATATTCCATAAAATTCTCCTAATGATTCTGCGCTAGGGTAAAAACCTCTCCAGGGTATTTTTTCATTATTGTTCATCACATCAACTAGAAAAGGGTTTGTGTACTTAACACCGTATTTTTGTTGACCAAAAAAATAGTAAGTTAAAAAATTGATAATAGGGATATTTGACACGGCTAATCCAAGTATAAAAATTGATATAGAAGTAATTGAGTAATTTTTTAAAAATTTTTCAAAATTAAAATAGCTGGAATATTTTTGATAAAAATAAAGTAGACCGTTTATTAAAATTATAAAGAAAAGAGACCAATAAATTATTGCTTCAATCTCGAAAGAACTACTAGTAAACCCTCTTAGTTTGTCAGTATTAAATGTAAATTCATTTTTATCATTAGTCAGCCAAAATATCGATAAAATTAAATATGCTAAGTTAATTTTTTTATTTCGTAAATTTAAGACTGCGTTAAATCCCAAAAATATTATTGGTAACGAAAAGAAGGTTATATTAAATCCACTGAGAACTCCAATAAACATATATAGAAAAGGAGTGTAATTAATAAGGCTTTCCATTCTAATTACTACTATGTCTGTAAAAATCTTTATGACAAAAATGAAAGAGATTGAAATTAATAAATATGTTCTCCATTGATTTAAATCAAACAAATACAGTTGTTCTTCGTAGAATCTTTTTTGAGAATAAATTGAAAAAACAAATAACGACACAGTTAGGATTAAGGAAATATTTTTATATTTAATATTAATTTTTTTGTTATCTTTTCTGATTAATGAGATTAAAAGCATCCAAAATATGCTCTGCAATATAAAGTTAATATATGCATTAGTCCCTATGGATAAATAAAAAGTGTTATTGAATAAAGCTATCCCTGAAACTTTTCCAAAACAAGATATTGGAGAATAGTTATTGTATCTGAAAAAGTAATGTTTCTGGTAGCTTGATTTAATGTCTACATTTAAATATTCTGATAAAGAAACTTTGCATGGATTAATTTCATAGAAGCTAGTATCTTCTGTGCCGAGCTCAACAGGATTGATTGCATCAAAATAATTTGAATTAAACCAGGGAAGAAATATTATTAGAGCTAAAAATAAAATTATTATTTTTTTTTGTGTTTGAGTATTATTAATCATTTTTTTAATTTTGTTCGTTTTTTAATGAATAGATAAGTAACAAATGCAAAAACTATTATTAAGCTAATTTGATTTTGTAATAAATACTCAGAATTTTGTCCTGGAATATAATTCCAACCTCCCGAAACATAATGTTCACATTCCTTAAATGAGTTAACAAAAACAGAGTTGCTATCAACATCCCAAACTTTAACGGGTAAAAAATCAGGATCGTTTGTAAAAACATAGTTTGCGTCTGAGCTAATTGCAGCTTTTGTGAATCCATCTGGATAAGGACCACAGATTTGTATCACATCATTATTCATATATTTATACTAACAATTCCTTCAACTCTAAATTAAGTAAAATATTCAAATACGAATTTCTTTAAATAACTTTTCGTAAAACTTATCTAGATTGTAGTTATTTAATATTTTTTCTTTTGCATTAAAGCTGACATCTGACATAAGTTTGTTGTTGGACAAAACGGTTGTAATTTTTTCTTTCCATAAATCAAGATCATTATCTGAAACAAAAAACAAGTCTTTATTGTCTATAAATTTTTCTATGTCCCAAAACCCATCAGTTTTTGTAATCATAACTGGTGTTCCAACAGCCATTGACTGAAGAGTAACACTTTGACCAGATGGTTGAGTGGAATTCTTCAATGGTATAATTGTAAGTTTTGATGCTTCGTATAAGGCTTTTAGCTCAAGGTCTGTTAACAAGCTATTAGCCCATGAGCCGTTGTAAATTTTAACATTAGCTAGTTGTAGGTTCTTTAAAAGCTCGTTGTCAGATACGAATATATAATCAAGTTCAGGTGTGTTTTTGGCAATATTGATTAATGTTCTAATATCTCTATTACCATCATTTCCTACAAAAATTATGTCATTACTAAATTTTGTTTCCATATATTCGATATCTTTATACCAAAACTTGGTATCAATACAAAAAGGAAAGTAAACTAACTTAGAAGAATTTTTATGGATTTTTTTTGCTTTATCAAGTTCACCTTTACCTAAGAAAAATACATTATTAACAAAAAGTATCAAAAATTTGATAATCAAATTATGAAATTTCCTTAGCTTTTTATATTTTAATTTCTTACTGTATAATCCCATTACAAATAAAGAAGAGTTTATATTGCCAAACAATTTTAAAATTATAAGCAATAACAATGCAGAGCACCCGACTGATTCGTTAACCAATATTACGTATTGTGAATTTCTTAATATTTTAAAGTTTTGAACAGTTGTAAGTTTTGAAAAATAAAAAGGGAGGTTAAATATCTTTTGAAATATTTTATCTATAACTCTCAGAAAAACATTAAGAAAACCTGTATAGTCTTCCATTTCAATTATTTTTACATTGTATTTGTCTCTATCAAAAGCAAATAAGCCGTAAAAAAAGTCTTTTGCTTGATAATTATCATTCAAATATTTGACTTTTCTATTACCCGCAAAAATATATGTAACATTTTTCATTTTCTATTACATATTACAGTTATGTAATTTTTGTCTTACATATTGTTTTCATAATGGTATAAATGAATATCGTAAAATTATGGAAGTAATAGTTTTTTCTACATATGGATATTCTTTTGAAACATGGAATCGTTCTGGGACTTTAAATAGAGAATTAGCTTTATATAAAAAATTACATGAAAATTTTGGTCTTAATTTTACTTTTATCACGTATGGAGATTACAAAGATTTGGATTTTGATATTGAAATCAAAGGGTCAAAAGTTGTTCCAATTTATTCTTTAATGAAATATAATAAAAATCGAATTTTAAGATATATAAACTCTTTTAAAATTCCTTTCAAAATAAGACATACAATTCAAAATGGTGAAGTTCTCCACCAACATCAACTCTTAGGATCATGGGTACCAATAATTTGCAAGGTATTATTTAGAAAAAAATTATTAATAAGAACAGGTTATGATATGTATGAATTTTCAAAGCAACAAAAAAAAGGACTCTTAATAAAGTTGCTATATAAAATTTTGACTAAAATCACACTCACTTTTTCAGACATTTATACAGTGACAAGCACGAGTGATAAAAAGTTATTTAAACAAAACAAAAAAATAAAATTAAGGCCAAACT
>MDTE01037004.1_pt1 | contig 21957 bp, 22 predicted proteins | sample 811231 | NCBI WGS metagenome assembly MDTE01 (sample SAMN05326651, study PRJNA326480) | marine metagenome | isolation source: seawater | place: Indian Ocean: Red Sea | collected 2010 | reverse complement strand
TAATTTTCTTTATTTTGACTCATGAGTGAGTAGTATTAAGTTAAATCAATTTTTTTTTCAATCCTTTTTTCTTTTAAATATAAAATCTAAAGCTAAATTAAAAAAAAATAAACATCCAAAAACTAGAAATAATAATTTGTTACCATATTTTGAAAAAATAGTTTTTTTGTTTTCTATTTTTATTGTTGAGTTGATAAATCCCTGTTTATTTAGGTCAATTTTTTCTAATATTTTTCCTTTAGAATTAGTTAAAACTGAAATTCCAGAATTTGCAGATCTAATTAATGGAACCCCTTTTTCAATTGATCTAAATATTGATGCAGCCAAATGTTGTCTTGGACCAATTGTTTTTCCAAACCATGCATCATTTGTTATGTTAATAATAAAGTCTAAATCATCTCTATTAAGCGATTGAAAAATTGCCTCATAACAGATAAGAGGTTCGATCGACAATTTATTATTATCTATAAATATATTTATTTTTTTTTCTAATGATCCCGCACTAAAGTCTGTAGAACCATCAGTAAGTTTAACTATTTTTAAAACATTTTTAAAAGGAATAAATTCTCCGAACGGGACCAATTTTTGCTTATCATAAAAATTTATATTTTCTCTATCTACTATAAAAATTGAATTATAGATCCTAAAACTTTTATTGAGAAATTCTCTTCTTAAAGCTCCAGTAATTATTGTAACATTTGGAGGAACTGATTCTCTAATATATTTTAGTAATTCATCCTCTTCATTTAAGTAAAATGGTATAGCTACCTCTGGCCATATTACTAATATTTTTTTATCTAATACTAAATTATTATTAGTCATTGATATTAACTTATCGATATGTCTAGGGATCATTAGTTTATTCCATTTTTCTTCTTGAGGAATGTTGGGTTGTATTATTCTTATATCTAAATATTTTGAATTACTTTGAGTTTCTTTGTCAGTTAAAAAAGGGAAATAGTATAAAAAAATTGGAAAAGTAAAAAATACAAATAAAAAATATACTTTTCTTTTTAAAACAGAGTAGGCCAATGTAATAAACCAATTAATTGTCAAAAAACTGAGACCAAAAACTCCAACAACACTAGATACCTTTGTAAACTCACTATTAAATGCCCATATGTGAGAAAATAAATTAAATGGTAATCCTCCAAATATATTTGAGCGAAGCAGTTCGGAAAAAAAAAAGAAAAAGCTTATAATGAAAGATTTTAAAAAAATAAATCTATTATCTATATATTTAGAAAACCAAAAAATTAATGTAGATGGTATTGCAAAAAATAATCCTAAAAATGAAGGAAATATAATAAAAATTATAGGCGCTAAAAAATAATGTTTTTCATAAACTAAAAATGGAAATATTATCCAATGCATTGAACCTAAAAAAAAACCGATTCCAAAAATCCATCCAATAAGGAAGGATTCATTTAGTTTTTTTTTTTCTAGATAAAAAATTAGAAAAGCAAATGAGATAATACTTATTGGTAATAAATAAATGAAAGAAAATGAAATGCCTGTTAGTACACCAAGTATAAACAAAATTATTGAATATTTTTGGTTCATTATTTCATAGTTATGAGCATTTTTTTTATTTTTCTTGTATCAGCATCAACTATACTAAATTCAATTCCGGAAGTATGAGGAATCACCTCTCCCCTTTCCGGAATTCTGCCAACCAAAAAGAAAACTAAGCCACCTAAAGTATCTACTTCACTCCTTTCAGATGAATTTAAAAATTTGCCAACTTTTTTTTCAAAATCCTCAATAGTAACCCTGGCTGAAACCTGATAGGACTTTTTTGAAATTTTCTTTATTTCATTTATTTGTTCAAAATCATGCTCGTCTTTAATTTCTCCAACAATTTCCTCCACTAAATCTTCAATCGTTACAAGACCGAATGTTCCACCAAATTCATCTACGACTATAGACATATGAATTTGTTCTGATCTCATTTTGAGTAACAAATCTAAAATCTTCATTGATGGTGAAGAAAATAAAATTTTTCTACATAATCTTTTTATCTCTTTATTTTTAACATCAATTTTTACACTCTGATTCAAACGTTTAAACAAATCTCTGATATGAATCATACCTGTCACTTTATCTAAGTTATTTTGATAAATTGGAATTCTTGAGTGTTTTGTTTTATTAATGAATTTTACTAAATCATCAAATGTCGCATTTTCAGAAATAGCGTCTATATCCGCTCGAGGTATCATTATATCTTCTATACATTTATCATTTATATCAATTACATTTTTGAAAATCTTTTTAGTTCCATCATCAATTTTTTTATCTTTATTTTCATCATCAACAATTAGATCCTCAAGAACTTCCTTTATATTTCCTTGTTTCGAAAAACCAAGTTTTTGTTTAAATTTTGATAAAAAGCTTTTTAGCATTTAATTATATGGTGAAGGTATAGATAATTTTGAAAGAATATTAATTTCAAATTTTTCCATTTTCTGTGAATCGTCAAAACTCTCATGTGTATAACCGAACAGATGAAGAAGTCCATGAATCAACATATGAGATAAGTGGTTTTTGAAAGTTTTTTTTTGTTCTATCGATTCTTTTTTTATTTTTTCAAGTGAAATCACTATATCTCCCAAAATCATTGCTGAAGACTTCTTACTAGTGATTCTTTGAACATTTTGCGGGAATGAAAGAACATTAGTTGGATTTTTTTTACGTCTATATTTGAAATTTATTTTTTCAATCTCACTATTATTTGTTAATAAAATTGATAAATAAAATTTTTTATTTGTTTTATTGATTTCTCCCAAAGCAACTTTAATAACTTCATTAACTAATTTTTTGATTTTTTGGATTTCAACTTCAACGGTTTTATGAATTAAAATATCAATCATATTCAAACTAAAGCAGATTACTTAAAAGTATCTTTTTCCAACACCTTTTATTTTTTCAAATTGTTCATATTTCCCAACAATTTTGGATACTAAAGTATTTCTCACCACATCTTCTTCCTTAAATTCTATAAATCCGATCTCTTTAATATCTTTTAGAATTCCAATTGACTCTCTTAATCCAGATTTAGTGCCCGATGGGAGATCTACTTGAGATAAATCACCATTGATGATCATTTTTGAGTTTTCTCCAAGTCTTGTCAAAAACATTTTCATTTGAATAGGTGTAGTATTTTGTGATTCATCAAGAATTATAAAAGCATTTGATAATGTTCTTCCTCTCATAAACGCCAGAGGTGCAATCTCTATACAACCCGAATCTATCTTTTTTAATACTTCAGAGAATGAAAGCATATCATTTAACGCATCATATATTGGCCTTAAATATGGATCAATCTTTTCTTTTAAATCTCCTGGCAAAAAACCAAGCCTTTCTCCAGCCTCTACAGCTGGTCTTGAGAGAATAATTTTGTCAATTTGTCCTGATTTAAGCATTGAAACTGCAAAAGCCACTGCTAGATAAGTCTTACCTGTTCCTGCTGGTCCACAACAAAAAACCATCTGTTTTTTTTTAACCAAATCAAAATAATCAAGTTGTCTTCTTGAACGTGGTTTTATAACTTTTTTTCCAGCCGAAAATGACAGTGAATTTAATCTCTCAGACTCTAAAGAATTTTCATTTATTTGAGTATTTTTTAAAATATTAATAGTTCCTATTATTTCACCCTCATCAATATTATTACTTTTAACAGCTAAGTTGTAAAGCTTAATCAATACGTTTTTTGCTAAGTTTACATTCTTATTCCTACCTAAAATTTTCAAAAAATTTCCTCTTGGTAAAATTTGAACATCTAATTCTGTTTCAATAACTTTTAAGTATTTATCGTGCTCACCAAAAATGACAGGAAGAATTAAATTGTCATCAAATGTGATTGTTTTTGAATTATCTTCTGAAATTTTTTTTATAACAGTCATCTATTTATTTTAATATTTCGCCATGAAAAGAAAAAGACGTTAAACCTATAAGTTTAATTTTTAGAATTTTTCCAATAATATTTTTAGATGAAAACACATGAACTGGTTGCAAATACCTGGTTCTACCGACATACTGATTACTTTTTTTTGCCATAGAGGAAATCAATATCTCTTCAGTTTTACCAAGAAATGTTTTATTAAATTCATTCTGCTGATTAATTAGTACTTGTTGAATAATTTTCAATCTCTTTTTTGCAACCTCTTCGCTAGTCAAATCATCTTTAATCAAAGAAGACTTGGTGCCAGGTCTAGGTGAATAAATAAATGAATATGAACTTGCAAATTTTACTTCATTGATCAAATCAAGGGTTTGCTGAAAATCATCATCCGTTTCTCCAGGATATCCAACAATAAAATCTGATGAAAAGGCCATATGAGGAACATCATCTCTAATTTTTTTTATCAGGTTAAGATAATCTTCACGTGTATGTTTTCTATTCATTTCTTTAAGAATTTTATTTGATCCTGATTGAATAGGTAAGTGTAGAAACGGCATTAGTTTACTATTTAATTTATGTTCATTTATGAGATTGGCATCGATATCGTTAGGATGAGAAGTAATGTATCTTAATCTTTTTAATCCTTTAATTTTTGACAAAATTTTAAAAAGTTCGCATAAATCAACCGGCTTATAGTTTGGTTTACAAAAAATTTTTGATTTATAGGAACTTACATTTTGTCCCAGTAGGGTTAGCTCTAATGCTCCATTATTTACTAATTTGTTAGCTTCAGCAAAAATATCTTCAGGAGGTCTAGAATATTCAGCACCTCGAGTGTAGGGCACCACGCAAAATGAGCAGAATTTATCACAGCCTTCTTGTATAGTTATTAATTTACTTATGCCCTCAATTTCTGAATTTGGAAAAGTATTAAATTTTTCTTCAGATAAAAAATCTGTAAACTTTTTTTTATTTTGTTTAACTTTTAAAATTTGTGGAAGAATATGATAATTTTGAGGACCTAAAACATAATCCACAGATTTACTTCTCCTTAATATCTCTTCTGCTTCTGCTTGTGCCACACAACCAGTAACAATTATCTTCATATTACTTCCATGTTTTTTTTTATTTTCTTTAAATATTGAAAGTCTTCCTAGATCTGAATACATTTTTTCACTTGCTTTTTCTCTTATGTGACAAGTATTTATTATTGCAACATCTGAATTTTCAACATTAAAGGTTTGTTTATAGCCAACACCAGTGAGGAGTTCATTCATCTTTTCAGAATCATACTCATTCATTTGACATCCATAGGTTTTTATAAAAAAGGAACGATTCATAGAAAAATAAACTAAATATATTTTTTTTTATTACAAGTATTTAAATTCGTATAATTTTATTTTACTCTCAACTTCGACCGACTTGTAATTTTCAGCGACTTGGGAGGCAATGCAATCAAAACTGTATTTGGTAGCTTCTTTTCTATTTAAAAAACTAGAAAATTCTTTTTCTTCATGGAATGTAATTTTTACCTCACTTAATCCTAATCCTAAAAATTTCCATGCATGTGGAATTAAATCCATTTTACCGAACCATGCAAAAAATGGACGGAATTTGTTATCTACAGGTATTCCATCTAATTTAATATAGGTTATTGAAACTGGTTGTAAAAAAAAATTTTTTCTTGGATCTATTTCCACAGTACCCAAAAGTGAACTTTTAAATGGTAAGACTTTTTTTCCATCACTAGATGTTCCTTCGGGAAATAAAATAATATTATTACCTTTTTTTAGGTTATTCTTAATAATAGAAACCTGATTTTTAGCTTTGAATCTACTTTCTCTATCAATAAAAATTGTCTTTCCAAGTCGGCAAAGAGTACTAATAAATGGCCATTTTGAAATTTCAGATTTTGCAACAAAAAATGCGTCTAAAAGAGAACCAAGTAAAAAAATATCTATGTAAGACACATGATTTGAAACGTAAAGAACATTTTCTTTCTTAATTTTTCCTGATATAGATAGCTTAATTCCAAAAATTTTGACTAGGCCTGCAAAAAATAGTCTGTAAAAAATAAAAACGGTTTTTTTTCCAAATAACAAAAAAATAAATTGCATTGATGCACAGAAAAAAGTCCAGATAAAAAGAGGTAAAATTCTTATAATTGATAGTATTGGTGAATACATCATTTTTTAAAATTCTTCATTGATTGACAGCAAGCTGTGAATATTTTTTCATTATTTTTGTTGACTTTAATATAATTAAAACATCAGTTGTATTAAACTTTTTATCAACAATTGCACCTTGTCCAACCCACGCACCTGCTCTTATGTAGGCCTTTATTAAAGGTGGAAGACTTCGAAACATTTCTTCCTCTTTTAATACTTGTTTTTTTATTATCTTATAGTCTGCTTTTAAATGTTGAAGAGGCAAAGTATTAAATTGTCTTGGAGGGGCGTGAAAATTATGAAGATATGAAAGTTGAGGAATAAATCTTTTATAATCAGATGATGGAAAACTTGCGCATCCAAATATTAAATCTATTCTATTCTTTACAATATAAGTAGCTAAAGCTCTCCATAATAACCTGATAATTCTTCCATCTCTATAACCATCTAATACACATGATCTTCCAGCTTCCAAAAGAGAGATGTTTGCATCACCGTATAATTTATCTATTGAAAACTCGGTTTGACTATAAAAATCTACCTTACTGATATTTTTGGGTTTAATTAAAAGTCTATAGGTTCCAACTAATTGATTTTTTGACTTTGATTTATCTATTACAATTAAGTGATCACAAACCTTATCAAATTCATCTTCATCATAATGTGTTTCATTTGATTTACCAAAAAAACTTTCATATCTCAGTTTTTGAACTTCTTTAATTAGAGGGTTCTTGTAATCTATAGTTGTCACCAAATAAGAGCCGAATCTAAATTCAACTTTTCTTTTTTCAATAGGTTCATAAAAAAAATTATTACGTTTAAGTGTTTTTTTTGAAAACTTTGGAATAAAGATTACGTTTTTTGCCACAAACCCAACTTTTGACAATATTGATTTTACTATATGAAATTTAAGTTCTACGGTTTGTGGTTTCAATATTTAATCTCTCCTATTTTTTGATTGGAACCGCATATAGTTCTAATCTATAATCAACTAATTCATAACCTAATTCTTGTGCCATTTGTTTCTGCATTGCATCGATAAATGTATTTCTAAATTCTCTAACTTTACCAGTTCTTATATCTATCAAGTGATGATGGTTTTCTCTAACGGTTTCATATCTTGAACTAAATCCCTTAAACTCGTGTTTTTCTAAAAGATTGTTATCTGTAAAAAGAGCAATAGTTCTGTAAACTGTTGCTATTCCAATTCCTTTATCAATTTTTGAAGCTCTTTGGTGAACTGCCTCAACATCAGGATGGTCGCTAGATTCTGATAGAACCTGAACTATAATTCTTCTTTGGTCTGTCATTTTCAAACCAAGTTTGGTACATTTTTCTAATAGTGACGTCATAATAATTAATTTTTATTAAAGTTATATTAAATTTCTATGGCAAAAATATTTATTTATGCATTAGTATATATAATAAGTAAATTATAACATAATATGGTCAAAATTAAAAAAAAAGTTTTAGATCTTACATCAGAAAAATGTCCAATGACCTTTTTAAAAGCTAAAGAATTTCTTAAAGCAAACAATAATGTTCTGGATAAAATAATTCTTATAAAAGGTGCAAAAGATTTTAAACAACTTCTGGGTACTTTGGAAAAGAACTTTAAAGTTCGTTCAAAGCAAATAAAAAAAAGTATTTACGAAATTTACATAAAAAATTAGGTTTTATAGCTCATTACCAATGCATCAAAAAATTTACCATTTTTATAATAATAATCCTTTCTTCTCCCTGTTAAGCTAAAATCCTGATTCTTATACAATGATATAGCTAAATAATTATTTTCTTTTACTTCTAAAAAAATTCCTTTTAAAAAATTTTTCTTGCAAAAAAGCTTTGCCTTTTTTAAAAAAAGTTTGGCGATTCCTTGATTTCGAAAATCTGGAGCTACAAAAATTGTATATAACTCCAAACTATCAAGTGTTTGCAAAAATAAGCAAAAACCAGAAACAGTAGATTTATTAAAGCTAATCATGCAAAGAGAGTTTTCTTTATTTAATAAATTTTTTATTTCTGAATCTTTCCAAATGTTATTTCCTAATTCAGGCTTATTTTTAATTTGAAGCTCATAAACATTTTTGGAATGTGAACTTTTCATATTTAAAATTTTATGATTTTTCATAGTATGTATGGTGATAAAAAATGTCTAAATTTTTATTTTTGTAACCACAATTATAGGCCTTTGCAAGACTTACTGCATTTAATTTATAAATTTCTGATGATAGACCCCTTATTTTGTCTAATAGTTTTAAATTACTTTCATTATCAGTAACTAAAGTTAGCTCTTCTTCACTTTTTTTCGATAGAATAAATTTTTTTAAGTTACCTAATTGACCAAATAAAATTTTTGAAATGGGTTTTATTTCTTTTTTATTAGATTTAAAAAATCTGAAGAAAAAAGTTTGTTTTCCTGTACAAAAGAAAACAATAATATTTCGATTTTCAAGATTAATTTGACTAAGAAAAATGTCAAAAGTGTTTACTGCATAAATTTTGGATTTTGTAACTATTGAAATACCTTGTGCAATAGACTTAATTGATCTTATTCCCGTAAAACTACCAGGGCCTGACTGAAAAATAATTTCTGATAAATCAAGTAATTTTTGATTGATAAAAATTTTTTTTATACTTTCAAAAATTTTTTCATTTTGATTTTTTTCAAAATCATACTCTCTAAATTTTAATAATTTACTTTTTTTATAAAGAGCAACAGAAACAGATTGACTTGAAGAGAAAAGGGATAATAATAACATGATTTAAATTTCAATAATGAATAATAGTTTAATTAAAGTAAATAAAAAAGATTTAGGCATAAACATTGATCTTAAATATGCAACCAATGATAATTTTACAAAAACAAAACTTTTAAAAAAGAGTGAATGCTATATTCATAAAATTGCTTATGAACACTTAACACTTGCTATAAAAATTACACAAAAAATTGGATTGAAGCTTAAGATTTTTGATGCTTATAGACCTGTTTATGTTCAGAGAAAATTATGGGAATACTTACCAGATCCAAATTTTATCGTTCCACCAGACAAAGGATCACCCCACTCAAGAGGTGTAGCAGTTGATATTACGCTTACAGATTTAAAAGGAAATGAATTAGATATGGGAACTGGTTTTGACGAATTTTCAAAACTTTCGTATCATGGGAATTTAGATATTTCTAATGCTGCATATCAAAATAGACTTTTATTGTTAGGAATTATGACAGATGCAGGCTGGGATTTTTTTAGAAATGAATGGTGGCATTATCAGTTATTTAATTCTAGAAAATACCCAATTATAAACCATGAAGTTTAATTATAAATTTTTTTTATTTCTCCTAATCTTTTTAATTTTTTTCAAGGATGTGCGTTGCTTGGATAATTCTGCAATCGTTTTAATTTATCATAGATTCAACCAACCTGAACACAGATCAACAAATATAGAAATTGATCTTTTTGCGAAACAAATGGAATTTTTAAAACAAAACAATTTTAACATTTTACCTTTGTCAGATTTAATACTTTTCTTAAAAAAAAAAAAAGAACTTCCAAGTAAAAGTATTTTTTTGACAATTGATGATGGGTATAAAAGTATTTATGAAAATGCTTATCCGGTTTTAAAACAATATTCATTTCCTTTTAGTGTATTTTTATCTACTGACTTTGTAAGTAGCGATAAAAATTCAGACTTTATGAGTTGGGAAATGATAAAAGAACTTCATTTAAATGAGGTAGAATTTTTTAACCATACATCCGACCATAATAGTGTTTTAGGAAAAAATGAAAATGAAATAATTTTTTCGATAAAAAATGCTCAAAAATTACTTGACGAAAAGTTAGGTGAAACCAAACGAGTTTTTTCTTATCCTTTCGGAGAGTATTCTAATGAAACAAAAGCAATATTAGAAAAACTGGGTTTTGAAATTGCATTTACACAAAATTCTGGGCCTATTCACAGTAATGATGATAAATTCTCTCTTTCCAGATTTCCAATTAATGATGAATACGGAAAAATTGAAAGGTTTAAATTAATTACAAATACCAAGCCCTTAAAAATAATAAGTTTTTATCCTAAAAATCCAGTACTTAAAGATGAAAAGTTAGAAATAAATTTTACTTCAAACTTTTTAGCTAAAAATATTAAATGTTATCTTGACAGTTCTCTTAAAGTTACAAATATTATCAACAATGAAAATCAAAAGAAAATAACAATTACTGGTTTTAAAAAAAAACAGAATTACAGAATGAACTGTACACGCATTAAGTCAGCTAAAGAAATTTATTGGTACGGACGAACATTTTTTGCTAGGTAAATTAATTTGATAAATCAGCGTAATCGAATTTCATAAAATTATTACTTTCTATTAACTTTTTGAGGTCTTTAATATACTCACCCCTTCTTTCAGAATAACTGGTTAAATAATTTGCTAGTTGCTTACCTGATAATAACTCACCACTCATTCTCATATTTCTTCGCTCTTGTCTAAATTTATCATAAGCGGGGTGAGTATTTAAATTTTTAATATAAGACCTCGTAGCATCTGATAAATTAGAAAATTTTCTAACAAGAAACTCTTTTCCTTTATCCCTTTGACTGGGAACCATTCCTTTATTTTTATCAAAAGTGTATTGACCAAAAATTGCATTACCTTCTCTTAAATATCTTGAGGTTCCCCAACCGCTCTCAATTGCAGCTTGAGCCAAAGCCAGCGAAATTGGGACCACGTCAACTTTCATTAGAAGGTTACCAAGATTAGCATCTTGAGAATCATATCTTTCGCTTAGTTCAAAAAGCCAAGAAGGCCAAAAGTCTCTAGAATAAACATCACCTTCAGATTCTCGCCACCATTCAAGAATCTTTTTGCGGTCACTTAATATTTTTTTATTCTCGATGAAAATAATTGGAATTAATGTATTAATAAAAAGGTTTTTTCTTTCTTTAATCGGTTCAATCTTCATAAAGTCTTTTGGTAAAGATGAAAAAATTATTAAGTTAGACGGACTATCATTTAAAAATGAGTCAACAGAAAAATTATATTTTTTAAAAATATCGATCATTTCATTGGCTTCAACAATAAATTCAAGATTGGAATTTTGATTATTAAAATCCTGTATATTTTTATTTAAGATACTAAAATTAATTTTTTCAGATTTTTTTTTGGAATTCGACGTAATACTTTTGTAGAAGCCAATAGAAAAATTAATTAGGACTATCGATATTAAAAAAAAAACTAAATTTTTATAAACAGACTTCTCACCCATTAATTGCTTCCACAGAAACAATTTCGGGAATGTAATACTTTAACATATTTTCAATTCCTGATTTGAGGGTTAATACTGAACTAGGGCATCCGGAACATGCTCCCCTCATCTCAAGAAAAACTATACCTTTTTCAAGTTTAATGAATTTAATGTCACCACCGTCTTGTGCAACTGCTGGCTTTATTCTTTCCTCAATTAATTCTTCAATTTGATCAACAATTTCTTGTTCTTTTTTTGAGTATTTCTTATTTGACGTTTTACTTTTTTGAATTAAATCAATTGTATCGTGTGAAGTTAGGAAGTCTGTAATTATTGAAAGAATGTTTGGCTTAATTTCATCCCATTCTACATTTTCTGATTTTGTTATAGACAAAAAATCTTGTCCTATAAAAACATTTGATACGTAACCTTCATTAAAAAGATTTTTTGCTAAATCAAATGACTCTGCTTCCTTGGAACTTTTAAATTCAGCCGTTCCTTTTTTTATTAGCTTTCTTCCCGGAATAAATTTTAGAGTTAAGGGATTGGGTGTAATTTCAGTTTGAATAAACATATTAATAAAGTAATGTCATTAGGAAAGGTTGTCAATTTCTTCTTCGCTTAAATGTGATGGAATAATGGTAATTGGAACTTTTAGCTTTGACCTATGTTTTCCTGTAAATGCTGTAATTAATTGCCCAGGACTGGATGTGCTTGAAGAAGCAGCCAATACAAAGTTTGAGATAAACTTATTAGAGTTCAAAAATTCAATTATACATTCAATTCTATCTCCCTTCATTATAAACTTCTTTGGTTTTTTGTTTGTAAATTCTAATAAATAATTCTCATACTCTTTGATTTTTGATTCTGCCTCATCTCTTGACTCAACTTCAGCAATGTCCTCAACTGCTTTCCAATGACTAAAGTCTAGGGTGTCAAAGGTATATAGAAGCGCTACTCTACCTCCTGACCTTAAAGACCTTAAGGCTGCATACTTGAGCGCTTTGTACATTTCCTCTGAATCGTCAAGGACCACTAAGAAAGTAAATTCTTTTTCCATAAAACTAATTTTTCCTAAACAAGATTCCTGCAATCAACCCTAAACCAATTGCAATAATAACAGAAAATATTGCATATATAAAAGAATATTTGTGTGCAAAATTATAAACAAATGAGCTAATCCCAGGTTTCTTAACAAAAATTTTCTCTTTTGCAGTTTCGTATGAATTAGCTTTATTAACAATACTCATACTTATTTGGTATTCTCCTTCAGGAGAATTTTTTGGAAGAAAAATTGGAATCTTAAAAAAACCTGGTATTTCTTCATTAATTTTTTCAAACGAATTATTTTTAATTAAAAATAGATCTATTGATCTTTTTTTTTCAATCAAATCCTTCTTTAAATTGTCATCATCTTTTCCAATCAATTTAATATTGTCAACTAAATCTTTTTTAATTTCAAAATCAATTTCTTGACTTTTTTTGTTTGTATAATAATGAGAAAGACCTGGGTAAGAAAACTCACCAGTTTTACTCCATGTCCACATATTAAAGACTTTTTTTTTTTTTTGGAGAATTACTTTTTGGGGCGGACCCTTAATTTTTACTACAATAGAGTCCTTAAAATTAGTGAAGCCATAAACTTTGAAATCTGGTTGATTTTTTTCAGAGATACTAATGTATTTTTCAGAAACGTCAAAAGTAAGTATTTCTGCATTAACAATTTTTGAAATAAAGAATATAAAAAAAAAGATGAATTTAAACATTAATTGGTATCCTGAATTATTATTCTTGAATTAATAGACGGTTCACTTATAAGTTGTAAACTCATTTTAAAACAAACAATCATCACTATAATTGCAAGCAATATTCTAATCTGTTCACCTCTAAATTTTGAAGTAAATTTTGAACCATATTGTGCTCCAATCACTCCACCAATTAGAAGAAAAATTGCTAGAATGAGATCAACCGACTGATTGTATGTTGCTTGAAGGATTGAAACATTTAAAGTTACAAAAACTATTTGAAATAAAGATGTTCCTATTGCAGTGATTGTATTCATTCTAAATAAGTATATCATAGCAGGTACCATTATAAACCCTCCTCCCACACCCATAAGGGCTGATAGGAAGCCTACAATTATTCCAACGAAAATTGGTAAAAATATTGATATATAAATTTTTGATCCCCTGAATTTCAATTTAAATGGTAAGTAATCAAGAAAAGTTCTTTTATATTTTTTCCTTGTAGAAGTAGTTTTATCTTTATTTATCAAAGAAAAAGTGCTTTCAATCAGCATCAAGAATCCGATAGTAGCTAAAAAAATTACATATAAAATGTTAATTATTAGGTCGATATTTCCTGATTCTTTTAAGAAGTTAAATATTATTACCCCTACGGTTGAACCAAAAATCCCCCCTATAAGAAGAAAAATTCCTATCTCGTAGTCAATATTTTTTTTTCTACTGTGGGCAATGGCACCTGACACTGAAGATCCGAGTATTTGCACTGCTTCTGTACCCACAGCAGTAGACGGCGGTATTCCCATAAATATTAATAATGGAGTCATTAAAAAACCCCCTCCAACTCCAAACAATCCAGACATAAAACCAACGAGGAAACCAAAGAATAATATAACAAGTATATTTATTTGAATTTCAGCTATTGGAAGATAAAAACTCATATTTTTGAAAAACCTATAATTTTTTTTATTGTATTGATATTTTCCAAAGCTATTTCTTGGGCACGAGTTTGACCGTCAAGCAGTATGGAATTAATATAATCTTGATCATTTAGAAGTTTAGCCATCTCTTTTGAAATCTTCGAAATGGGTTTATTTATAACTTCACAAAGGTCTTCTTTAAATTTCTTAAAATCCTTTCCAGCATAATTATTTAAAATATAAGTTTTATTACATTCCTCAAATGCAGAGAAAATGTTTATTAAATTATCTATTTCAGGTCTATTTTCTAATTCAGATTCGTCTTTTGGAAAAGGATCAGAATCTGTTTTGGCTTTTAATATTTTTTTAATAATAACATCTGATTTATCAGTCAAATTAATCCTAGAAAATTCGGACGGGTCGGATTTACTCATTTTTTTTTTACCGTCTTTCAAACTCATAACTCTTGTTGCGTTTCCAGTGATAATAGGTTCTGGAATCGGGAAAAAGTCATCATTATAAAATCTATTGAACCCTTGAGCTATATCTCGAGAAAGTTCCAAGTGTTGTTTTTGATCCTCTCCAACAGGAACATGGGTTGACTTATAAAGTAGAATGTCTGCAGCCATTAAAACTGGGTAAGAATAAAGACCTAAAGGAGCTTTTTCTTTATTTTTTCCAGCTTTATCTTTAAATTGTGTCATTCTATTTAACCATCCAATAGGTGTATGGCAACTTAATATCCACGCTAATTCCGAATGAGCTGCAACACTGGATTGACTGAAGATTATACTTTTTTTTGGGTCTATACCTGCAGCAATGTAGGCAGCTAAAACTTCTTTCGTATTGCCTTCAAGTTGTTTTCTATTTTCTGCCACTGTTATTGCATGCAAATCAACAATACAAAATATGCAAGGTTTTTTTTTTTGCAGCTGAACCCAGTTTTTTATTGCTCCTAAATAATTTCCAAGATGAAGGTTCCCAGTGGGTTGAACACCAGAAAATACTAGTTCTTCAGTTAATTTTTTTTTTGATTCCACTTTATCTCTCTAACCTCTTTAATATTTGATAGATAAATCATAATCACATAAGAAAGAATAGCAAAAAAAATTGTTAATAAGAATATTACATTTTTCTCTAAATTAAATGGGTTATCAATACTATTGATAAAACTATTGCCAATAAAATAATTTACTAAAAGGCCCATAATCAATGAGCACATACAAACCTTGAAAAATACATTTAAAATACTTAATTCGAAAACAAAAATTTTTCTCTTAATCAAAATCATAAATAAGACCATCGCATTAATCCAAGCAGATACTGAAGTAGCTATGGCTAGGCCTACATGTAAATATTTTGTAATTAAAATTAAATTCAAAATAAGATTAATTATCATACTAAAAATTGAGACTTTAATAGGGGTTTTGGTGTCTTCATTTGCAAAAAAAGGCACCACGAGTATTTTTACTAAGATAAACGCAGGTAACCCAAAAGACAAAGCAATTAGTGCTTTACTTGTTGAAGCTAAATCAAATAAATCAAACTCACCCCTTAAAAATAAAAAACCAACTATTTGGTTTGATAGAAAAAAAATACCAACGGAAGCAGGTATTGCAAATATGAATCCGAATTTGATTGCACTAGATGTGGTTTTTTGAGAATCTTTTATTTTGTTTCTTTTAATTTGTTCTGATAGAAGAGGTAATAAAGCTGTACTAATTGCTATTCCAAAAACACCTAGCGGTAATTGATTTATACGATCAGCATAATATAAATATGAGATGGACCCATGAGGTAAATTAGAAGCTAATATCATATCAATCAATAAATTTATTTGATAAGCCCCATTTCCAATTACAGCTGGAAATAGTAAATAAAGAAATTTCTTTGTATCATTATTAATTTTGGATAAATTTAAGAGTTTAGGCAGAGTAAATTTAAGCTTTACTTGGTTTCTTTTGAGATTAATTAAGAGCCATATAACCTGAATTAATCCGGCGAATGATATTGAAAAACTTAAAATTTTTGTTATAAAAATCTTTTCATTAGAAAAATTAAAAAAATATAATAGCACCGAGATAAGTGTAAAATTTAATATTATAGGGGTCACCGCCATTGCAGCGAATTTCCCTAGTGTATTCAAGTAGGACCCCATAAGAGATGTAAGGCAAATAAAAAAAACAAAAGGAAATGAAAGTCTAGCAAAATTGACAGAAATTGAAAATTTATCTGGATCGTTAGAGAATCCTGGTGCAATCAAGTTTATTATTAAAGGCATGAATATTTCAAAAATTAACAATAGAAACATTAGAAAAATTAAAAGCCCCGAAAATACTTTAGAAAAGAATTCATTGGCCTTTGATCTTCCAGATTTTGTAAATATTCCTGAAACAACAGGTATGAATGCAGAATTCATTGAACCTTCTGCAAATAACCTCCTAAACAAGTTTGGTAACTTAAAAGCAACAAAAAACGCATCTGAAATTAAACCAGCACCTATAATTCGTGCTATAAGTAAATCTCTGCAGTAGCCAAGAACTCTGCTTATAAATGTCATTGATCCGACTATTGAAATTATTTTAAAAAACATTTTCAGATATTTTGTTTAAGGAGTTTTTTATTTCTTCAATTAAGTTTTCGGTCATTTCACCATCTCTAATTTTAAAACCAAACTTATTTCTAAGATGAAAGCTATCCTCTACAAAATCACCATAGGTTGAAATTTTAGCCATTGATATTACAAGTTCATTTTTAATTAAAACTTTTGAAATATCATAAAGAAGCCTTGGCCTATTATTCGCAATTACAACAAGAACAGAATATGTTGCTGAAGTTTTATTATCAATATAAATTTCGGTCTTGTTATGAGGAAAAATTTCAGGTTTATTTTTATTCAGAGTTTTTATACCCATACCATTTTTAATGAGTTTAAGTTTTTTTTTTAAATTATTGATTTTTGCGTTAATTTCTTCTTCTTGTAAAAATTCATATCCAGGTAATGAAATTTTAAATGTGTCGATTACACTATTATCATCTAATGTAAATATTCGTGCTTCTAGTACAGAAATTTTTTCTAAAACGAAAATCGAGATTATATCAAGGAATAATTTTGGTCTATCATTTGTAACTATTGTTATGTAAAAAATATTTTTTTCCTCTAATGTTTTAATATGAAAGTCAAAATCTTTATTTTTTTTCGATAGATTGAAAAAATTTTCGATCTGAAATGCTATATCTTTTGGTGATTGGAGTAACCAAAAGTTAGGGTAGGTGAGTTTTGAAAATTCATCCAAATAATTAGATTTAAGTTTTTTAGATAGCGATAAAACTTCATCCTTCACAATGATGATTCTTTCGTTTAAAGATTCTTTTTTATTAGGTCCTAGTATTTCGTTTAAACATTTAAAATATGTTTCTTCTAGTAATAATGCTTTCCAACTATTCCACAAACCCTGGTCAACTGCAGAAATATCTGCTACCGTTAACAAATAAAGTAAATCTAAATTCTTTCTATTTTTTATTTCTTGGCTAAGTTTTTTAACAACAGAATAGTCTTGTAAATCTTTTTTGAACGCATATTCGCTTAACAGCAAATGATTTTTAATTAACCATGAAACTTTGGTTATAATATCAGTACTTTCACCCAAAGAAGTTAGAATTTTTTTTGATAATGAAGATCCTATGACATTATGATCCCCTTTTTTACCTTTCCCTATGTCGTGTAAAAGCAACGCATAAAATATTGCATGTCTATTAGGATTCTTATCATAAATCCTTTTAGCTAATTTATAGCTAGAATTATTAGGACTTTCATTAATGTCTTTAAGTATATTTATAGCTCTTAAAGTATGCTGATCAACAGTCATAGAATGAAATCTATCGAACTGTGTTTTATGAATAATATCCGAAAACTCTGGAATTATTTTTGATATTATACCAAGGTCATTAAGTAAAATTAATTTGTCTTTATTTTTTGAGTCAAACAAAATTTTTTTAAAATATCTTATTGTTTTTTTTGTTTTAAATTTCTTTTTTGGTATTTTGTCAATATTGTCAAGAATCTGTCTTTGTAAAAAAAAACTTTCCTTTCCTTTAATAATATTTCCTATCAATTGTTCTATAAAGTAATTATTATCGGTACTGAATTTTTCTGTATTCGATCTTACTTTAAATTTACTACTAATCTTTTTACTTAATATTTTAATGATTATTTGTGTAAAACTTTTCGTAGAACTTGTATGAAAAAAATATTTTTTCATAAGTATCTCTACCTTTGAGTTAATTCCAAAATTTTTCTTTGCAGAAATTTTTTCTGCGATTATTTTCTGATATTCAAAAGATAATTTATTGTTACTTCTTTTACTTAAATAATGGAGAAAGCATCTTATTGTAAGAAGGAAATTAAGAGATTCGTTTAATTTTTTTTGTTCGTTTTTACTCAAAAAATCCTTTAATGGAACGTCTTTGATTATATTTAAAATTTTAAGGCCCCAGAAGATTAGATTAATGTCTCTGATTGACCCAGCAGTTTCTTTTATATCAGGTTCATTTCTAAAAAAATTAAAATTTATATCATTTAACTTTTTTGTTCTTTCATCAATTTTTTCTTTAAAGAAGTCTCCGCCTTTTTTGCTAATATCATTTTTATACTCTTCCATTAGCTGCAAGAAGCTACTTCTCGATCCACAAATCAATCTTGCATCTAGCATTGACGTTCTTATTATGTGATCTTTTCTTGAGGATTCTACTACTTGTTTGAAAGTTCTTGTTGCATGTCCAATGTTAAACCCTAAATCCCAAAGTGGATAAAGGAGAAATTGGATAAATTTTTCTAGTTTTTTAGTCTCGTATGAATTCTTGTGGATAAAAACAATATCTAAGTCAGAAAAAGGAGCTAATTGCTTTCTTCCATATCCTCCTACTGCTGAAATAAGAAAGTTTTTTGATAGATTATTAAATCCTTGTTCTAATATTCTGTAGAGATCTTTTATTAAATTATCAACTAATAGGCTGTTTTCTCTGCAAGTTGTGATTCCAGACATTTTGTCAAAAAATTTTACTTCTGTCCTTCGATATTCTTTCTTGAAGTTTTTTATTAAGATTTTGATTTCTTTTTGGTTTCTCTTTGAAATAAATTCATTCATAATTTTAATTAAAAAAATTCTTTCTTAACGTATAGAGAATATCGAGAGAATCTTTAGCTGACAAATTATCAAGGTCAAGCTCACTAATAATTTTGATTACCTTTTCATGTTTTAAATTTCTTGTATCTGGTGACTTAAAATTAGGTTTTTCCAATTCTAATTTATTCTCCTTTTTTTTGGTTTTTTGGATTATCTCTTTTGCTCTAAAAACAATCGAATTTTCAATACCAGCCAAATTTGCTACATGAATCCCAAATGAACCTTCAGAGATTCCATCAATTACTTTATATAAAAATATTATTTCTTCATTCCATTTTTTTATTTGCATAGTTTTTAATTTGATCTGTTGATACAATTCACTTAACGTACATAAATCTTTATAATGAGTTGCAAATAATGTTATACACCTTAATTTATTTACAATAAATTCTAAAACTGAATGCGCTATAGCAAATCCGTCTTCAGTGGATGTTCCTCTTCCCAATTCATCAAGAATAACTAGTGATTTTTCCGAAGCTTCATTAATAATTTTGGCCGTCTCAACCATTTCTGTCATAAATGTTGACATACCCTGGGCTAAATTATCTGAAGCTCCAATACGCGTAAAAATTTTGTCAAAAATGCTTAAATTTGCAGATTCAGCAGGAACATAACAGCCAATCTGATTAAGAAAAACTGTTATTGCTATTTGCCTAAGAAACGTACTTTTTCCTGCCATATTTGGCCCAGTCATAAGCCACGTTGATTCTTTTTTATCTAATTTACAGTTATTAGGAGTAAAATACTCACCCTTTTTTTTTAAGCTTTCCTCAACAACAGGGTGCCTCCCATTTTTTATTTTTATTAGTGTATCATTAAAAATTTTAGGTCGAATATAATTTCTTTCTTTAGATATTGCTGAAAAATTTGATATCACGTCTATAAAAGATATTTTTTCCATAGCCATACTTAATCCAAAATTATCGCTATTAATCGAATCACAAATTTTGCGATAAAGCTTTTTTTCTATTTCTATAGATTCATATTCTGCATTTTCTATTTCTCTCGATATTTCTTTAAGCTTATCGGTATAGAACCTTGAATTATTTACTGTATTCTGAAGTAATTTGAAATTGTAGTTTTGATTTAACGTCACTTTCTCTGCATTTTTATTAGTAACTTCGATGAAGTACCCATGTATATTATTAAACTTTATTTTTAAATTATTTATTCCAGTAGCAATAACGTATTTGGATTGGAGTTCTAGAATCTTATTTCTTTTAATTTCTTTAATATCCCTTAATTCATCAAGCTTTTTTGATACCCCATTCTTGATTACCCCCCCTTCTGACAAATTAATTGGAGGGTTTTCATTAATTTGAGATTGTATAGTTTTTTTTATATTATTAAGAATTTGTTGATTGTTTTTATCAATGATCAACATATTAAGAGTTTTACTTTTTGAAACTTTAAGAGTTTTAAAGATCTGTTCTGATCTAATTAAAAAAATGTTCAGTAAAATTAAATCCCTGGGGTTATTTGTATATGCACTTATTCTTGAAAACGCTCTTTCCGCGTCAGGGATTCCCTCAAGATTGTCCCTTATTTTCCTTAAAACTTCATCATCATTTATTAAACTTTCAATACAATCATGCCTAAAAGATATTGTTTTTTTATCAACTCTAGGATGTTTCATAAACTCTCTGAGAAGCCTTGCTCCAATGGATGTTTTAGTTTCATCTAATATGTCAAGAAGACTTCCTGATTTTTCACCATCAGTTTTTACAAAGATTTCAAGACTTCTCTCTGAAAACAAATCAACTTGCATAAAATCATTTCTTTCAATTTTTTGAAGATTTTTCAAACATGGAATATTATTTTTTTGCGTTAGTTCTAAATAACATATCAATGAACCGACTGTAGATAACTCGTTTGTACTTAAATCCTTATTATTTTTTGTAGAATTTTTATCAAAAAATTCATCAATCTTTTGATTAACATTTTCAATATTATAAAATGACTCTTTGACTTCAGTTGTAATGTTCTGATATTTTTTTAACAGATCCTTGTAGAATCCCGATTCTAATGTCTTACAGGATACCATTATTTCTCCAGGCTCAATTTTGTTTATGCATTCCATTAAATTCTCTTTTACATCTGAGACACTTTTTATAGTCTGAAATTTAATGGAGCCTGAAGTCATATCAACCCAAGCTAATGAAATCTCACCTTTTGATACACCGACGCTCAATAAATGATTGTATGTTTTAGAGTCAAGTAAATTGTCATCAAGTATAGTTCCTGGTGTTATTATTTTGACTACATCTCTTTTAAATATTTTATTATTTTTTTTTAAATCTTGATCAGAATTTTCGAATTGTTCAGCAATAGCTACCTTGAATCCTCCTTTAATAAGTCTTGCTAAGTAAGTTTGAGCTGAATGAACAGGAACTCCACACATTGGTATATCAATATTATTAATCTTTCCCCTTTTAGTTAGTGCAATACCTAAAGATGAAGCGGCAACTTTGGCATCTTCAAAAAAAAGTTCATAAAAGTCTCCCATACGATAAAACAATAAATATTCTTTATGTCTGCTTTTTACTTCAAGGTATTGAGCCATCATTGGGGTGACCTTTGAAGATTCTTTTTGTTTATCAGTGTATGAAAAACCTCTTATTTCAGGTTGTTTTAATTTCATATTAATTTAAATTGGTTTATAGAATATTAAATCATTTTCATGTTCATTCATAAAGACATTATTATCGTATTCCTTTTTGTTTTTTTTATTCTAATAATTTTATTATTAATTTTAATGAAGGATTTAAAAATTATTAGTAAATCACTTCAAAATTTT
>MDTE01123716.1_pt1 | contig 21958 bp, 19 predicted proteins | sample 811231 | NCBI WGS metagenome assembly MDTE01 (sample SAMN05326651, study PRJNA326480) | marine metagenome | isolation source: seawater | place: Indian Ocean: Red Sea | collected 2010 | reverse complement strand
TTGAGGTCGTGTGCACGCGCGAGCCAGGAGGGACGCGTGTCGCAGAGGCGGTTCGCACAGTCTTGCTCGATCCCGAAAGTCGGCCCATGAGTATCGACACCGAGACATTGCTGATGTTTGCCGCTCGCGCCGATCATCTCGAACAGGTCATCGAGCCGGCTCTGAAGACCGGTCATTGGGTGCTGTGTGACCGTTTCACTGATGCGACCTATGCCTACCAGGGTGGTGGCCGCGGGGTGTCGATTGATCGAATCGGAGCACTCGAGCAATGGGTGCAAGGCGAGTTTCGACCGGATCTCTGCATCATCCTAGATCTGGATGTGGAAACAGGGCTCGCCCGGGCCCGGCGGCGCGGAGCAGCCGATCGTTTCGAACGGGAGCAGTTCGATTTTTTTCGCCGGGTGCGACAGACCTATCTGGATCGGGCAGCAGCGGCGCCGGAGCGTTATGCCGTGGTGGATGCGAGTGTGAACGTACAAGACGTCAGCATGCAGTTGTTAAAGGTGCTCGATTCATGGATGTGAGTGACGCTCGATTACCTTTCCATGAGGCTCAATGGCGACGCATAGATACCTTCGTCGCGACGCGGCGCGTGCCACATGCTCTGTTGCTGAAAGGCGCGTCAGGACTGGGCAAGGGCTCATTCGCAGATGGGTTGGTGCGAGTGCTGTTGTGCGAGGCGCCATCGCCGCAGCCCTGCGGGCAGTGCCGTTCTTGTCGGCTGCTACAGGCAGAGACTCACCCCGATGCCCACAGAGTCGAGCCCGTGGAGGAGGGCAAGACTATCAGCGTCGAGCAAATACGTGAGCTAATCGGTTCATTGTCGCTGACGTCGATGATTGGCACCCGCAAGGTGGGCTTACTCATGCCCGCCGAGTCGATGACGTTGTCGGCAGCCAACAGCTTGCTCAAGACATTGGAAGAGCCGCCGGGTGACAGCATCCTCATTCTGGTTTCGAATGCCGCGGGTCAATTGCCCGCCACCATACGAAGCCGATGTCAGGCGATCGATTTTGCCGCTTGCGGGGACAAAACCACCATCACCTGGTTATCGCACCAGCTACCAGCCGATCAGGATGCAGCGGCTCTGTTGCGACTCGCACATGGCCGACCGTTGGTCGCCCTGGCGGCATTCGAGTCCGGACTTGCCGACATGAGTGCAGAGCTTCAGCGGGCCTTACTGTCAGTCGCGCACGGTAAACTCGAGAGTCTGGGATTGGCGGAGGTCTGGAGCCAGTACGAGCCTCAGCAGGTACTGTGCGAACTGGTTAGCAGCATTGCCGGTCTGGTAAGTGTTCGCCTGGGCGTCACTGCAGCCAGGTCTTCGGCGGCCGACTCCATACCACTCTTGCAAGCGACCGCGAAGCGGCTAGACTTACAGGCGATGTTCGAATTTTATGATAAGTGTTTGGCGCTGCAGCGATTGTTCCAGCACCACACGGGACTCAACAAGGCCTTACAGCTACAGCAGCTCGCAGACGATTGGCAGCGTACGACCCGGGCTTCGCGCTGAACTCCGGCACTGTGCGAAACCGTAGGGAGAGAGTTGAATGGCGGTACCCAAACAGGGCATTCTTTCCCTGACTATCCGGGATAAGAGCGCTCTGTACGCATCCTACATGCCCTTCATCAAGAACGGCGGGTTGTTTATCCCCACCTCCAAGCCCTATCAGCTGGGCGGGGAAGTGTTCATGTTGCTCACGCTGATGGAAGAAAAAGAAAAGATGCCAATCGCTGGACGCATTGTCTGGGTCACGCCAATGGGGGCGCAGGGCAATCGCACCGCGGGCATCGGTGTCCAATTCAGCGAACTCGACCAAGGGCAGACCAAGAACAAGATCGAGAACTATCTCGCTGCAGCACTCCAGTCGGAGCGTCCGACCCACACGATGTAGAGCACTGGCATCAGCCAGTCGACTCCGTGGGATTCAACCTGTTCCTCGAGTCCGAGTCCGTTTCGGCTTGGCGTTCTTCTCGATGAATTGAATGATCAGGCTGGCGATGTCTTGCCCGGTCGCCGATTCGATTCCGCGCAACCCGGGTGACGAGTTCACTTCCATCACCACCGGGCCATGATTCGAACGCAACAGATCGACGCCGCAGACATTCAGTCCGAGTATTTTAGTCGCGCGAGATGCCGTAGAACGTTCTTCGGGTGTCCATTTGACCAAGGTCGCGGTGCCGCCACGATGCAAGCTAGCGCGAAACTCGCTATCCTGCGCGGTGCGTTTCATGGCAGCGATTACCTTTCCGCCAACCACCAGGCAGCGTAGATCCTCTGTGAAGTCCATCAACGAGATCACCTATTTCATAGTCCGTAACACGGTTACCGAGTTCATCGAGAGTGAAGAAGTCCTGGCTGTTGATTACACCCCGGGTTCCGGCATCGGATAGCCAATGGAGCTTGTCTGGTTGAACATGCCTGGCCCCCTGGTCAGCTGATCTGGATTCGAATGGACACCTGGCAGCGAGCCAGGCAAGCTGCGTCGACCACCACATCCCGACACTGTTTCGAGCGAGGAGGAAGCAGCGATGACAGCAGACTTGATGCAGTTCAATCTCGAGGGCAAGCGGGCATTGGTCACTGGGGGCGCGTCCGGAATAGGGTTCGGTGTGTGTGAGTTGCTGGTGAGAAGTGGAGCGACGGTCGCTATCAATGATCTCGAGACCAGTCCGCATCTATCCACCGCACTCGACGCCCTTTCCGTGCATCCCGGCAAGTCGTTCGGCGTCGCTGGTAGTGTCGCTGATGCGGTGTCGGTCAAGACACTCGTCGAAACGACGGCCGGGGCGCTGGGCGGCCTCGATTATCTGATCAACAACGCCGCCACGCCGAACACGCCAGCGCCAATCCCCCCCTCTGATCTAGATGCCATGACAGAGTCATTCTGGGACACCATCATCCAGACCAATCTGATGAGTGTGTTTCGGATGACACATGCAGCGGCGCCCTATCTCAAAGCGAGCAAAGGCAGCGTCGTGAGTACTGCCTCAATTTCTGCTTTCGGCGGCGGTGGTAGTTCCCTCGCCTACACGACCTGCAAGGCCGGGCTGCTTGGTCTGACCCGCGAGCTGGCACGCGGTTTGGCACCTGATGTTCGTGTCAACTCGGTCGCACCGGGCATGGTGGATTCGAATTGGCAGTGCCGCTTCGGTGACCAGAATACCAGTGCCCGCGATACCGTACCCTTGCAACGAGTCGGCTCGCCGCAGGACTATGCAGAGGCCATCGTCTTTTTGGCTGCGAGCGCGAACTACATCACTGGCGAAACCTTGACCGTGGATGGCGGGTGGCGCGCCTGAAAATAGAGCGCGAGCTCAGTCTCGAGCCAGTCGGTGAATGCTACAACCGCCGCACTACCTGTCAGTTCTTCGCCGGTGGCAGGTAGTCGTCACCGGCTTCACAGTCGAGTTGCAGAACAGGCCGTAAGGGACCACTTCGAAGCGCGTCATAGGCCAACACTGCGTCACCGAGCACAACACCGTGGCCGGCCCCGGTGGCCAACCATGCGAGATGGGTCTAGTCAAAGAATGGGCCAGTGAGATTCTCCGGTGACAAACTGAATGCCTATGGCGGCCACGGCGATAGACCGATGTTGTTGTCCAGCTTGTATATCGCCCTGCCATCATTTCGTACGGCTGGGCCGAGCTCACCCGGGTCCAAGCGAAGCTCTCTAAGGACTTTGTCCAGTCTGCTGGGTGAAGCGATGGCTCTGCGCGTCTATTGGAGGTAGCATATGACAGTCTGTATGGCATTGGCTGCTCAGCGGCGGGGCGAAAACAGGCTGCGGTTTCGGTGATGTCTGGCGGCCGGAAAAAGGCAGCTCTGACAAACCGCTCATTGATAGATCCTGTCGTCCGATATTGTGCCAGCGCCTGAAGTGCAGTCTTTCGAGTCCCAGGCGAGGATCACCTGATGGAAGTGTCTCCCGAGCCAACACCGCTGCTCACCAGTATCGAGAATCGACGCTCTGCGGGCGCCGTTCGACTTGACTTCGACGCGATCCCTATTATCGACCTTGGGCCAGCCGTGCTTGGCGATGAAGACGAGACTCGCCGCATTGCGGAGACCATTCGTGACACGGCGCGGGACGTGGGGTTTTTCTACGTCAAGAATCATGGCATCGATGCCGGCGTGTTGGAGCGAGCACTCCGAGAGACCCGAAATTTCTTCGAGCTGCCGGAGGCGACCAAGCTCAAATACGACATCGGCCGGATCAAACGACATAGAGGTTATGTGCCGACCGGTGCCTTATCAGCCGACCCGGAGCTCATTGACCATCAGCAAGGCTATGAGATCGGCCCTGAACTGCCAGCCGATGACCCTGATTATCTCGCCGGGAATGCACTGCTCGGTCCGAACGTCTGGCCAGAAGAGCTGCCGGCTTTCAGGACCGACGTTTATCGTTATTTTGAGGAAGCGATGGGGCTCGGGCGGCTGTTGTTCAAGCTGTTCGCCGTCGGCCTGAACCTGGCGCCGGACTATTTCGATGAACTCATCAGCAAACCGACCGCGCAGCTTCGGCTGATTCATTACCCCGCGATGGATCCATCGGTACCCGCAGAAGAGGCTATTGGCATCGGCCCGCACACCGATTATGAGTGCTTTACCATTCTCTGGCAGACCGAGCACGGCCTGCAGGTGCAAAACCCTTTAGGCCAGTGGATCGAGGCGCCGCCAATTCCGGGCACCTTCGTCATCAACATTGGTGACCTGTTCCAACGCTGGACCAACGACCTTTTTGTCTCCACGCCCCATCGTGTGGTGTCCAACACCGGTCGCCGGCGGTACTCGTTCCCGTTGTTTTTTGGTCTCAATCACGATGTGGTGGTGGAATGCCTGGATACCTGCCAGGGACCGGACAATCCGCGGCGCTACCCACCCACACACTGTGGCCACTGGATCGAGACCATGCACACCTACTCATACCGGTACCGCTGGCACGAGCGCGGCAGGATACCAAACCCGGAACTCGGCTGAGTCGCGCCGGCGAGAGACGCACGGCTGTGAGCAATCGAGCCGTGTCGTACTTGCCTTGGCGGTGCCCGGCCCAGCGATGCCGTAACCTCGGGCGGGCTTGGCGAATCACCCCTGGCAGTCGGTGCAATTACCAAGTCTGTCGGATGGTAAGAGCACCCTGTGGATGGTGTATGTCATCAATCCGCGCTTCGAACATTCGTTCTGCCGATCTTGCTGTAAAACCCTCATTGGCTGCTGGTTGGCGCGCGTGAGAGAACACGCCTGGGTTAAGATTCCGACTCCATTGGAGGACACCAGAATGAATACAGACCTCACCCCGGCACAACTCGAACTGCGCGCCCGAGCGCGCGATCTCGCCCGTGGTCCCATCGCCGCAAACGCGGCCGAAGTCGATCGCAGCGAACAATACCCTTGGGACAACGTCGAGTTGCTCAGAGACGCGGGATTCATGGGTATGACCGTTCCCCCGACGTACGGTGGTCCGGGTTACAGCTTCCTCGACGCCGCGTTGGTGATCGAGGAAATAGCTTCGGTGTGTGGCGTCACTGGCCGCATCGCGGTCGAGGCCAATATGGGCGCGATTTCGGCTATTTTGACGTATGGCACCGAACAACAAAAATCGCTCGCGGCTGGCTTCCCACTAGGCGGTGACAAACCCGCGATCTGTATCACTGAGCCCGACGCCGGCAGTGCGGCAACCGAAATGTCTACACGCGCCGATGAGCGTGGTGACAGCTATGTCTTGAATGGCAAAAAACATTGGATAACCGGTGGCGGTGTATCCCGGTTACATCTGATTTTTGCGCGGGTATTCGACAAATCCGGGGTAGAGCAGGGGATTGGTGGCTTTATCGCAGTCCGCGGTGAGCATGATGGTCTGCAGGTCGGGACCAGAGAGCCCACCCTTGGACTTCGCGGCATACCGGAGACCGAGATTGTGTTCAACGACTTGGAGATCCCCAAAGAGCGGGTGCTGATGCCGCCCGGGGGATTTGCTCGTGGCTTCGGTCAGCTCATGAACGCGTACAATTCGCAACGGGTTGGCGCCGGCACAGTGGCTTTGGGATTGGCCGCCGGCGCCTTTAGGGTTGCGCGTGAATTCGTGCTAGAACGTGAGCAGTTCGGGCGGCCCATAGCGGAGTTTCAGGGCTTGCAGTGGATGATCGCGGACATGAGCACTCAGCTTGCTGCTGCACGAAGTCTCATACACGGTGCGGCGCGCTCTAGGGGGCCGAACGACAGTGCGTTTCCGGACCCGACAGCGGCGGCTCAGGCCAAGCTGTTCGCCTCTGAAGCCGCTGTCAAGATAACCAACGATGCCCTGCAGCTTTTCGGGGCGCGTGGGTATTCACGGAACGCACCGGTCGAACGCATGCTGCGGGACGCCCGAATGTTCACCATCGGTGGCGGCACTGCACAGATGTTACGCACCTTGATCGCTTCCAAAGAGCTGGACATGAAGCTGCCGCAAACCCGCGATGGCTACACCCGGCTAGCCAGTGACACAAAGCGCAAGAAAGAACGGGCGGCCTGACCGCAGCTCATGGATAGAACCGTAGACGTCGTCGCCCGGCGCCTTTTTGAAGCAGGTTGCCGCCACGCCTTCGGTATGCCTGGTGGCGAAGTGCTGACGCTGGTTGATGCGCTGGAGAAATCTGGCATCGAGTTTGTCTTGTGTAAGCACGAGAACTCGGCGGGTTTCATGGCCGAGGGTACTTGTCATGTCAGCGGAGCCCCGGGCATTCTGGTCACCACTATCGGCCCCGGGCTCGCAAACGGGATCAATGTCATTGCCAACGCCGAGCAGGACCGGGTACCGCTGGTTGTGCTCACTGGTTGCGTAGATGCGGACGAGGCACTCACCTATACCCACCAGATTTTCGATCATCAGGCGCTATTGTCACCGTTGGTCAAGTCCAGCTGGCGCTTGACGCCGGGTGGCGCCGACCTGATTGCCGATAGAGCCGTGATGCTGGCCCTTGCGGACCGGCCTGGTCCGGTACACATCGACATCCCCATTTCAGTTGCGGACATGACCGTTGAATCAGTCACTTCCGTGCGACGCGTTGCACCGGCGCCGGTCGCGCCCGCGGATGGCACTACGCTCGATGCTTGTGCCGCGGCGCTTCAAAGGGCGCAGCGACCGATCGTGATTGCGGGTCTCGAGGTATTGACTCATCAGGCTTGTGCGGCGTTGAGACAATTTGTCGAGCACCTGAGCGCACCCTTAGTGACGACCTACAAAGCAAAAGGTGTTCTGAGCGAAGACCACCGGCTGTGTCTGGGTGGGGCGGGACTGTCACCCGCCGCCGATCAACATTTACTCGCACTGGTGCGCGAGGCCGATGCCGTGGTTCTGGCCGGATACGATCCCATCGAGATGCGTACCGGCTGGAGAAACCCCTGGGACCCGGAAAGCCAGAGTGTCATCGAGCTCTCGGCTGTGCCAAATGACCATTACATGCATCATGCGACTCATAGCTTTGTTTGTGACATCGGAGCCGGACTGGAAAAGTTGGCGCAACGGCTGACCCCGAAAACTGGCTGGCCGGACGATGCACCGACAGCTACCCATAGTGCCCTGCGGGCGCAGTTCAGCAGTACCGGCGGCTGGACAGTGGAGACCATCATCGAGACCTGCAGACGCGAGCTACCGGCAGAGACCATCGCGACCGTCGACAGTGGCGCACATCGAATTCTGCTGTCCCAAATGTGGAGCTGCTATACACCACGCACGCTGCTGCAATCGACTGGTCTTTGCACCATGGGTTGTGCGCTGCCGTTAGCCCTGGGGGTAAAGCTCACGAGTCCAGCCACTCCGGTGGTCGCCTTCACCGGTGATGCTGGCTTGCTGATGGTGCTCGGCGAGCTCAGCACTGCTGTCGAGCAGCAGTTGGGCATCACTGTCGTTGTGTTCGTTGATGCTTCACTGGCGCTCATCGAGATGAAGCAGCGCGCGCGGCTGTTCGGCAATGCCGGTGTCGACTTCGGGCGCTTCGACTTTGCTGGCCTGGCGCGTGCCTTTGGTGGAGATGGCTACAGCGTCGACAATGTCGACGCCCTGATAGACGCACTGCGTAAGGTCGGGCAGAGCGAGACTTTCCAGTTGATCGCCTGTCAGATAGACCGGCAGGCTTACGACGGCCGCTTCTGAATCGCGCCTGGTGAGATCAGGCTTTCCCGTGGCGCACCATGGAGTCGGCCGTGACACACAGAATTTCGAACATCAGGTTCGCAACCGTGATGCAGGTTATGCCGGTCGGATCGAAGCACGGTGACACCTCACTGATGTCCGCCCCAACCAGATCTCGACCTTGGAGCGCGCGCAAGATTACCTGAACGTCGCGTGGCAGCAGTCCACCGATTTCGGGTACTCCGGTCCCGGGCAGGTAAGCGGGGTCGAGACCATCGATATCGAGGGAAATATAAATCGGGCCGTCGCCCAGAGTATCGAGAATTTTATCAATGGCTGCGGCACGACCCATTTCCTCGTACTCGTCCATGGTGATGATTTCATAGCCCACATCGTAGCCATATTGAATGTCGTCTTGTGCGAAACGACTGCCCCGGAGTCCCACCTGGATGACCCGGTTGGCGTCGACAAGACCTTCCTCGTAGCCCCGCCGCAAGAATGTCGCGTGATTGATCTTGTCGCCGCAGAGTTCATCCAGGGTGTCGGCATGCGCGTCGAAGTGCAGCACGCCGACGGGCTTGTCCTTCGCCAGAGCTCGCAGGATGGGCAGTGGAATGGTGTGGTCGCCGCCCACCGCCAGCGGCACGATGCCGGCAGCGTGCATGTCATCGAAGAAAGCTTGGATCATGTCGATGGACAGGTCTTTGCTCATCGGGTTGATGGGAGCGTCTCCCAGATCCGCGATATTGCAGATATCAAAGGGCGCGATGCCGCTACGGGGATGCACCCGCCTGATCACGCGGGAGGCGTCCCTCACACCGGCCGGGCCATGTCTCGCGCCGGTGCGATAATTCAGGCCGAGATCGAACGGCACCCCGACGAGGCCTATATCGACCACCGGGTCGATGTCGTGGGTGACGGTTCTCAAGAATGTGGCGTGACCGGCGAAGCGGGGGACCACAGAGGGGTCGATGGGCGTGAAATCAGGATTCTTGGGCATGTCGGGTTCCGTTTGGGTTAAATCGGGCTACCAATGGTGAGATGGGTCCCTCCATCGATCACCAGCAACTGACCGGTGATGGCCTGTCCGCCAAGCGCAAACCAGCAGACGGCTTCAGCTACGTCTTCGGCTTGCACGAGTCGTTTCAGTGGGGAGATTTGTGCGACCCGCTCCATGAACACCGCCAAGTCGTCAGCCTGGAGGTTGCGGCTCATCCATTGGGTGTCGACAAAGCCGGGGCAGACGGCATTCACGCGGATGTCGGGCGCGAGTGCTCTAGCGAGGGCCAGCGTCAGGGTGTTGAGGGCGCCTTTTGCGGCAGCATAGGCGGTTGAGGAGCCAACACCGGAAAATCCGGAGTGTGACGACATGTTGACCACGGACGCTATGTCCGATTCGCGCAGAAGCGGCGCCGCGGCACGTGTCATCTGGTAGTGACCGGTGACATTGACCGAGAAAATCCGGTCGAAGTCCTCTTTGCTGAGTCCATCGAGATCATCGGCCGGGGCAAACCGCGTCATGCCGGCGTTATTGACTAGCACGTCAATGCGTCCCCAGCGCTCGCGCGTACTCTCCACCATTGCCCGGCAGACCTCATCGTCCGCAATGTCCCCGGCACAGAGCAGGGTTTCGCCTTGGGTACAACGCTCCGCCGTCTCACGGGCCTGGGATTCACTGGTCTGGCAGTTGAGCGTGACGTTGTAGCCCTGGGTGCTCAAACGGCACGCCACCTCGGCGCCTATACCCGTGGAGCTACCGGTCACAATGGCAACGGGGTTGGGGGAGTAGGCACTCATCCTGAAGACTTCCATCCGGGTGGAGACTAACGCCCGTATAATGTCAGGCTGGGGCGCCTGATTGAAGTGGTGTGAGCACTCTCATGCAGACAGCTGTTCCATGACCGCCGAGTATCGATGGGCGATGGCATCAGCGTCGATGTGACGGCCGGCCTCCACGACCTTGGCGCCCCCGACGTAGACTTCGCGCACCGAAGGTCGGACGCCGGAGAACAGCCAGGTATCGAGAAGCGAGTCCGAGTGCCGCCCGGCCAGAACCGGTGCGCTAGGCTCCAGCACCACGAAATCGGCCCTGAATCCCTCTCTGAGCGCGCCAATGCGGCGTCCGCTCGACTGCCCACCGCCCCTCAGAGCGGCGTCATAGAGTGACCGGCCGGTGCTTCGGTTGGGACCGCCGGCGAGCAGATTGCGCCCGTGATGCTTGAGCCGTTGACCATACTCCAGCCAGCGGAGTTCTTCGCGCGGGTCAATTGACACATGACTGTCGGAGCCGATGCCGAACACACCACCGGCATTGGTGAATGTGACCGCTTCGAACAAACCATCACCAAGGTTGCCCTCGGTGGTTGGACACAATCCAGCAACCGCGCCAGACCCAGCAAGCCGATGAACCTCTCCATCATCCATATGAGTGGCGTGAATCAAGCACCACCGATGATCCACCTTGAACTCGTCGAGCAGCCACTGAACTGGACGGCGTCCGCACCAAGTCAGACACTCCGAAACCTCCCGCTGTTGCTCCGCGACATGAATATGAATGGGTGCTGCCGGGTCTACCCGATCGAGTTCAGCCAAGACGGTGTCGAGCAGCGTCTTGTCAATGGCGCGTGGAGAGTGTGGGGCGACACCCACGGCAATGTTCGGATTATTGCTCGCCGAATTCCGTATCTGCTCGACGATATCCAGGAACTGATCGGCATCATTGACGAAGCGACGCTGCCCTGCAGAGGACGGCGCCGAGCCAAACCCACCATAGCGGTACAACACGGGTAGAGCGGTGAGCCCTATACCCGTTGCACGGGCCGCCTCCACAATTCTCAGCCCCATCTCCGCGCGCTGCGTGTACGCAGTGCCGTCGCTTTGGTGATGCAGATAGTGAAACTCGGCCACGGAGGTGTAGCCGGCGCTCAGCATTTCCGCATAGAGCTGGGCGGCCACGGCCTGGAGCTGGTCAGGACTCATACGCTCTACCTGGCAATACATGACCTCTCGCCAGGTCCAGAAGCTATCCGTGGATTTGCCGCTGCGCTCCGCCAGTCCGACCATGGCGCGTTGATGAGCGTGGGAGTGAAGGTTTGGCATCCCGGGCAACACCCAGCCGGTGATGCGTAGGACATCGGTTCGGTTGCTGTCAGGTTCGACGGCGTTCAGAGCGCCCTCGTCACTGATGGTGACCAGCACATTCTCATGCCAGCCCGAGGGGAGCAGGGCATGCTGCAACAGGACTTGGTTCATGGCTAGGCTTGAAACTGGAATCGGCTCTGTTATATTGCATGACTATACTTGTATATACATGTTGCCGCAAACCAGACTAATGAGTCCTGAGAGCCCCCAATTCGATCGACTTTGGAGCAACGCCACGGTCGCCACCATGACCACGGGCGGCGTGCCCTACGGTCTTTTGGAGCGCGGCGCGATCGGCATCCGCGACGGGCGGATCAGCTGGGTCGGTCCAGCTGCGGAGCTGCCGCCATCATGCTGTGACGCCGCAACCACACTCGACTGCGGGCAACAATTGGTGACGCCCGGCCTCATCGATTGTCATACCCATCTGGTGTATGCGGGCAACCGCGCGCGCGAGTTTGAGATGCGGCTCAATGGCGCCACTTACGAGGAGCTCTCTAGGGCGGGTGGCGGCATCAACTCAACGGTTTCCAGTACCCGGGGGGCGAGTGTGGAGGCGCTGGTAGACCTTGCAAGACCGCGTGTCGAGCGTCTCATGCAGGATGGCGTGACCACCGTGGAAATCAAGTCGGGGTATGGGCTCACCACCGCCGACGAGCTAAAAATGCTGCAGGCGGCACGCCTGCTGGGCAATCTGCCGGTTACCGTCAAGACCAGCTTCCTGGGCGCCCACGCGCTGCCCCCCGAATACGCCAACGACAAGGACGGTTATATCGACCTGGTGTGTCATGAGATGCTGCCCGCCGTCATCGACAGTGGCCTGGCGGACGCCGTCGACGGTTTCTGCGAAGGCATCGCCTTCGATGTCGCTCAGATGGAGCGGGTATTCGATGTGGCGCAGGCCGCGGGCCTGCCCATCAAGCTGCACGCCGAACAGCTGAGTGACTTGAACGGCGCGGCCATGGCGGCCCGGAGGGGCGCGCTCTCGGTTGACCATCTCGAATATCTAAGCCATGCAGGCGTTAACCGTCTTGTTGAAAACAGTACTGTTGCGGTGCTGTTGCCAGGAGCTTTCTTCTGTCTACGCGAGACCCAGTTGCCGCCTATAGAAGCGCTTCGGCAAGCAGGCGTGCCAATCGCCCTAGCCAGTGACCAGAACCCCGGCAGCTCGCCGGTCGGGTCGTTGACGTTGATGCTCGGCATGGGGTGCACTTTGTTCCAGCTGACACCTGAGGAGTCGCTGGCGGGCGTCACACGGCATGCGGCTCAGGCACTCGGACTGGCTGCCGACATTGGCACCATTGAGACCGGGAAACGGGCGGATCTGGTGCTGTGGCAGGTCAACCACCCCGCCGAACTCAGCTATCGCCTGGGCGATCTCGCCTGTCAGAAAGTCCTTTATGGCGGGTGTGAAAAATGATGTCAGCCAAGCCCACGGGCTTCAATGATACCGGAGTCAGCACCGAACCAGCCTATCAACGTATCAAACGCTTCATTGTGGAGCAGATTGACACCGGAATCTGGGCCTCCGGGCAGCGAACCCCGTCCGAGAACGAGCTGGTCCGCACGTTTGGCGTCAGTCGTATGACCGCTAATCGTGCGCTGCGCGAGCTGACCCAACAGGGCCGGTTGATGCGTGTCCATGGTGTCGGGACATTCGTCGCCCAGCCGAAAGAACACGCCAGTCTGATTGAACTGCGTGACATCGCTGAGGAAATTGTCGCTGCGGGCAGCGTTCACTCGGTCAGGATCATTAATCAATGCGTGGTTGCAGCAGATGAATCCGTGGCTGGACTTTTGGATTTGGGCATAGACACCTCCGTGTTTCATATAACGCTGGTCCACCATCGTGACCAGATCCCCATACAGATCGAAGACCGCTACGTTAATCCCCTGATTGCGCCTGACTTTCTGAGCACTGACTTTCACCGTTCCACACCCACAAGGGCACTGCTGTCAGTATGCGCGCCAGATCACGTCGAGCACGTCGTGCAAGCGGTGCGGTCCGATGAGGCGACTTGTGCACGACTGCAGATGGCGACAGACGAGCCCTGCTTGTGCCTGCGCAGGCGGACCTGGTGGCAGGGCAAGGTGGTGACTGCTGTGAAACTGCTGTATCCGGGTGATCGATATGACCTGGCCGCACGTTACAGCGCTCATCAACAGGCATTCAAAATACACAGTTGAGACCAACCCATGAGCAATGACTCGATCACCAGACACGACAACACTCGTGTGGTGCGCGCTCCGCGGGGCGCAGAGCTGACTTGCAAGAGCTGGCTGACCGAAGCCCCGTACCGCATGATTCAAAACAATCTGGACCCTGATGTCGCCGAACGGCCTGAGGATCTGGTGGTTTACGGCGGTATCGGCCGGGCAGCGCGCAGCTGGGAGTGCTTCGACCAGATTCTGCGTGCTTTGGAGCAACTCGAGGACAATGAAAGTCTGTTGGTGCAGTCCGGCAAGCCGGTCGGGGTGTTCAAGAGTCATCCCGATGCACCGCGGGTGCTGATTGCGAATTCCAACCTGGTGCCGCGCTGGGCCACCTGGGAGCATTTCAACGAGCTCGATAAGAAGGGTTTGATGATGTATGGCCAGATGACGGCCGGTAGCTGGATATACATCGGTAGCCAGGGCATCGTTCAGGGCACCTACGAGACGTTTGTCGAGATGGCGCGCCAGCATTTCGGTGGTGATGCGAGCGGAAAGTGGATTCTCACCGCCGGCCTCGGCGGTATGGGCGGTGCCCAACCCCTTGCGGCGACCATGGCTGGATTCAGCCTGTTGGCAGTGGAGTGCGATGAGACTCGAGTCGACTTCCGTCTCCGCACTCGTTATCTGGACCGCAAGGCGACCAGCATTGACGAGGCCCTGGCGCTGGTCTCGGCAGCTTGTGAGCGTGGAGAAGCCCTGTCGGTTGGCTTGCTTGGCAATGCCGCCGAAGTGCTCCCGGAGCTGGTTGCCCGTGGCGTGAAGCCCGATGCCGTGACCGACCAGACCTCTGCCCATGACCCGATCAATGGTTATTTGCCAAAAGGCTGGGAAGTTGCCGAGTGGCGAGCTGCCATCGAGACGACCCCGGAAAAAGTTGCCGCGGCAGCACGCGAATCCATGGCCGTGCATGTGCAGGCCATGCTCGATTTCTATCATCAGGGGATTCCGACGGTCGACTACGGCAACAACATTCGTCAGGAAGCTAAAGACCAGGGCGTCAGCAATGCTTTTGATTTTCCGGGCTTTGTGCCGGCCTACATTCGCCCGCTGTTCTGTGCCGGCAAGGGCCCGTTCCGGTGGGTGGCTCTGTCTGGCGACCCGGAAGACATCTACAAGACAGACGCCAAGGTCAAAGAGCTCATTGCCGATGACCCGCACTTGCACAACTGGCTCGACATGGCGCGTGAACGCATTGCTTTTCAGGGCCTTCCAGCAAGAATCTGCTGGGTGGGCCTCGGCGATCGTCACCGTCTCGGTCTTGCCTTCAACGACATGGTGCGCAACGGAGAGCTCTCGGCCCCGGTGGTAATTGGCCGCGACCATCTGGATTCGGGCTCGGTAGCGAGCCCCAACAGAGAGACCGAGTCCATGCGTGACGGGTCCGACGCCGTGGCCGACTGGCCTCTCCTCAACGCGCTCATCAGCACCGCGGGAGGCGCGACCTGGGTGTCTCTACATCATGGAGGTGGGGTAGGGATGGGCTATTCGATGCACGCTGGCCTGGTCATTGTCTGCGATGGCAGCGAGGCGGCAGACCGTCGACTCGAGCGGGTGTTGTGGAACGATCCCGCGACCGGGGTCATGCGACACGCAGATGCAGGCTACGAGGCAGCTGCGGAGGTCGCTCGCGAGAAAAACCTTAATCTGCCAGGAATATCGGTATAACAATAAGTTATCGTATTATATTCAAGTGATATATCACTTTTGTGTTGAAGGATGAATACAGATCCCCGTGGGCGTTGACGGCACACGTCGTTAAAATGCGCCCAAGACTCCACGCGTCGGCTCTGTAACAGGCCGTCGCTACACCCTTTTAAACCTATCAAGGACCAACATGAGCAATCTAACTCTGCCGCTGTCAGACATCGAAAACCTCGCGCGGCAATGCTTGCTGGCCAATGGCGCGAATGCTGCGCACGCCGAGGCGTTGACCAGAACCATGGCCGCCGCCGAGCGAGATGGCTGTCCCTCTCATGGGCTCTTCCGGTTGCCAGGCTATGTGGCCTCTCTGCGCAGCGGTAAGGTAGACGGCAACGCGGAGCCAGTGGTCGAACGTCTGTCATCAACGGTGGTTCGGGTTGACGGTCGGGGCAGCTATGCGCCTTTGTCGATCGAGCTGGGTCGACCGCAGCTGGTCGAGGCCGCGCGTGAACACGGTATTGCAGCGCTGGGTTTGGTCAATGTGCATCACTTTGCAGCCCTGTGGATCGAGGTGGAAGCGCTGACCGAGTGCGGTCTGGTCGGGTTCGCATTTACCTCCTACATGCCATCGGTGGCCCCGGCGGGTGCGCAAAGCGCATTTTTCGGCACCAATCCCATGGCTTTTGGCTGGCCTCGTCCGGGCAAATCCCCGGTGATCTTCGATCAGGCTTCTGCGGCCATGGCTCGTGGTGAAATCATGATTGCCGCCCGAGATGGACACGACGTTGCGGAAGGCGCCGGCCTGGATGCAGACGGTCAACCGACAACGGATCCAAAAGCGATTCTCGAAGGCGGGACCCAGCTTCCTTTCGGCGGTTACAAGGGCTCGGCAATCGCCATGATGGTCGAGTTGCTCGCTGCCGGCCTGCTGGGACAGCCGTTCAGCTACGAGGCCGCCAACGAGGATAATAAAGACGGTGGCCCGCCGAGAGGCGGAGAGCTCATTATCGCGCTCGACCCGGACCGATTCGGGGACGCAGAGGATTGGGCGGCACACTGCGAGGCGTTTTTCGATGCCCTTGCTGGTCTGGAGGGCGTTCGGCTACCGGGCGCGCGCCGATACACGAATCGAGCCCAGGGCACCCAACCGTCAGTTCCGCAATCGCTGCTGGACAAGATTGTCGAGCTCACCAACGGTGTCTGAGGGTTTCCGGCTGGAGGGTGGCGAGGTCACCAGCGCCCGGCTGGAGGCGGGTCGATCGGTGCGGATCACGAGTCTGGAAGGACCGCAAGTCGTTGATGTCTGGGCATTCAGCACTGAAGACTTGACCGAGTTCCTGTCAACCGAGCACACCCGATCCTGTCTCCAGCGTCTGATACCCAGAGTGGGAGACGCGTTGTATACCAATCGGCGCCGGCCGGTGTTGACGGTAACCCAGGACACGTCACCCGGTGTGCATGATCTGCTGCTGTCTGCTTGTGATCCGGCCCGTTATGCCTTGCTGGGGTGCACCGAGTATCACCGCAATTGTGCCGACAACCTGAGATCGGTGCTCGAAGCTGAGGGCTGCTCCGAAGTGGAGACCCCGAGCCCATTCAATGTGTTCGAGAATGTCGAACTGCGTGCCGATGGTAGCCTCGCGATCGTACCACCGGTGGTCTCGGCGGGTGAGTTCATTGAGCTCACTGCTGCACTCGATGTGCTGGTGGTGATGTCGGCCTGCCCAATGGACCTTGCGATGACCAACGGGGATGATGGCAAGCTTCGCCCAGTCACGGTGACGGTGAGCTAAATGCATATTGTTATAAACTACATTTAATAAATTAATTAAACTATTGAAATAAGGATACTATCATGGCTATGGACAACATCTACGCGTTGACCGTCAAGATGTTCGGTTCCGTGCCAGAACCGGCCTTCGAGACCACCGGGGAGCTCGAGCGCTACTGGGGTCGGGAGTGGGGCTGCGACAACGATGTCGGCCAGATTCGTTCCATTCTGGTGCACCGGCCGGGTAATGAGTTCGACATCATCGACCCAGACAAGCGCATCGAGAGTATTGGCTCGTTCGGCGATCTGGAAGAGGGCTGGTATTTTCAGAGCGACACCGTGCCCAAGCTCGCTGACATGCAGGCCCAGCATGACCAGCTTACGGCCACCTTGCGCGCCGAGGGCGCCGAGGTCATCGAGCTGAAGGGTGTCAGCGATAACCGTTTCAAGTCCTGCTACACGCGCGATTCTTCAATCTCGGTCAAGGGTGGCAGTATCGTCACCCGGTTGGCGCCCCGTATGCGGCGTGGCGAAGAGCGCGCAGTCACCCGGACGCTCGCCGAGCTTGGCATGCCCATTCTACGGACCGTGTGCGGCACCGGTATGGTAGAGGGCGGGAGCTTTGCCTGGCTAAACTCCACCAATGCCGTGGTAGGCCGGTCCATTCGCTGCAATGACGAGGGTATAGAGCAAATTGCGGAGGTACTCAAACATCAGGGCGTGGAGTTGCATGTTTGCGACATGAATGGCTATTCCATCCACATCGATGGGTCGTTTCTGATGATTGCTGCGGACCTGGCACTGGTGCAGGCCTCGGGGCTGAATTTCACCTTTCTGGAGAAGCTAAGGCAGCTCGGTATCAAGACAGTCGAGATTACGCCCAACGATAACCCCTGGATTATCAATGGCCTGGCAGTACGGCCGGGCAGGGTGCTGATGCCGCCCGGCATCTCTGATGAAACTCGTACCACACTCGAGCAAGCGGGCGTGGAAATTGTTGAAATTGGCTACGATCACATGCATCACAACGGCGGCGGCATTCATTGCTCGACCTGTCCGTTGATTCGTGATCCCGTTTGACCGCTGACGTTAGCGACCACACAAACAAAAGGGGGCCAAAGCCCCCCTTTCACAACTGCTCGAACTGGCCCGACTACTTCTGCGCCAGGAAGTCCTCCATGGAGTCATCCATGGCTTCCAACCATTTCGTATGGTGGGGCGGCGCCTGAGTCCCGGTCATCAAGGATTTATAGGAATTGTTCCGGAATCCCATGATGTCCTCGTGCTTGTGGTGCTCCCATGCCATGAACGTCTTGTTGGTGGCTTCGATGTCGAAATGCGGGTAGTCGGTGGCGTCTATCAGTTCCTGCACGTAGTCACCCTGGAACCAGATCATTTGCTCGTCATCTTCCAGCGTATCCTCTCGGTCACGCCAGGCTTGAGAATTCTGACGCATGTCATCGAGTGATGGCACTGGCTGACGACCCAGAATCACGTCGCGCACATACCAGGCCTGGGCATCGAACATGTTGAAGGTGTAGAACTGGTCCTGCATACCAAGATAGAAGAGTTTCGGGTTGTCTTCCCACACCACGCCTTTGTAGAGTCCCAATGGCCATAGACGATTTGTGGCCTGAAGCCTCAACTCATTGGAAAGAAAAGGAAAATAGTGCAAGTAGCCGGTGCACAAGATGACGGCGTCGATGTGCTTGCTAGTGCCGTCTTTGAAATGCGCGGTCTTGCCTTCCAGCTTGGTCAGCAACGGCTTGGTTTCCCAGTTGTCCGGCCAATGAAAATGCATGGGGCTGGTGCGATAGCTGGCGGTAACGGACCTGCAGCCGTATTTGTAGCACTGGGAACCGATGTCCTCTGCAGAGTAGCTAGCGCCAACGATGAGTACATCCTGATCTTTGAACTCGAGAGCATCGCGAAAATCATGGGCATGCAGCAAACGTCCTGCGTAGGATTCGGCCCCTTCGAAGTAGGGGACGTTCGGGGTCGAGAAATGCCCGGTCGCGACCACTACATAGTCGAATTCCTCGCTGCTCGCGTTCCCTTCGACCAGATTGTCCGAGGAGACCGTGAACTTGCCGGTCGATTCCGAGTAATTCACCATCCGCACCGGTGAGCGAAACCGGCAATAGTCACGGACACCGGCTTTTTCTACCCGGCCTTTGATGTAGTCCCAGAGCACGGCGCGTGGCGGATACGAGGCGATGGGCCGTCCGAAATGCTCCTCGAAGCTGTAGTCAGCAAACTCAAGGCATTCCTTCGGGCCATTCGACCAGAGGTATCGATACATGCTGCAATGCACGGGCTCACCGTACTCGTCGGTACCTGTCCGCCAGGTGTAATTCCAGAGTCCGCCCCAGTCATCCTGGCGCTCAAAGCATACGATCTCGGGAATCTCCGCTCCTTTTTCCTTTGCCGACTGAAATGCTCGCAGTTGGGCTGTCCCGCTCGGTCCAGCGCCGATAATCGCGACGCGCTCGGTCATTTTTTGCTCCTTCCTGATTGTTCTTGCTGTGCGATGACTACAAATCCGTGACCCCGGTCAAGAGGGAGGATTATGTCATCAGATCACGGGAGACGCCAAAGCCCTAAAGCGTGATTGCGCGCCGGGTGACCCGACCGGAGTGACACACTCGCTGCTTCGTATAATGTATATTATGTTAAATCGCTCCTATTGAGAACACTACGCCGACTATAGTTTGGCAGCAAGCTATCAGGTTGCTTCCGCATCGGTGTCAGGGCTGGCGCAGCGCGATGCTTTCGAACATCCCCGTGGACTGTTGGTTCACTGACCCAGCAACCGGGTCTCGAACGGGTATCTCGTGAGCAACTCGCAGCCGGTTTCCGTGACCCGCACCATTTCTTCGAGCTTGACCCCGGGACCGCCGTGCTCGGATCCCGTGAAACTCTCTATACAGAGAGTCATATCCTGCTCGATGATGCCGTCATAGGTGCGAGAACCGCGGTCCTCCAGGTAGTAGATCTTCGGGTACTCATCGGACATACCAATACCGTGGGCGACGCAGGGATAACGATGCGCGACGTACTCCGACCGTGGCTTGAAAGCGAGATCACCGAACTCGTAGTAACTCATGCCCGGTTTCACCAGCTCGATGTTATGCTGGACCTCCTCATAGGCGCTGCGGTAGACATCAATTTGCTCTCGAGTCGGCTCGGCCGGACCACAGAGCCAGGTTCGAGACAGATCCGCGCAATAGCCAAAGGGGCCAATCATGTCAGTGTCGAAGGCGACCAAGTCGCCCGCCTCGACGCGGCGGTCACTGGCTTCCTGCAGCCAGGGGTTGGTGCGTGGTCCCGAAGCGAGCATGCGGCCATCGAACCAGCAGCCTTTGTGCGCCATGTTGACCTGATGCAGCACCGACCACAGCTCGACCTCGCTGACACCGGCCTGCAGCAACGATTGCATGCGGTTCATGCCATGCTCGGCAACTGCAATGGCGTGTTGCATGCACTGAATTTCCTCGTCGGACTTGATGGAGCGTGCACGCTCTACCAGCGGGTCCGCATCGGCCGCGTGCACGCCGACTTGCAGCACCGCTTGAGTGATACTCGGGCTCAGCATTTCGATGGCGACCTTGGCGCCGCCACTGGCCAGACCCAGCTCTGACAAGAAGGCTTTCAGCGAGTCCGCAAACACCCGGGCCTGATCACCCAGGTCCAGGCCACCGTCGAAGGTGTTCAGACGAAACGGCATCCGGTAATCGTCGATGAGCTCGTAGTGCCGGTGACTGATGCCGTGACCGATGACCGGCCCTTCGGCCGGCACGAACACATACTGAGAGGGAATTCGAGACTGAAACCCTTGGTACTCGTCCAGATCGACGGCGTAGCGCAGACTCACCGGATTCACCAGTACACAGAACGCGATGTCGTGCTCGACCAGCTGGGCGCGCAGCCGAGCCAGCCGGTAGGCCCGTAGGGCCGAGAGGTCAATAGCTGGCGTTTCGATACTCGCGCGAAACAGATCCAGGATGTTGTCCACTATGAATCTCCTACTCTGGTTCGACGATTATGCTGGTTGGTCAGGGTCTCGAAGGAGGGACGATCGAATGAAGCCACGCGTGCCGGCACGACGTCGTACAATACTTGTATGACCGCACTCAGCATGCCCTCCCCTGTCGGCCAGCTGCGTATTGAGGCCGATGACGACCTCATCACCGGGGTTCAGTGGACCGAACAGCCCGGCAATGACCGAACGCCGCTGCTGGTCCGCGCTAGAATGCAGTTGGACGCGTATTTCGCCGGTGAGTTGACTCAGTTCGAGTTGCCACTCCGACCACGCGGTACAGCCTTCCAGCAACGGGTGTACCGGGCAATGTGTGCAATCGAGTTCGGCCGCACGCGCACCTACGGTGATATTGCCGCGGACGTCGAAGGATCCGCGCAAGCCGTCGGGCAGGCCTGTGGTTCCAATCCCATTCTGATCATCATTCCCTGTCACCGGGTTCTCGCTGCCGGTGGTCTCGGTGGTTTCTCCGGTGCCGGTGGCGTAGAGACAAAAGTGGAGCTGTTGCGGCACGAAGGTGCATATGGCCTGCTGCTCTAAGCTGTCTGACACCGCACCGTTCATTCCACGGTCACCACGATGTTACCCACGAACTGCTTGTCCATGAACGCTTGCTGGGCCTCGTGCAGGTTCTCAAGCGGGTAGGTCCCGGCGAGTAACGGTTTCAGCAATCCCTGCTCGATGAGTCGGACGACCCTTCTCATGGTGCCGGGAGGTACGATTGTAGCGCCAGTCATTTGTAAATCTTTGTACACCAGGGTCCTCAGATCGAAGCTCACCATGGGCCCGGCGATTGACCCACAGCTTGAATAGCGTCCCCCCTGACGTAGGGCGTTGACTAAAGGCATGAACATACCGCCGCCAACCGTATCGAGCACCACCTCAACCGAGCCCCCTGCGGCTTCGCGAATCGACGTCTCCAGATCATCGACATTTCTGTCAATGACAGTAGCGGCGCCCAGTGATTTCAGCGCATCGGATTTCGACTCCGAGGCAACGCCGATCACCTTGGCACCGCGCAGTCGACAGAGCTGGATA
>MDTE01036083.1_pt1 | contig 21966 bp, 20 predicted proteins | sample 811231 | NCBI WGS metagenome assembly MDTE01 (sample SAMN05326651, study PRJNA326480) | marine metagenome | isolation source: seawater | place: Indian Ocean: Red Sea | collected 2010 | reverse complement strand
ATTTGACTCTGGAGTGTTATCACTCATGAATTCAGTAAACTTAATATATGAACCAGACAGTATCGGAAAAATCGTCTGTTGACTACCTTTTTGTTGTGTAAAATTCCGAACCGAAACATTTTGTATTTTATAGATCTATTGATACATTTAGATTTTGAAGGAATTTTAGCTTTAAATTGATTTATAAAAACTTCACATTATTACCTAGTTCTAACAAAAAGGTTAATAAAACTCATCAATAGCAAAAAATAAAAAGCCTAAAATTTCTATTTAAATTATTATATTTTCAAAGATTATCAATACAAATAAATAATGAACATATCTAAAGATATCAAATTTGAATTCCTTAATAATGATGAAAAAGAAAGATATCAAAAACATTTAACTCTTAATGAAATAGGTATTAATGGACAATTAAAATTAAAAAATAGCTCTGTTATTTGTATCGGAGCTGGTGGACTTGGCTCTTCTGTTTTGCTTTATCTAGCTGCTGCTGGAGTAGGGGAAATTGGAATAGTAGATAATGATCACATTGAAAAATCTAATCTACAGAGACAAATTATTCATGAGACAGAAAATATTGGTCATCTTAAAATTAATTCTGCAAGAGATAGGATCAAAAGATTGAATCCAAATACTCAAGTATTGACTTTTAAAGAAAGAATAAACTCTAATAACATTGAAGAAATTATTAAAAAATTTGATGTAGTTTGTGATTGCTCAGATAACTTTGGAACTCGATATTTAATAAATGATGCATGCATATTACATAATAAACCTCTAGTTTATGGGAGTGTTCAAGGTTTTATTGGCCAAGTAAGTGTTTTCAATCTAACAAAATATAGTCCTAATTTAAGAGATATGCTCCCTGAATCTCCCTTAAAAAATTCTATCCCTAGTTGTGCAGAATTTGGAGTAATTGGGGTTTCAACAGGTCTTATAGGGGTTCTTCAGGTAAATGAAATAATAAAGATTATTTTAAATAAAGGCGAGATTCTTGATGGGAAAATTTTGATTTTTGATTTACTTACTATGAATATAAAAAGATTGAATTTAAAAGCAGATAAATGGAAAAACAAAATTAAAAATCTTACTCAATTTAAAGATTTTTATGATGAAAAAGAATGTCCTGATTCTTATACCAAAATTAAAAAAATAGCAGCAAAGAATTTCAATAACTTATACATAAAAAAATCTAAACAAATACTTCTTATTGACGTACGAGAAAAAGAAGAGTTTATGACTTATTCAATAGCGGGTTCTATCTCTATTCCTATAAATAATCTTAAAGAAAAAACTAATCTGGATTTCATCAAAAAAGAAAGCTCAGCAAAAGAAATTTTTACGATATGTCAATTAGGAAAACGCTCAGCAAAAGCGTCCCTGATATTATCAAATAATAACATTGAATCAAAATCTATTGAAGGCGGAATCGAAAAGATCAAGACAATTATCAGCGAATAAGATAGTTGAAAAATTTAATAATCAACTCCTCTTTTTAAATCGACTCCAACATTTGCATAATGCTTATGACAAACCATTTCGGAATAAACATCAGCTAGTTCAAAATATGAAGGTTCATTTTTACACCTTCCAGTAATCACAACTTCAGTATCTGTGGGTTTTTTTAGTAAGGTTTGATGAATTGATTCAACAGGCAAGAGCTCTAAATCGACGGTTGGATTTAATTCATCCAAAATAATAGTTTTATATAGCCCACTTAGAATTGCTGCTTTGGCAATTTCCCAAGCTCTTTCAGCTTCTATATAGTCAATTGGTTGTTGCTGACCTCTCCAAACAATTGCATCTCTACCAGAACGTAAATGGTCAACTAAATGCGGATAACTTTCTCTCAAAGCTTCTATTGCCGCGTCTTCGGTATAACCATTTCCACCCTTTAACCATTGCAATATTAAAACTCTATGACTCTTGTCTTGAGATATCCCCTTTCCAATAGCTTGGAGTGCTTTACCAAGAGCACTTGTTGATTTACCTTTCCCTTCACCGGTATATATCTCTATCCCGCCATTATTTCCCAAATTAATATCATTAAAATTGACATCACTTTTAAAACGAGGTCTCATCTCAGAATGTAACTGAGATATTCTTACCAGAGAAGGAGGTGATGCTCGACCAGTGATTATAATTTCTAAACCATCGGGACGATTGCGAAGAGAATTAACAACCTCTTCAATATCAAGCATTCCCAAATCTAAAACAGGATTCAATTCATCAAGAACAACAACAGAATAAAGAGAACTGGCAATTGCCCCTTTAGCAATATTCCAACCTCGCTCAGCTTCAGCAATATCAAATTTTGTAACTTGATCGGCATTAAAAAACTCAGATCTGCCTGTTCGCACATGATCTATCAAATGAGGAAAACCCCTTTGTAAAGCTTCTATTGCTGAATCTTCGTCGTATGATCTTTCAGGTCCTTTTAGAAATCGGAGCAAAAGAACTCTTGACTGTCTGTTTTCACATATTCCTAATCCTATGGTTCTTAGCACAACGCCTAAAGCAGCCTGACTTTTTCCTTTACCTTCACCATCGTAGATATGCAATTGGCCTTTAGATCTTTCTTTACTGTCATTTGCAGTGACAATCCCAATACCTATATTTCTGCCTGTATTTGCCAATTTAAAAAATTCTCTTAATTTAATTTAGGATATAGTTGAGATTATTATTAAAAATTTAATAATAAATTCAACCTATTCATAATTTCTCAAATTTTAAAAACTTTACAATGTTCAATCAACTAGAAATTCTCAATGATGAACAAATTAAAAAACTTGATCAAATTAGAAATTATATAAAAAATCTTCACAGTGCTTGTGTCGCTTATTCAGGTGGAGTAGATAGTACCCTAGTAGCTTCATTGGCCTTTGAACAATTAGGCTCTAAGGCTATTGCAATTACTGGAGTTTCTCCTGCTTTGGCGGAAACATTACTTGAAGAAGCAAGAAGCCAAGCTAAGTGGATAGGGGTTAACCATTTTGAAATTGAGACATCTGAATTAGATCAATCGAGTTATAGTAAAAACCCCAAAAATAGATGCTTTGCTTGCAAAACAGAACTTCACAAACACACAACATATTTTTCAAGAAGTTTTGATTATAAAAATGTATTAGATGGAGTAAATTTAGATGATCTTGGAGATTATAGACCAGGTATTCAGGCGGCTAAACAAGCTGGAGTTATTTCTCCACTAGTTAAATTTAAATTTTCTAAAAAAGATATACGAGATATATCTAGAGCCTTAGGTTTTCCTTGGTGGGACAAGCCCGCACAGCCCTGCTTATCATCCAGATTTCCATACGGTGAGGAAATAACGCATGAAAGATTAAAAATGGTCGAGAAAGCAGAAGAATATATTAAAAAAGGAGGAATATCAGAAGTCAGAGTCAGATGTCAAGGCACTACAGCTAGAATTGAGGTACCTAAAAATGAATTGAAAAAATTTTTTATTAAATATGATTTTAATGAACTAATTAATTATTTTTCTAATCTAGGATTTAATAGTACAAGCTTAGATCTGGAAGGATTAATAAGCGGCAAACTAAACAGGTAAATTTTAAAACTAGAATATGGTTCTTAATTCATTATAAACTGTTTTAGGTGGATTTCTATGTATAGCGCGCATAAGATGTTCTTCAGCCATCAAAGTTTCAATTAAATAATTACTTGCTATTTCTGGCTCCATATTTTGACCACATGTAAAAATATCTACAGCAGAATAACCAGATTCGGGCCATGTATGAATTGAAAGGTGAGATTCAGCAAGTAAAGCAATTGCAGTAACTCCCTGAGGTTCAAATTTATTACTCATCAGATTAAGCACAGTTGCATTAGCTAATTTTGCGGAATTACTCAAAGTGCAACGTAAAAAAGATTCATCGTTTAATTTATCAAAATCGCAGCCATAAAGTTCCAATAAAAGGTGTTTGCTTTGAAAAATTAATTTTTCATCATCATGAAATGAATTTACAAAGTGACTGTTTTGTGAAATGTCCATTAATGAAATTTATATGAGATTTAGATTAGCTAAAAAAACATCTTTTTTAAATTATAGATAAATCATTTGCGAAGCACCTAAAAAAGATTGACTTAATTTATCTAAATGTGTTGCACTTATTAAACATTGACTATCTTTTCCTACCGAATTTAGTAATAAGTTTTGTCTTGTAATATCTAATTCTGCCAAAACATCGTCCAGTATTAAAATTGGAGGAACTTTAAATATTTTATATAAAAGATCTAGCTCAGCCATTTTTAAAGCAAGTATAAAAGTTCTTTGCTGGCCAGAAGAACCAAATTTTCTTACTGAAATATCATTAATAAGAAACTCAATGTCATCTCGATGAGGTCCAAAATTGCATTTGCCAGTTAATGACTCTATTGATCTTTGATTAAGCAACTGCTCAGCTATTTTTTTTCGAATAACTTCTTCTTCCTCGTCCTCTTCCTCTATATTTATATTTTCTATACCGGAAAGATAGTTAATTCCAATTTTCTCTTTAGATTTACTTAAGTAATTATGCCAATATTCAACATATGGTTTAATCTTTGCTAAAGCTCGTCTTCTACGTCTAAAAATTCTTGTACTTATTATTGACATTTGGGTATCGAAACTTTCAATAATTTCTGATGATAAGTCCTTTTGAAAACTTTCTGAGCGCCAAAAATGGCTTCTTTGTTTAAGAAGTCTAGTGAATCTTTTCATAAGTTCTACGTATACTGGTTCAAGTTGAGATACAACTTTATCTATCCAGACTCTTCGATAATTTGGCTCACCTTTAACGATATTAATGTCGTTGGAACAAAAGCATACACTCTGGATGTAATTTTTTATATCACCTTGTTTTTTTAACAAAGATTGATTTACATAAACTTTTTTTGAACCCTTTCTCAATAAATTTACTCTTAAATCATCCTTGAAATCTATTTGTCCAATAATTACAGCCATATCACTATCATTCCTAATTAGATCTTTATCGCTTAATGCTCTATTAGATGTAAGTTGACTTAAAAATTCTACTGACTCTAGTAAATTTGACTTGCCAATACCATTACAACCAAGCACAATAGTTCTTTGCTCTTTAAGATCAATTTCAAAACTTTTATGGTTCCGAAAATTATTAATTTTTAAAGTATTTAAAAAAATTGTTTTTATGCATTCCTTAATCAAATTAGCTAAGTTTAAAATAATTAGAATTTCTATAAAGAAATTGAAAAATTTAAGGGCATGTAGCTCAGTTGGATAGAGCATCAGATTCCGGTTCTGAGAGTCGGGGGTTCGAATCCCTCCATGCTCGTATGAGAAAGACTTAAAGTTTATAGCTCATGACTCTTATTCCATTCGGATCTAATATAAAACCACTTGCCTCTAGACTTTTAAATGAAGAAACTGGAGCTTGAACTGAAATGCTACATCCAGGCATCTCACGATTAATTTTTTCAAGTGTTATTTGAAGTAATATTGAATAAAAAAGCCCCTGATTAGAGCCTTTCTCAGCACTTAAATTCCATAAATTCGCGTTCAACCCTCTATCTGAAGTAACCCTCACAAAGCCATAAATTTTATCTTTTAGCTCCTCTTGGATAGTAAAAAAGAAATTACTTTTCTCAATAGCTCTAGAAAGCGCTTTTGAAGGAAAAACCTCACAACCACAATTAGCCAAAAGCCTATTCACCTCTTTTGCTTTGGGCACCTTAGAAGAATTGATAAAATAACCCTCTGGAAGACTGATTTTTTTTTTAGGAAAATATTGCAATGATCAACCTGTATTTCTCATGCCTGCTGCTATGCCATTTATTGTTAAAAGTGCTCCCCTCAACAATTCGCTTCTACTATAAGCTCTTTTAGATTCATCTCTGTCAACAAAAAATTCACTAATTGGGGGTTGTCTATTTTGATCTCGAAGTCTTCTTAGGAGTGAAACTTGCAAAAACCCTAAAGGAATAATTGTTTTATTCCTTAAATTTACAGATGTTCTTAAATCCCTATCAGATTCAAGAAGCTTATTTTTACAAGTAATTTCAAGTATTAAATCTTTTGTTAAATTATACTCGTTAGAAATAACATTAAATATTTTGTTGAAAGAATCTTGATTTTCTTTACTACCAAGAGTATCTACATAATATTTAGCCACCTCTAAATCTACTTTAGACAAAGTCATTTCTACTTTTGAAATAAGCATTCTAAAAAATGGCCATCTTTGATGAAGTAATCTTAATAATTCAATTTGTTGTGGATCAGATTTTAATTCAAAAGATAATGCTGTCCCTACTCCAAACCAACTCGGCAAAAGAAATCTGCTTTGTGTCCAACCAAAAACCCATGGTATAGCTCTTAAACTAGATAAATCTTTAGCTCCCTTTTTTCGTCTAGCAGGTCTACTTGATATTTGCAATTTACTAATTTCCTCTATTGGAGTAACTTCTTGAAAGAAATTCAACAAGTCAGGGTTCTCATGAACCAATTTTCTGTAGTGAGATCTTGATGTTTCTGCCAGCCTTGACATTAATTCGTTCCATTCTGGAGTCGCATCAAGTCTATTATTAACTAGGCTATTTTGAATAACTGCAGTGGTGACAGTTTCCAAATTATATAAAGCTAATTCAGGAAGGCTATATTTAGAAGCTAACACTTCCCCTTGCTCTGTTATTTTTATCCTTCCCTTGAGGGTTCCACTTGGCTGAGCCAATATTGCTTGATAAGCCGGACCTCCTCCTCTACCTACTGAACCTCCTCTTCCATGAAAAAGTCTTAATAAAATATTATTTTTACTAGAGAGATTTTGAAGCGCTATTTGAGCTCTATGTATTTCCCAATTACTAGAAACGAATCCTGAATCTTTATTACTATCTGAATAACCAAGCATTAATTCTTGAAGCGGTTTAAAAGTTTCTCCAACTTTAGGTAATAGTGATTTATAGAAATCTAATTTAAATAAACGCTCCATTACTTCTGGCGCTCTTTTTAAATCCTCAACCGTTTCAAAAAGAGGAATTACTAAAAGTTTTGATTTTTGATAATTCTGATCAATAAGTCCCATTTCTTTAGCCAAAAGAAGAACTTCAAGTAAATCAGATGCACTATGACTCATTGAGATCACATAAGAATGACAAATACGACTTCCAAATTCTTGCTGCAACCTCTTGACCATTTTAAAAACTGAGAATGTTTCTTCTGTACTTTGAGTCCATACGAATTCTGAAGGTATTAAAGGTCTTTTTGTATTCAATTCTTCTATCAGCCATTGAATTTTTTCTTCCTCGGACATTTGCTCATATTTCACGGGCAAATCAAGATAATTTGTAAGTTCTTGAATCGCATCACTATGTCTTGTGCTTTCTTGTCTTATATCCAAACTTGCCAAAGAAAATCCAAAAATATGAACTTGCGTTAGTAATTTATTTACAGCTTCACATGTTAAGTCGGTACTATTCAGACTATTTTTAATCAATTCAAGATCATACGTGAACTCATTGACCGAACGATAATGCAAATTTTCTAATTGATCTAAATTTTTGTTATCTAATTCTTCGTCTAAAGCTAATTTCCAACCACCTTCAGATAATAAATTATTTCTTTCTTGAGTTAATCTTAATTTCTCCAATACATAACTTAATTTCAATCTATAGGGCTCTGATCTATATCTTGTTGCTCTCGCCTCATAAATTTCAGGAAACTTAACCCTATCAGTTTCTAGCGACTCAAGAAGCGAAGAGCTAACTTGGCTCCATTGCATTGAAACGCTTAATTGATCACGAAGATTAGTTGTTGCATCAATGTATCTCTCTAACATTAATTTTCTCTGATAACAAGCAGTTCTCCATGTTATTTCTGGTGTTACTGATGGATTACCATCCCTATCAGCACCTACCCAAGATCCAAAATTGCAAAAAGATTCAGCAGGCATCTGAACGTCTGGATAATTTTCCGAAAGAGCCTCAGAAATTCTGCCTCTGAGTTGAGGCATTGCGTTAAACAAAACTTGTTGAAAATAATGTAATGCGTAATCAACTTCATCTAAAACTGTGGGTTTAAATTGATGTAACTCGTCTGTTCTCCACCAAAGCCTTACTTCCTCTTTTAGTTGGGTTTTTAACGAATAAATCTCTTCTTGTGTTAAAAATTTTTCTATCTGTATTTTTTTTAAAAGGTTCGCAACTCTTGTTTGTTTATGCCTTATGGTATGCCTAACGATCTCTGTAGGATGAGCTGTAAAGACTAGTCTAATATCCATTTCTTGCAACAACTCCTCTAATTTTCCTGGGGGTACGTTTAATTTTCTGAGTCTATAAAATAATTCTCTAAATGTAACTGGAGCATTCTGCCTCGCCAATGGGGGAGCAAAGGGATCAAGATTATCAGGCGATTTTTTTACATTCTTATTTGTAAAACTCTGGATATATCTGTCTTCCTCTACTCTTTGTTCCAAGATATTAACAAGTTGGAAATATAATGAGAAAGCTCTTGCTGCTGCAATAGATTCTGCTAAATCCATTGAATTTACAATATCTACTATCTCATTTTTAAAAGTTCTTGAATTTTCTTGATCAGCTTGATTTGAGTTACTTAGTTCTTTCAGTTGTATTAAACGATCTGCTTGATCATTTGGGCACTCCTCCCTTAAGACAGATTCCCACAAATCTTCTATCAATAAACGATATTTTTTCAAAGGATCATTATTACTTATTAGATCCACATTATTTTTTTTATCCTGTTGAATAGATTCCATATAATTATTATGTCATAAGTGTATATTTTGAGTTCAAAAGTTTATTTAAATTATGAAATATGCTCCTCTTCGCTTTTTATCATATCTTGTATGGCAGATTGCATTATCTCTTCAATTGAAAGCCCTTTTTCGAAAAGTTGTATCCATTGCATCGCCTGATTGCCTTTCTCAAGGACATTATAAATGGGTTTTAAAAGATAATTCATATTATAATTTTCTGCAGTAAACGATAATTCCTCTAATAAGTCTTTAATCCATTCTCTGCAATTAACTTTTTTACCATCTTTCCAATGAATTAATTCTGAATTCAAACTATTTTTTGCGGCTTGAATCTCATTAATATCACATATTTTTGATAATTCATCAAGGGAAAAAGTGCTTGAAATTAAGGGGTCTAACATTTTAATATTTTCAAATAAATTTAAAGTTCTTAATTCAATCATGGCTGTTATAGCTAGCAATAAATTAATATCTGCAACAAAATCGCAAACCCTTAACTCTAAACGATCCAAGATCAAAGGTCTTTCAGGGCCATTAGGTCGAATTGAAGACCAAAAATGTCTGATATTTTGCATATTCCCATTTTTGATATTTCCTTTAATCCAACTAACATAACTTTTATGATCAACAAAAAAAGGTACTTGTTTAGGCGTTTTTGGAAATTGAATCCATCTCTGGGAGTGATTACCAGTAATTTCATTATTTAAGAAAGGCGAACTTGCACTCAGAGATAAATACAAAGCAGCCTCGCACCTAGCAAGGCGAATTGCAGCAAAAAGTTTGTCTAAATCATCAATTCCTAAATTAATGTGCACACTTGAAGTGGCAATAGATATGCCATAAGCATTCTCTATAAATTGATGATATGAATTATCAAAATCAGAACGTTGAAATTTACTATTGTGTTTAAAACAAAGTGTAGAGGAGGGAATAATTGTTAAATTCCTTTTGGCTAGCCATTTTCTTAAATTAATTCTAGGTATTAATAAGCTTTTATATAAAGCTTTATAGTCTTTTTCTGGATTAGTAATATATTCAACATTTCTATTATCAGGCTCCTTCACAAAATTTGAAAATGTATTTTCAATAGCGTTAGAAACTCCAACATGTGAATTTAAAGAACCTGTAAAGAGTTCCACTTCAAAACCCTTATAGAAATTACCGCTACTCATTTATTACCCAAACAAGCTAAAGCCTTTAAAATTCCTTTAGCTTTATTGATTGTCTCTTGATATTCATTTGCGGGGGAAGAATCAGCCACAATTCCGGCCCCAGCCTGTACTGAAACATCATATCCTCCAGTATTAGCAGGTGAAACTATCATAGTTCTTATTGTTATTGCTGTATTTAAAGCACCATTAATATCTATAGACCCATAAACCCCTGCATATGGTCCCCTTGCATCTTTTTCAAAGTTTTTTATCAATTGCATTGCTCTTATTTTAGGCGCACCAGTTACTGTTCCAGCTGGAAAACATGCTTTTAGTAAATCCCAAACATCAGTATTTTTTTTCAGGACTCCCTCAACTTCGCTTACTATGTGCATGACATGTGAGTATTTTTCAATAACCATTAAATCTTTAACTTCCACAGAGCCAATTTCACAAACTCTTCCTAAGTCGTTTCTCCCAAGGTCTATGAGCATAACGTGTTCAGCAATTTCTTTTGGATCTTTTAACAAATCTTTTTCCAAAGCAAGATCCTGTTGAGCATCTTGACCCCTAGGCCTTGTACCCGCAATTGGTCTTAAACTGGCAAGAATTTTATTATTTTTATTTTTTTCAGCTTTAACCATAACTTCAGGGCTAGAACCAATTAGGTACCAAGACCCAAAATCAAAAAAAGCCATATAAGGTGATGGGTTAACCATCCTTAAACTTCTATAAAGATCAAAGGGTTCATTATTAACCTTAGATTTAAATCTCTGACTGAGAACAATTTGGAAAATATCTCCATTTCTTATAAATTCTTTTGCTGAAAGAACTGCATCTTCAAAATCTTTTTTCTCCCAATTACTTTTAATATTAATATCAAAATTCTCATTTTCATTCCAATCAAGAAACTGCGTTGCTTTTAAAGGAACCCTCATCAACTCCCTAATTTGATTTAATTTATTAATACTTTCTTGATAAATATCATCAATTAAATAATCTTCTGAGCATGATGTATCTGCATATACTATGGCAGTTATACATCTTTTCATTTGATCAAAGATTACTAATTGATCAAAAAACATCCAGCATCCTTGAGGAATATCTTTCTCAGTCATCTCATTCACTGAAACACTAGGCTCTATTTGATTAATTAATTCATAACCCCAAGAACCATATAATTGTCCAATAGATGGAAAATCCTCAAGAATATGTGACTTGTATTCTTTAGTCCAATTTCTCAAAAGATTAAAGGCATTTCCCTTATGAATTTCAGTTTTACCATTTTTCCAAGTCTTAACTATTTCTCCTCCTTTACAGACTGCTTCCCAAAGAGGTTTTGTTGCAACAATACTCCACCTCCCTAAATTCTCCCCTCCTTCAACGGACTCTAAGAACACACCATGAGCATCATTTTCATATAATTTTAGCCAAGTTGATAGTGGCGTCTCTAAATCTGCAGGCCAAGTTTTAATAATAGGAATAAAATTCTCACCTTCCTCGTGAGCCTTTAAAAAACTATTTTTTTGAGAACTGATCATACTAATAATGTCAGTCCAAATTATAAATATATTTTTCTTTTATATCAACTTCTAATAATTTAATCAAAAGTTTTCTTAGTAGTGAATTTCAACCCTGCAGGATTAGGATTTTCACCTATCCTCCTTGGATTATGCCCTACTTTTACTCTACCTTCATTAACTTTTTCAGAAAATACCCCATCCTTAGGATGTAAAAATTCAATATCTCCTCCAGGAAAAATTCTGTAAATTTTAAACTCTTCAATCCTAGGCTTAAAACCTCTCAATTGTGTTCCTAAAGCAAGACATTGTTCTTTTCTAGCAAAATACATTAAGTTGTCGCCTTCATGCATAACGGCCGCCCCACCAGTAGGCAATTCAAATGCTTGTTCTTTTGAGCTTTTCCAAACTATTGCATATTTTTCTTCAGTTTCTGCAGAGTTTAATAAGCCTCCAGTACTTCCAATATGCTTTGGAAATTGACCAACTAAAGTTTCAGTCATCCTAATTATTGAGTTATTTATATATGAAATTAGCACTACTATTTTACAAATCTCTAATTAAACATAAAATTTTCTACATTATTTAATAAATACTTTATTCTTAGTTTAATATTTATTTGGCTTCTGAGATAGGAAAAAAAACTGTTAACCCAGCATCTCGCCTTTTAGTTACATGTCCTCCAAGACTTGCTAATAACTTTTGCGTCGCGATTTGGCTCAATTGTAAACTACCTGTTTGAGGGTTCCAATTGAGTACTGGTCCAATATCGGAACCATTATCTTTATACGAAATTTCTTTTTTATTGCTAACTAACTTTTTCACTTTCAGTTGCAATTTTAGTTTTTGACCAGCTGGGCGCAACTCTAAGATTAAAGAACTTCCCTCTCTTAAACCACGGGTATTTTTATCAATTAAGCCTCTTAACATTAATTCTAATTTTTCAGAATTACTCAAAATTTGAGGTAATTGATCTGGAATATCTATCTTTAAAGTTATTCCACGCCTGCTTAATTGTTTGCTCCAAACAGGAGTAAGTTTTTTGAAAATCTCGCCTAAATTAATTTTTGCCAATTGTTTTGAAGACAAATTTTCATTGCTAACTAATTCCGCAGCATTAAATATTAAACCAAATCTATCAATTTGTTCATTACATTCATTATCAATCTCAATCAAACGATTTCTCATTGATTGATCCATCTTATATCTTCTTAAAGTTGAACTAATGAGTGTTCTTATAGTTGCCAAAGGTGTTCTTACTTCGTGAGAAATTGCCTTCAACAATTTTGCTTCGGTTAATTGAACAGTTTTATTTTCATTATTAATGGGATAATGAGAATTGAGATTAGATATCAATCTTGATAATTTTACCGATAAACTTGGCCAAAAGTTTTTTGAAAATTGATAATTAAAATTCAAGTCTCCTATATCATTTATCGCATTACGAAAATCGAGTCCCTCTTCATAATTTTCTTGTGAAAATTTCTTGTGGATTAACTCTATAACAGTTCTAAGACTATCTTCATCACATCTCATCAATAAAATCTTTTTATCTTTTTCTCCAGCAATTGTTAATATGCACTGAAATTCAGGAGTAATAATCATAAGAAAAGGTTCATATCCATCTTTTGGGTCTAAATTTAATATTTTAAAGTTTTTTGCATAACCAAAATCACCTTTACTTTTTCTTGAATGTGAGACGGGTAAGAATGCAGCATTATTTTTTTGAAAATAAGGAAAACCTTCTGGTGATAATAACCAGCCTTTTAATTGTTTAAAGTACTTTTTTTCATTAAGTGCTGGTAATGGAGAAGCGACCCATACTCCTCCTTTTTGATAATTATTTGAAAGGTACTCTTTTTGAATAACTTCCAGTGAAGCCCACCACATACGCCTAGAAGTATCATCATCAACAAATGATGTTCCCATTCCTTGAAGCAATAAATCTTGAATTTTTTTAATTGTAATTTTTGAATTCATTACTTTCTTAGTGTTCTAGAACGCGTGTTTACCGATAATGCAAAGCCAATAGATATAAAATTAATTAATAAAGATGTTCTGCCATAACTCATAAAAGGTAAGGGAATTCCAGTTACCGGGCCTAAACCAATAGTCATAAACAAGTTAATTATTATTTGAAATAACAAAGTCGAAGCTATTCCAATAACTATTAATGACTCGAAATTGGATCTTGCATTTTTTGCTATTCTAATAAGTTGATCAATTAAAACAAGAAATAAAAATATTATTAAAACGCATCCCAAAAAACCTAATTCTTCCCCTAATGCACTAAATATAAAATCAGTATGTTGTTCAGGTATAAATTGCAAAGATGTAAGTTTACCCCTTAATAAACCAGTTCCAAATAAACCTCCAGAACCAATTGCTATTTTACTTTGCAACAAGTGATATCCACCTCCTAATGGATCTTTTCCTGGTTCTAAAAATAAAATTAATCTTTCTTTTTGATAATCTTTTAGGCCAAATTTCCATAAATATGGCGTGACTCTTGCCACAAATGCATGCAAAGCAATTACCAGAGTTGTAGTAATGACTTTTTTTTCTGAGGATCGATAACCTAGATATCCCATAAAGGGAATCCAAAAAAACAGAAAATTTGGCAACACAAAATATAAAATTGCAGTGACGACAACTAAAACTAATATTAGTATCCATTCAATAGGCATTTGTGCCCAGTAAAGCATTACAAAAGTCAATACAATTAAAACTAGAGAAGTACCCAAGTCAGGCTGAAACAATATTAATAACCATGGAATTATTAAGATAAAAAAAGGTAAAACTAAATCTTGAAATTTTGAGATTATTTTTCTGTCTAATACTAAAGCAAGTGATAATATAGTGGCCAATTTAGCAACTTCTGAGGGCTGAAAAGAAAAAATTCCAAGGCTTAGCCATCTTTGGGCTCCAGAAACCGAAATTCCAAAAAAATATATTAGTAATAGTGATATCAAAGTACAGAAATAAAATGGCATGATGTATTTTCTTAACCTCTCAATAGGTATATATGAAATAAAAAATGCTAGAAAATAACCAAATAATCCTGTTGAAAGATGGCTCAAAAAATCAGACTGTGAAAAATCTTTTTGTATACTTTTTATCAACAAACTTGAGATAATTACTAAGATTAAGGGAATTACGAGAATTGAAGAGAACAAAAACTTCATTTTTTTTGATTTATCTTTCTTCTGAAAAAATCTTTTTTTATTTAATAAAGATATTCCCTCTAACATCAATTATCCATTAACAAATTTATCTATTATTAATTTAGCTAATTTTTCAAATTCAATTGAGCTTTTTCTTTTTGGTTGACTTATCGAGATTGGCACTCCTTTATTGCTATCATCAACTAATGGGATTTCGATTGGAATCTGAGCAAGTAATGGTAAGTTATTCTCTTTAGCTAAAATTTGTCCTCCTCCTTTACCAAAAATCTCATATTTCTTTTCAGGCATATCTGGCGGGATAAATAGTGACATATTTTCTACGATACCCAATAATGGAACTCCAAGCTGTCTAAACATAGCTAATCCCCTTCTTGCATCTTGCAAAGATACTTGCTGAGGAGTTGTAACGACTATAGCTCCGGAAATAGGAACAGATTGTGCCAATGATATTTGAGCATCACCTGTTCCTGGGGGTAAGTCAATTACTAAAAAATCAAGATTATTCCATTCCACTTGATAAAGAAATTGACGTATTATGCTATTTAGCATAGGTCCTCTCCATATAACTGGTTGACCTTCTTCTATAAGAAATCCCATTGATACTAATGAAATTCCGTATTTATTAATTGGTATTAATCTTTGATCATTACCACTACGATCTGTAACCTTAGGATTTTCCTCTGAAACTCCTAACATTGAAGGTGTATTAGGTCCGTATATATCAGCATCTAGAAGACCAGTTTTTAACCCTAATTTTGCTAGTGAACATGCAATATTAACTGCAATTGTACTTTTACCGACTCCTCCTTTACCGCTACTTACAGCAATAATATGTTTTACACCATTAACATTTTGCAACTGAGGAACACTACCTTCTCCTTTTGTCCCTAATTGCGGAGAATTATTATCTATTTCGATTTGGACATCGGTTATGTCTTCAAAATGCAGGAGAGTTTCTCTAACTTCTTTAACTATTCTCTCTCTCTGAGAATTTGCAAATGATGGTAATGAGAGTGTTACTATAACTCTTGGTATTTTTACTCTTACATTTTTAATCCAGGCTAACTCAATTAAATTTTTATTTGATCCGGAATCTAAAATGTTCGATAAAGCATAACTCGCATCTTCTATTGAGGTCATTAAAATTGTTTAGTATTTTTCCATGTTAGTCGACTCATTAAAAGATTAAGAACTATGTCGAACTACCAAATAATAGTAAATAAGTTGCCCTTAAAGAGAAATTATATAGGAAAACAAATAATCAACAAAATTTAAATTTTTAGTACTTTATATAGATTTATGTTAAAAGAACCACCTAAAAATTCAAGAGAAAAAGCTAAGAACTTCTTATTAAATTTACAGGATAAAATTTGCGAAGGACTTGAAAATTCTGATGGAAAAGGAAAATTTAAAGAAGAATCTTGGCTAAGAGAAGAAGGCGGAGGAGGGAGATCAAGAGTTTTAAAAAACGGCTTGGTTTTTGAACAAGCTGGCGTAAATTTTTCTGAAGTACATGGGAGAGAATTGCCTCAATCAATAATTTCTCAAAGACCAGAAGCAAAAGGGCATGAATGGTTTGCTACTGGAACGTCAATGGTATTACATCCTCATAATCCTTTTGTTCCTACTGTTCATCTTAATTATCGCTATTTTGAAGCAGGTCCAGTTTGGTGGTTTGGAGGTGGTGCAGACCTTACACCTTATTACCCCTATTTATCAGATGTAAGACATTTTCATGAAAAACATAAAAATGCCTGTGATGAGGTTGATAATGCTTTACATAAAGTTTTCAAACCTTGGTGCGATGAATATTTCTTTTTAAAGCACAGAAATGAAGCAAGAGGTATAGGTGGCATTTTTTATGATTATCAAGATGGTTCAGGACAAATTTATAAAGGAAAAAACAAAAAAGGTAAAGCATTTAAAGCCTCTAACGAAATTAACGAGATAGAACTATCTTGGGATGATCTTTATTCTTTGGCAGAAAATTGCGGAAATGCATTTCTTCCCTCATATCAACCGATAGTTGAAAAAAGAAATAGAAAAGAATTTAAATCTAAAGAAAGAGAATTTCAGCTTTACAGAAGAGGAAGATATGTCGAATTTAATTTAGTTTGGGATAGAGGTACAATTTTCGGCTTGCAAACTAATGGAAGAACTGAATCAATACTAATGTCATTGCCACCGCTCGCCAAATGGGAATATGGTTATAAAGCAGAAAAAGGTTCTAGAGAAGATTACCTTACCTCAATATTTACCAAACCACAGGATTGGCATAATGATAAAAACTTAGAAAAATTTTGTCTAGAAAATAATATTTTTGATTAAATAATCTGAAACTGAAAAAAGTTTATATTGGCGTTTTAAATAATGTGCCATCACTTTTTAATTGAAGCCTATCTCCTAATTCATTTTCAAGAGATATTAATTCATCTCTATGAGCTCTAAGTCTCATAAGTGTCATTTTTTCATCTTCATTTTTGCTTATCAATCTCAATTCAAATTTTTCTTCCCTAGCTGATTTTTTAAAATAGAAAACCCCAGCAAACGGACCACCTATAAAACCTAAAAGAATAGGCCACCAACCTAAAGTTGGGTAAATCTGAATAATTACCAAGCCTAAAGCGCAAGATCCAAAACCACCAAGAATACCTAAAAAAATTGCTAAGAATTTACTAGAAATAACTTGTCCTTTGAATATTAAAATTCTTTGATCAAAATCTCCACCAGTCTGCTCCCAACCTCTTAAATTCAGCCATTCACATAAGACATTTAAAACTTTAAGTGGATGTTGTGAAGATGATATTTCAACTACTGTGGTTCTATCTTTACTAGAAGCTCTTAGAAAAAAAAATAAACCAATTGCAAGAAGAATTGTTAGCAATAATGTAGAGTTTAATGAGTAAGACATATATTTATTTATTTTCAAATTTGAAAATACTTTTAGCAAATAGTTTTATTATAATTGGAATTTTTTTGTATGAAAAAATATTTTAAAAATTAAGAAATAATTTAATTAAGTAATTTTTGAAAATAATATAAAATTAATTATCAATAAAATTATTTAAAAATTTATGGATATTATTGAAAAAAATAAAAACATAAGTTTTTACCACAATGACATAAGTAAAGATTTATATGAACTTTATAGAAATTCAACATATCTAGCTGTTGATACTGAGGCAATGGGCTTAATACATGGAAGAGACAGACTATGTTTAGTACAGATATGTGACGAAAATGACTTAACTTCCTGTATAAAGATTGAACTTAACAATTCTCATTCTGAGTATCTAAAAAGATTATTTGAAGATAACCAAATAACCAAAATTTTTCATTATGCAAGATTTGATGTTGCAGCTCTAAAATGTAATCTTGGAATTGTTACAAAAAATATTTTTTGTACAAAAATAGCTAGTAAATTAGCAAGAACTTATACAAATAAACATGGATTAAAAGACTTAGTAAATGAACTTTTAGGGATTGAATTAGACAAAAGTTCACAAAGCAGTGATTGGGGAAGTATAGAAGATTTAACAATTGAACAAGTAGATTATGCCGCAAATGACGTTAGATATTTAATTAAAGCAATGCATAAACTAGAGGTTATTTTAAAAAGAGAAAGTCGATTAAAATTAGCTCAAAATTGTTTCGAAGCTGTATCAGTGCATGCGGAATTAGATATTTTAAAATTTTCAAATGTATTTGATCATTAAATAATCAATCTTCAGTAATAAAATTATCTTCACCTTCAAGAGTTTCCATAAGCTTATCGAGTATTTTTGAAGAACTAATTGAATATTTTTCATTTTTTTTGCAAATTAATAGAAGATCTTGAGCAACCTTTCTTTTTTCTTCAATAGTTTTTGAACCCTTTTTGGCAATTTGAATTTCCACTTTCTTTTTTGCAGAAGACAAACTAATGCTCATTATTTTTGCTATTTCTGCGCATATTGTCAGATATTGCCTATCGTTGATTGGGTACATAAATTAAAGTATTTTAAAAATCCCCTTTACTAAGATAACAAACTATTCTCTATAGAATCTACAATTTTCTTACTTGCTCCACATTTACCCATTCTTCTTTTTCCTCCCTTAGCCTGTTCTAATCTATTTTTTTTGTTTTCTAAGAGTAAACTTAAACGACTAATCAGAATTTTTTTACTACTACAAGATAAAACACTTCCTCCCAAAAGTCTAGATTGTCTTTTTGCAAAGGATTTTGTGAATTGCGGACCCAAACCTGGCAATGAAAGTGAAGGGATCCCAAGACCAGCAATTTGCTCAGTAGCAGTTCCTGCATTTGCCAACCCAACAAGAGCCATACAAGCCCACACACTAAACTTACCCTTGCCCAACAAGATATATTTTTCCTTATTCTTCCAAACTGAATCCTCCCCTATCATAAAGTTAAGATTACTCTGTTCTATAAATCCATATTTTTTTAAGTAAATTTTTATTCCTTGTTCATTTGCATTAATGCTCAAAGGCAAAAGAATTAAGGCATCTTTTTGTAAATTTATATCTTGCAAACAATCAAGAAAACGATCTAAATTCGAGAGAGCTTCAGGGAATCTACTACCAACTAAGAGAATTATTCTGAGATAATTTATTATACTTGAAATTTTTTCATTTCTTTTGTAAACAAAGTCCATCATTGGATTTCCAAAATAATTTGCATAAATTTTTTTTCTTTTCAAATTATTTGCAGTAATTTCATCCCTCATTATCAAACTTTTGCATTTTGGAGATTGCATGAGAAATATTTCCCACGGATCCCATTCTGAACCTTTTAATCTATGATAAAAATCGCTTAATTCCCATCCAGGGCCACTACTCCATGTATGATCACTCTTTGGTGTTCCAATAAAACAAAAATCACATTTTGCACTCCAAGCGAAAACTAGAGGTAAGAGATCGCCTACTGCAATAATTTTGAAATTATCTTTTGACCTGCTTCTTACAATTAGATAGTTCTTGAAAAGATCAATTAAAAATCCTGAAACAAAATCAAGTAAAAAGCCTCTGAAACTTTGATTGCTAAAACCACCACTCGGTAACTCTTTTAGAAACCCAACCTTACGAAAATTTTTTTCTGATCGTAAGCAGTTAAAAACATCACCATTTCCAACCAAAGGTAAAACTTCGATATTTTTAAATTTAATTTTTTTCAATAATCTTTTAATTATTTCTAATGCGATCACATCTTCTCCATGCCCATTGCATATAATTAGTAGAGAATGATCCTTATTACTGGTATTATCATAAAGGTACTTTTTTGATTTATTATCGGCGGCATGGCCAAGTGGTAAGGCAGAGGATTGCAAATCCTTTATCCCCAGTTCGAATCTGGGTGCCGCCTCTTTCAAATTAGACACACTGTTCCAAATAAATCTCTCTAACACCTTAAGTTTTGAGAACCTGTTTTTATATTTCAAAGCAATTAAATGGCAGATATGTGTTAAGTAAATAAAGTTTATCGTTCATTTAAATATTACTCCATTAATTCAATTAGCTTAAAGAACTCATGAATGTTAAAAGTTCTTTTAAAAAAAAATCAAATTAAAAAGTAATTAAAATTTAATAATCATTATCTGCAACACACATACCTAAACAACGGATTCCATTCGAAGCTGTTCTTTTACAATGTTTGCATAAAATTTTTTCTTTATCAGAAAACAAATTAGAAGTTAGTTTATTTCTAGATATGGAACTTAATAAATCTAAACTAGAATCAAATCCTTCCATTATTATCAGTTTGATTAGAGTCAATGGTAACAACTAAAGAAGTATTAGTGTTAGAGGAGGGTATATCCATAATTTTTACAGATTCCTTCGGTTCTTCAGTTAAAATTTCATCTTTTTCAGGACTTTCATCAACTGAACATGCCTCTAATGCCTCTCTAAGGAGAGAATCAAATGTTGCTCCTGGCAATCTATGTCTCGCAACTTCGAGAAAGGTTCTTGGTAATGACTCAGATGCTGCATCTCTCAAAGCAGGATTATTTTTTCTATGTTCTTGTTCTTCCTCTATCGATTTTATAAATCTAAGAGTAACGTCTCTTTTAGTAGAAGCTTTAATAAGAGTATCATTTTCTGGATTACTGATATTTGGCTCATTTTCTAGATCATTCAATCTTTTCTCTAAACTACTCAAAACTTCATTAGCTTCTTTACTTATATGAGCTAATTGTCCATCAGATAAATTAGGCAAATCTGCAACAAAAACCTTTCCATGATCTCTTAAGGTTAAAAAAGTTGGTCTTGGACCCTGATTTTGACGGTTATTAAAATCTGCACTATTTCCTATCGGTCTTTTAGGAGGAGTAGGACCTGCAGAACTACGTCTACGTGTAATTCTTTGATTATTGTCAAAGGGCATTGAATTAAAAATTAAATCTAAATACTTAAACTTCCGATTAAAGTCGGTGGTAATTTAATTATATTACATCTTACTTTTTCATTTGTGTATATAAATTTCTATTTTTCAATTCTTAAGAAAGTTCTCCTTTGAAAATCTAAGTTAATATTTCAGGAAGAAAACTATTTTTTTGTTGGTTATCCTTTTTAACAATCTTTCCAATTTCCCAACTATAGATGTCATTAGCATCACAAATATTTTTAATTGCATTTTTAAATTTTTTATCGATAATTAGACAGAACCCAACCCCAAGATTAAAAGTGTTCCAATAATCTTTCTCAGGTATCATTCCAACTTTTTGAAGGAATTTAAATAATATTGGGATATCCCAGGATTTAGTATCAATATAAGGAATAAAATCTGATGGAATACATCTAGGAAGATTCTCAGGGATTCCTCCACCTGTAATATGAGACATTGCTTTAATCTCTATATTTTCGGATAGAATTTGATTTATTAAATTATTATAAATATGTGTAGGTTTCAATAGCTCATTATAAAAATTTAAATTATTAGCTTTTTCAAAATCCTTATCCAATTGATTATTATCTCGAATTATTTTTCTTACTAAACTAAAACCATTACTATGAATCCCATTACTTTCTAAGGCAATTATCAAATCATTTTCTAAAACAGTTTTACCATCAATTAAATTATCCTCATCAACAATTCCCACACAAAATCCTGCTAAATCATACTTGTTCTTTGAATAAAATCCTGGCATTTCAGCAGTTTCACCGCCAAGCAAAGCACAACCATTTTCTCCACAGCCATATGAAATACCTTTAACAACCTCTAATAATTTATTTTTATCTAACTTGCCGGTCGCAATATAATCAAGAAAAAACAAAGGTTTTGCTCCACTAGTAATAATATCGTTCATGCACATAGCAACTAAATCAATACCAACCTCAAAGTGAAAGTTTTTACTTTGGGCTAATT